>VFQN01003429.1_pt1 | contig 22640 bp, 16 predicted proteins | sample 3512371 | NCBI WGS metagenome assembly VFQN01 (sample SAMN10412370, study PRJNA504923) | tailings metagenome | isolation source: Replicate 2 from Balatoc abandoned mine | place: Philippines: Itogon, Benguet | collected 2017-08-28
AGCACGAGGTCGACATCCTGCAGGTGGAAAAGCGCATCCGCGGCCGCGTCAAGCGCCAGATGGAGAAGACCCAGCGCGAGTACTACCTGAACGAGCAGGTGAAAGCGATCCAGAAGGAGCTCGGCGAGACCGAGGAAGGCGCGGACATCGACGAGATCGATAAAAAGATCAAGGCGGCGCGCATGCCCAAGGATGCGCGCAAGAAGGCGGAAGCCGAGCTTAAAAAGCTCAAACTCATGTCGCCGATGTCGGCCGAGGCCACCGTCGTGCGCAACTACATCGACGCACTGATCGGTCTGCCGTGGCGCAAGAAGAGCAAGATCAGCACCGATCTCAAGTTGGCCGAAAAAGTGCTCGACGAGGATCACTACGGCCTGGAGAAGATCAAGGAACGCATCGTCGAATACCTGGCCGTGCAGCAGCGGGTCGACAAGCTGAAGGCGCCGATCCTGTGCCTGGTCGGCGCTCCCGGCGTCGGCAAGACCTCGCTCGGCCAGTCGATTGCCCGTGCGACCAACCGCAAGTTTGTGCGCATGTCGCTCGGCGGCGTGCGTGACGAGGCGGAAATCCGCGGCCACCGCCGCACCTACATCGGCTCTATGCCCGGCAAGATCCTCCAGAACATGTCCAAGGTGGGTGTCCGTAACCCCTTGTTTTTGCTGGATGAAGTGGACAAGATGGGCATGGATTTCCGGGGTGACCCGGCGTCCGCGCTGCTGGAGGTCCTGGATCCCGAGCAGAACAACACCTTCGTCGACCATTACGTCGAGGTCGAGTACGACCTGTCGGACGTGATGTTCGTCGCCACGGCCAACACGCTGAATATTCCGCCGGCGCTGCTCGACCGGATGGAGATCATCCGTCTGTCGGGCTACACCGAGGACGAGAAGATCCACATCGCCGAGAACCACCTGCTGCCGAAGACGATGCAGAACCACGGCCTGAAAAAGGACGAGCTGACGGTTTCCGACAGTGCGCTGCGCGACATCGTGCGCTACTACACGCGCGAGGCCGGCGTGCGCAGCCTGGATCGCGAAATCTCCAAGATCTGCCGCAAGGTGGTCAAGGAGCTGGTCAGCGGCGGCAAGGAGCGCAAGATCACGGTGACCGCGCGCAACCTCGACAAGTACCTCGGCGTGCGGCGTTATTCCTTTGGCATCGCCGAGAAGAAGAACCAGATCGGCCAGGTCAACGGGCTGGCCTGGACCGAGGTCGGCGGCGAGCTGCTGTCGATCGAGGCCGCGACCATGGCCGGCAAGGGCAAGATGACGACTACCGGCAAGCTGGGCGAAGTCATGCAGGAGTCGGTTCAGGCTGCGATGTCGGTGGTGCGGGCACGTTCGCAGCGCCTGGGCATCCACCCGGACTTCTACCAGAAGAACGACATCCATATTCACCTGCCGGAAGGCGCGACGCCCAAGGATGGCCCCAGCGCGGGTATCGGTATCTGTACCGCGATGGTGTCGGTGCTGACCGGCATTCCGGTGCGGGCGGACGTGGCGATGACCGGCGAGATCACGCTGCGCGGCGAGGTGCTGCCGATCGGCGGGCTGAAAGAGAAGCTGCTGGCGGCGCACCGCGGCGGCATCAAGACCGTGCTGATCCCCGAGGAGAACGTCAAGGACCTCAAGGAAATTCCGGACAACGTCAAGAACAAGCTCGACATCCAGCCGGTGAAATGGATCGACCGGGTGCTCGAACTGGCGCTGGAACGCAAGCCGGAGCCGCTGTCCGACGCGGAAAACGTGCCGGTGCCGCCGGCCGGAGACAGCACCGCGCCGGCCGCGATCAAGCACTGAGTCCCGAGGCAAAATCGGGCTGGAAATCGGGGCCGGAGTGGGCTACAATCCGGCCCTTTGTTTCGCAGGGTTTTGCGCCGCGGACGCGGCGGGTGCGGATGACGGGTGCTTAGCTCAGCTGGTAGAGCGTCGCCCTTACAAGGCGAATGTCGGCGGTTCGATCCCGTCAGCACCCACCAGTAACAAAATTAGGAGTGGTAGTTCAGTTGGTTAGAATACCGGCCTGTCACGCCGGGGGTCGCGGGTTCGAGTCCCGTCCACTCCGCCAGCTATCGTAAAAAAGGCGAACCCGGTTCGCCTTTTTTCTTATGGGCGCCGCCACAGGCGCCGCAGCGAGGAGAGCGCATGTTTGGATTGATCGAGAAGCACCGCAAAATGGTGATGATCGGTATTTTCGTGATCGTCATCCCGCCTTTTGCATTCTTCGGCATCGACTCCTATTTCCAGGGAGTGGGCGGCAGCGACAGCGTGGCGACCGTCGGTGACTACAGGATATCCCAGGCGGAATTCACCCAGGCCCTTAATGAGCGGCAGGACATGCTGCGCAACATGTCCGGCGGCCGGCTTGATCCGGCACTGCTCGAGAGCAAGGAACTGCGCATGTCGGTGCTCGACAACCTGGTGCAGCAGCGGCTGCTGGTGAAGCGGGCAGTGGACACCGGCCTGGCAGTCAGTGACCGCCAGATCCAGGACATTGTCGCCAACGTCGACGCGTTCAAGGAAGACGGCAAGTTCTCCTATGCCCGTTACGAGCAGATGCTGAGGGCGCAGGGCATGACGCCTGTGGTTTTCGAGCAGCGCGTGCGCCAGGACATCCTGGTTGACCACGTCACGCACCCGTATTCGGGTTCATCCTTCGTGTCGCGTGCCGAAGCGGCGCTGCTGCTGCGCATCTCGGAACAGCAGCGCGAGGTGAGCCATGTCACTTTCGCCGCCGACCGCTTCCTGTCGCAGGTCAAGCTGGAGCCGGATGCCGCAAAAAAATACTATGACAGCCACCAGGACGAGTTCCGGGTGCCCGAGCAGGTGCGTATCGAGTTCGTGACCCTCAGCGCGGATGCGCTGGCGGGGCAGATCAAGCCGGGCACCGACGAACTGCGCAAGGCTTACGACAATAATGCGAAACGTTTCGTGGTCAAGGAAGCGCGGCAGGCGAGCCATATCCTGATTACCCCGGAGGGCGACAGCCCGGATGCCAAGGCCAAGGCGAAAGCGAAGGCCGAAGAGCTTCATGCGCAGTTAAAAAAGAACCCCGGCAGCTTCGCGGCGCTGGCCAAGCAGCATTCCCAGGATCCGGGTTCGGCGGCCAACGGTGGCGACCTGGGCTTCTTCGAGCGCGGTTCAATGGTCAAGTCGTTTGATGACGCGGTGTTTTCGATGAAAGCCGGCGAGATCTCGGCGCCGGTGGAAAGCGAGTTCGGCTGGCACATCATCCGCCTCGCGAACGTGCGCGGCGGCAAGGGCAAGAGTTTCGAGGAGGCGCGGCCGGAGATCGAGGTGGAGCTGAAGAAACAGCTGGCGGCCCGCAAGTTTGCCGAGCTGGCCGAGGCCTTCAGCAACACGCTGTTCGAGCAGTCGGACAGCCTGAAGGCGGCAGCCGATCTGATCAAAGCCCAGCCGCAGACCAGCGGCTGGATCAACCGCACCGGGGCCGATAATGCGATGCTGGGCAACCAGAGGCTGTTGCAGGCGGTGTTCTCGGAGGATGTGCTGCAGAACAAGCGCAATACCGAGGCGATCGAGGTTGCGCCGGGCGTGCTGGTCGGCGCGCGGGTAGCCGAACACAAGCCTACGACGGTCCAGCCCTTTGACCAGGTCGAGGCGGCGCTGGTGAAGAAACTGACGCTGCAGCAGGCGGGACAGCTGGCCGCGCAGGAGGGCCGTGCCCGCCTCGAGGCGCTGCGTCAGGGCAAGGAGGTCCAGCTGACCTGGAGCACGCCGCAGCTGGTGGGCCGTGGTGACCCGAAAGGCGTCCCGGGCGAAGTGCTGCGCCAGGCCTTCAAGGCCGATACCGGCAAGCTGCCGTCCTATTCAGGTACGGAGATGCCGGGCGGCGGTTATGCGCTGGTTCGCGTGAGCAAGGTGCAGGACGTGGCGGAAGGCGCCAAGGACAAGCAGAACGCCATCGCTCAGACCCTGCGCCAGGTTGCGGCACAGGCGGAACTGGCGGCCTACCTGGGCAGCCTGAAGAAGAAGACCGATACCAAGATCCGCGCAGAAGCCATCGAGCGGAAGTAGGTGATGGGAGCAGGCGGGCCGTGCGCGACGGCCGCCTGAGCTTGCGCCTTATTCCCCGCGCATGCCGCCGACAACGGTGCTGAAGCCGCAGTCGACGTAGGTGATCTCACCGGTCACGCCGGCCGCCAGGTCGGAGAGCAGGAAAGCGGCGGCATTGCCGACATCCTCGATCGTGACGTTGCGCCGCAGGGGCGCATTGTCCTCGACAAACTTGAGGATTTTTCCGAAACCACCGATGCCGGCCGCCGCCAGAGTCTTGATCGGCCCCGCCGAAATGCCGTTGACGCGAATGCCCTTCGGACCAAGATCGCTGGCGAGGTAACGAACGCAGGCTTCCAGGCTCGCCTTGGCCAGCCCCATCACGTTGTAGTTGGGCACGGTGCGTTCGGCGCCGAGGTAGGTGAGGGTCAACATGGCGCCGGAGCGACCGGCCATCAGGGGTGCGGCACCCTTTGCCAGCGCGGCGAAACTGTAGCTGCTGATGTCATGCGCGGTGGCGAAGGCCTCGCGTGACAATCCATCCAGAAAATCCCCTTTCAGCGCTTCGCGCGGCGCGAAGGCGATCGAATGCAGCAGACCGTCGAGGCCGCCCCATTCGGATTTCAGCGAATCGAACAGCGCAGCGATCTGCGCGTCGCTGGTCACATCGCAGGGCAGCACCGGCGCCGAGCCGAACTCGGCGGCAAGTTTCACCACGCGTTCCCGGATGTCCTCGCCCTGGTAGGTGAAGGCGAGCTGCGCGCCTTCGCGGCTGGCAGCCTTGGCGATGCCGTAGGCGATCGACCGGTTGGAGAGCAGCCCGGTGATCAGGATTTTCTTGTCTTGCAGGAACGCCATGATGCTCCTTCTGGGGGATGTGCGTTGCGGATTGCGGCCGATTATAACCAGAAGCTGTGGCTGTCATTATCGGCTACACTTTCCGGCGATGACCCGCATCCGCCACGGCCTGCTGCCACTGTTGCTCGCGCTTGTTGCGGGATGTGGCGGGTCGCCGTGGAACGATCCCTATCCGGCTGCGGATGCCGCGTCCAACACGCTCTACAGCTCGTTCTCGGAGCGGCCCAAACATCTCGATCCGGTGCAGTCCTACGCCGAGAACGAATTCGCCTTCATCGCCAACATCTACCAGCCGCCGCTGCAATACCATTACCTGAAGCGGCCGTACGAGCTGATTCCCTTCGGCGCCGAGGAAGTGCCGAAACCAGTCTATCTCGACGCCGCCGGCAAACCCCTGCCGGACAGCGCGCCGGCGGAACGCGTGGCCTACAGCGAATACGTGATCCGCATCCGTCAGGGTGTGTTGTACCAGCCGCATCCGGCTTTTGCGAAGGACGAGGCCGGCAAGCCGCGTTATCACGCGCTGACGGCTGCCGACCTGCGCGGCATCGACACCCTGGCCGATTTTAGCCACAGCGGCACCCGCGAGCTGGTGGCGGCGGACTATGTGCACCAGTTGAAGCGCCTGGCACACCCGCGGCTGCATTCGCCGATCCTGCAGCTGATGGGCGGTTATGTGGTCGGCCTGAAGGATCTCGCGGACCAGCTGGCGAAGGATGCCGCGGCCCTGCCCGAAGGCGCACCGATCGACCTTGAGGCTTACGAGATGTCCGGCGCGCGGATCATCGACCGCCACAGCTATGCGGTGCGCGTGCGCGGCAAGTATCCGCAGTTCGCCTACTGGCTGGCGATGCCGTTTTTTGCGCCGGTGCCCCCGGAGGCCGACCGTTTCTATGGCCAGCCGGGCATGGCGCAGAAAAACATCACGCTTGACTGGTATCCGGTGGGCACCGGGCCGTACATGCTGACGGTCAACAATCCCAACCGCCAGATGGTGCTCGAGCGCAATCCGAACTACCGCGGTGAGGTCTATCCCTCCGAGGGAGAGCCCGGCGACGCGGAGCGCGGGTTGCTGAAGGACGCCGGCAAGCCGCTGCCTTTCATCGACCGGGTGGTGTTCAGTCTCGAGAAAGAGCAGATCCCCTACTGGAACAAGTTCCTGCAAGGCTACTACGACGCCTCGGGCATCGGCTCCGATACCTTTGACCAGGCGGTGCAGTTCTCGGGTCAGGGCGACATCACCCTGACCGAGGACATGGAGCGCCGCGGCATCCGGCTGCAGACCTCGCTGGCAACGACGGTGTTCTACCTCGGCTTCAACATGCTCGACCCGGTGGTCGGCGAGGCGGCCGGTGAGCGCGCGCGCAAGTTGCGGCTGGCGGTGTCGATTGCCGTTGACCAGGAGGAGCTGATTTCGATTTTCCGCAACGGCCGCGGTCTGCCTTCCCATGGCCCGATCCCGCCGGGCATCTTCGGTTACCGCGAACCGGATGAGAAGGGCATCAATCCCCTGGTCTACGACTGGCGCGACGGTGCGCCGCAGCGCAAAAACATCGCGCAGGCGAAAAAACTGCTGGCCGAGGCGGGATATCCCAACGGCCGCGATGCGAAAACCGGGCAGCCACTGCTGCTGCATCTCGATACCACCTCCAGCGGTCCCGACAGCAAGGCGCGCCTCGACTGGTACATCCGCCAGTTTGCGAAACTGGGCATCCAGCTGGTGATCCGCGCCACCGATTTCAACCGCCTGCAGGACAAGCTGCGGCGAGGCACGGCGCAACTCTATTTCCTTGGCTGGAATGCCGACTATCCCGATCCCGAGAATTTCCTGTTCCTGTTCCACGGCCCGCAGGGGCGGGCGAAGACCCAGGGGGAGAATGCATCCAACTACCGCAATGCCGAATACGACCGCCTGTTCGATCGCATGAAGCATATGGCCAACGGGCCGGAACGGCAGGCGATCATCGACCGCATGGTCGAACTGCTGCGCCACGACGCACCCTGGGTGTGGAGCTTTTTCCCCAAGGACTACACGCTGCACCACGGCTGGGTCCACAACCGCAAGCCCAATCAGATCGCCAACAACGGGCTCAAGTACCAGCGGCTCGATCCTGCGCTGCGCGCGGAGCGGCGGCGTGAATGGAATCCGCCGGTGGTCTGGCCGCTGGCGCTGATCGCGGCGGCGCTGTTGCTGACGGTGCTGCCGGCGGTGGCGGCAATCCGCCGCCGCGAGCGGCGCACTGCGACGGGAGGGGCATGAGCGCCTACATCATCCGCCGCCTGGTCTATGGGCTCATCGTGCTGGTCGGCGTCAACGTGCTGACCTTCGCGCTGTTCTTTTTCGTCAACTCGCCCGATGACATGGCGCGCGCCCAGCTTGGGGCCAAGCGCGTCACCGCGGAGGCGGTGGACAAGTGGAAGCGCGAGAGGGGATACGATAAGCCATTGTTTTTAAATGAAAAAATGACGGGCGTTCAGCGTGTTACGGAAACCGTCTTTTTCGACAAGTCAGTGCGTCTGTTCGCCTTCCAGTTCGGTGCCTCGGACCAGGGGCGCAACATCGGCTACGACATCAGCACCCGCATGTGGCCCAGCCTGGCGGTGCAGCTGCCGGCTTTCGTGATCGGCCTTGCCACCTACATCTCGCTCGCGCTGCTGATGGCCTTTTTCCGCGCGACCTATGTCGATTTCTGGGGCGTGGTGCTGTGCGTGCTGATGATGTCGGTGTCCACGCTGTTCTACATCATCGGCGGGCAGTTCGTGTTCGGCAAGCTGTGGAGTCTGGTACCGATCTCCGGTTATGACGGCGGATTCGAGGCGATCAAGTTCCTGGCGCTGCCGGTGCTGATCGGTGTCATTGCCGGCATCGGCGGCAGTGCCCGCTGGTACCGCACAATCTTCCTCGAGGAAATCAGCAAGGACTATGTGCGCACCGCGCGTGCGAAGGGGCTCTCGGAGCTGCGCGTGCTGTTCCGTCACGTGCTGCAGAACGCGATGATCCCGATCCTCACCGGCGTGGTGGTGGTGATTCCGCTGCTGTTCATGGGTGCGCTGATTACCGAGTCCTTCTTCGGCATTCCCGGCCTCGGCAGCTACACCATCGACGCCATCGTCCAGCAGGATTTCGCGATCGTGCGCGCGATGGTGTTCCTCGGCTCGGTGCTCTACATCATCGGCCTGATCCTGACTGATATTTCCTACACGCTGGTGGATCCGAGGGTGCGTTTCTCGTGATGCCATTCCGCATCGAACTGCTGTGGAGCGACTGGCTGGTCTGGCTGCTGGTGGCCGGCGTCGTCGGACTCGTGTGGTACACCCGTCGCCGGCCGCACCTCAGCGCGCCCTGGGTGAAGGTCGGTCGCAGCACCAGCGGCATGGCGGCGGCCACGGTACTGGCCGCTTTCGTGCTGGTCGGCATGCTCGATTCGATCCACTACCGCACGGCCCTGCCGCCGCAGGACGGCAAGCCCGCCTGGTCGACGGAGCTGCGCAGCCTGCTCGACCGCGTGCTCGAGCCGCTGCGCGCGAACCGGGAAAAGACCTATTCGGCGCCGCTGGCGACGCATCTTTTCGCCAAAGAGACGGTGCAACTGCCGGACGGCGGAGAAGCGCGGGTGTATCCGCGTCTGCGCCATGGCGGCGCGCATCTGGCGGATCCCGCGGCGGATTGGGCGCGTGATGTCGCGGTGAAGTCCCTGCGCGGACTGTCCGCGGCGCTGCTGCTGTGGCTGGTGGCCGTGCTTGCGGTGTGCGCGGCGGTGGCGCGGAAGACAGGAGGCGGCATTGATGAGGCCTGGGTCGAGGTTTGGGCAGGGCGCAGGCCGCTGCAATGGCGGGCCGTGCTGTACGCTTTCGGGCTGATCTGCCTTGTCGCCGGGCCGGTGGCCGCGCTGGCGCCGTATTACCACGTGCTGGGCACCGACAAGGTGGGCCAGGACGTGCTCTACCAGGCGCTGAAAAGCATCCGCACCGGGCTGGTGATCGGCACGCTGGCCACGCTGGTGACACTGCCCTTCGCACTGGTGCTGGGTGTGATGGCGGGCTATTTCAGGGGCTGGGTCGACGATGTGATCCAGTATCTCTACACGACGCTGTCCTCGATTCCTGGCGTGCTGCTGATTGCCGCCGCGGTGCTGATGATGCAGGTCTATGTCGAAAACCACCCGGAACTGTTCCCGAGCACCGAGATCCGTGCCGACGTGCGGCTGCTGGCGCTGTGTGTGATCCTCGGCATCACCAGCTGGACGGGGCTGTGCCGGCTGCTGCGCGGTGAGGTGCTGAAGCTGCGCGAGCTGGAATACATCCAGGCGGCGCAGGCCTTCGGTGTGTCGCGCTGGCGCATCATGATGCGCCACCTGACCCCGAACGTGATGCACATCGTGATGATCGCGCTGGTGATGGATTTCAGCGGGCTGGTGCTGGCGGAGGCGGTGCTGTCCTACATCGGCGTTGGTGTCGATCCCTCGATGACCAGCTTCGGCACCATGATCAACGGCGCGCGGCTGGAGATGGCGCGTGAGCCCATGGTCTGGTGGTCGCTGGCCGCGGCCTTCGTGTTCATGCTGACACTGGTGCTGGCGGCGAACCTGTTTGCCGACGCGGTGCGCGATGCCTTCGATCCGCGGCTGATTGTTTCCGGAGGCCGTGCATGAACACGCCGCTGCTTCGCGTAGACGGACTGACCACGCTGATCCGCGGCGGAGACACGCCGCTGCGAGCGGTCGACGGACTGTCCTTCGATATCGCCGCCGGCGAGACCTTTGCGTTGGTCGGCGAATCGGGCTGCGGCAAGTCGATGACCGCGCTGTCGATCATGCGCCTGCTGCCCGACGCCGGGGAGATTGCCGGCGGCCGCGTGGAACTGGAGGGCGAGAACCTGCTGGCGCTGCCTGAATCTCGGATGCGCGATCTGCGCGGCCATCGCGTGGCGATGATTTTCCAGGAGCCGGGGTTATCGCTCAATCCGGTGATGACCGTCGGCGACCAGATCGCCGAATCGGTGTTGCGTCATACCGCGCTGCGCGGCGACGCGGTGAGGGCGCGGGTGCTGGAACTCCTGGATGCGGTGCGCATGCCCGATGCGAAACGGCGCGCCGCCGAGTATCCCTTCCAGATGTCGGGCGGCATGAAGCAGCGGGTGATGATCGCGATCGCGCTGGCCTGCGATCCGGCGCTGCTGATCGCCGACGAGCCGACCACGGCGCTGGATGTCACGGTGCAGGCGCAGGTGCTCGACCTCCTGCGCGAGCTGCAGCAGTCGCGCGGCATGGCAATGTTGCTGATCACCCACGACCTCGGTGTGGTGGCGCAGGTCGCGCAACGCGTCGCCGTGATGTACGCCGGGCAGATCGTCGAGACTGCACCGGTCGATGCTTTTTTTGCAGGGCCCGCCCATCCCTATGCGCGCAAGCTCTTTGCCTCGCTGCCCGAACGTGCAGGCCGTGGCCGCGTGCTGGCAGCGATCCCCGGCGGCGTGCCGCGACTTGACCGCATCTTTGCCGGCTGCCGCTTCGCCGAACGCTGCGACGCCGCGCTGTCCCGGTGCGCCGGCACATTGCCGCCATGGTACGAAACCGGACGGGAGCATGCGGTCAGGTGTCACCTCTACGGCAGTGATGAGCGCGGAGCGATGAGTGATGAGGGCAAGACAGAACACCCGGCAAGCTCGGACTCATCACTTATCACTCGTCACGCGTCGCTCCTTGAGGTCAGCGACCTCAAAGTCTGGTTCCCCGTCCGCAAGGGCCTGCTGCAGCGCACGGTCGGCCATGTGCGCGCGGTCGACGGCGTGTCGCTGTCCATCGCGCCGGGACGCACGCTGGGCCTGGTCGGTGAATCCGGCTGCGGCAAGACCACCGTCGGCAAGGGCCTGCTGCGGCTGGTTGAGCCGACGGCGGGGCGGGTGATCGTCGACGGGGAGGATTTCCTTGCCTTGCGGCGGGGGGAATTGCGCCGCCGCCGGCGCGACGTGCAGATCATTTTCCAAGATCCCTATGCCTCGCTCAATCCGCGGGTGCGCATCGGCGATGCGCTGGAGGAGGGTCTGCTGGCGCTGGGCATAGGCGCCGATGCCGGCTGGCGGCAGTCGCATATCGACGGGCTGCTGGCCGAGGTCGGCCTGGCGCCGGACGTGAAGTCACGTTATCCGCACGAGTTTTCAGGCGGCCAGCGCCAGCGCATCGCGATCGCGCGCGCGCTGGCGGTGGAGCCGAAGCTGATTGTCTGTGACGAGCCGACCAGCGCGCTCGACGTGTCGGTGCAGGCGCAGATCCTCAACCTGCTGCAGCGGCTGCAGCGCGAGCGCGGCCTGTCCTACCTGTTCATCAGCCACAACATGGCGGTCATCGAGTACATGGCTGACGAGGTGGCGGTGATGTATCTGGGGCGGGTTGTCGAGCAGGGTCTCGTTGACGAGGTGCTGCGAACGCCGCGCCATCCCTATACCCGGGCATTGCTGGCAGCGGTTCCGGTGGCCGATCCGCAACGGGGGAGTGCTGCGATCCGCCTTGCGGGTGATCTGCCCTCAGCGCTGAATCCGCCGGCGGGCTGCCATTTTCATCCGCGTTGTCCGGCGGCAATGCCACAATGCCGGGAGCAGTACCCGGAGGCGCACTCCTGGAGTGCCACGCAGACGGCCCGCTGCCACCTGCGCGACTGAGACCCGGTCAGCGCCGGGTCTGCGAGGCGACGACGGGCGGTTTGCCCTTTTTTGCAGCCGGCTTGATCGCGACCTTCGCGCGTTTTGCCGGTGAGCGCTTGATCGTGGCCTTGGCGGCATGGCTTTTTGCCGGTTTGCCACCCCGGGTCTTGGTATGTGTCGCGCGCGCCGCCTTGTAGGCCCGCGGCAGGGTGACCGGCGTTGCCGGCAGGTCGGGGAGGTTGGGTGTGGTGCCTTCCTTGACCGGCACCAGCAGCGGCTGGCCGGGACGCAGCGGGGTCCTGCCGCTGATGCCGTTGACTTCCTTCAGTTCACTGACGCTGATGCCGTACTTGGCCGCGACTTTCTCCGGCTTTTCCCCCGCCTTCAGTGTATGCGCCTGCCAGGTCACCAGCGGCTTGCCGTGGTTTTCGAGGTTGGCATGGAAGATGGACACCCGGTTGCGCGGCAGCACGATGGTTTCCGCGGCATAAGCCTTGATCACCCGCTTGTTGTGCGCGGGATTGAGAAACCTGAACTCATCCAGCGGAATTTCCGCGAATTTCGCGGCGAGCTTGACGTCGATGTGCTGCTTGAGCGTCACGATTTCGAAATAGGGTTCGTTCGGCACGGCGGCGAGCTGGACGCCGAAACGCGCCGGATCGGCAATGATGTTTTTGACCGCAATCAGTTTGGGCAGGTAGTTGCGCGTCTCGGCGGGCATGGTCAGGCTGGCGTAGTCGGCCGGCAGGCCGCGGGCCTGGTTGCGTGCCACGGCGCGGCTGACCGCGCCTTCCCCCCAGTTGTAGGAGGCGAGCGCCAGTTCCCAGTCGCCGAACATGCCGTAGAGTTTTTCGAGGTAGTCGAGTGCGGCATTGGTCGCGGCAATGACATCGCGCCGGCCGTCGTACCACCAGTTCTGGCGCAGCCCGTAGATCTTGCCGGTGGAGGGGATGAACTGCCAGAGGCCCGAGGCATGCGCCCTGGAATAAGCCTGGGGGTTATAGGCCGACTCGATCATCGGCAGCAGCGCGATCTCGGCCGGCATTTTCCGCCGCTCGATTTCCTCGACGATGTGGAAGAGGTAATGGCTGCCGCGGTCGACCATGCGCGCGAAATATTCGGGTTTTGCCGAATAACGCACCTCCCAGTCGCGGACCAGGTCGCTGTCCATCGGTTTCATCGCGAATCCGGCGCGGATCCGCTCCCACATGTCCTTCGGCGCCGGTTTTTCGATGACGGCCACCGCCTGCGGCACGGGGGGCTCGGGGATGACTGCCGGTCGCTCCGGAATGACGGGCGGAACGGCGGCTGCAACGGGCGGGCTGCGGTCCGGCGCTTCGCTCAGTTCGCCGGCAGGCATCTGGGCGCAGCCGGTGATGATTACCATCGCAGACAGGAGGAGCAGGCGGGCAGGCTGGATCATGGGTGCAAGACCCGGAGACGGGGTCCGGGCGCCGAAAAGTTTGCCGGATGGTAGTCCTGCAAGCCTGTGTTGTCAAACCGGATATTCATTAAGAATCAATATTTTATTGTCATATCCGGAGGTGCCGCCTGAGGTTGTGGCAAAAGTCTCAGAAGTTGTTTTTCCAGTCGCGGATGGCGGCCAGTACGCTGACCGGATCCGACAGCTTCTTTTCCGCGCGCGCGCTGGCGCTGCTGACAATGCCGGGTTCGGTGACGCGGAGGAAGGGATTGGTGGCTTTTTCCTGGCCGATGGTCGACGGCAGCGTCGGCTGGTCGCGGTCGCGCAGGGCCTGCATGCGGGCTTCGAGCTCGGGCAGGCGCGTGTTGTCCGGTTCCGCCGCGCGGGCGAAGCGGATGTTCGACAGGGTGTATTCATGGCCGCAATAGACGCGGGTGTCGTCCGGCAGCCGCGACAGCCGGGTCAGCGAATCGTACATCTGGCGCGGTGTGCCTTCGAACAGGCGGCCGCAGCCGGCGGCAAACAGCGTGTCGCCGCAGAACAGCATGCCGTCGCCGAAGAAGGCGATGTGCGAGCGGGTGTGGCCGGGAATCTCGAAGGTTTCCATGTCGATGCCGAAATGCGGCAGAGTGAAATGCTCGCCGTCGGCAAGCCGCGTGCTGACTTCCGGGATGCGTTCGTCGTGCGGGCCGTAAACCGGCGCCGGATGCTTTGCGAGCAGCGCGGCATTGCCGCCGACATGGTCGGCATGGTGATGGGTGTTGAGGATGGCGGCGAGTTGCAGCTTCTCGCGCGCGAGGTAGTCGAGCACAGGCTGCGCATCGCCCGGATCGACCACAGCGGCATGCGTGGCATCGCGGAGGGTCCAGATGTAATTGTCGGCGAAGGCGCGCAGTGCGACGACCTGGTAGGCGGGCATGTCAGACTCCGTTTCGGATCAGCGGCCGATTATGATTTAAACTCGGCCCATGTCAATTGCAGGTGGCGGCCTTACCGTGGATCAATGGCTGGCGAGCCCGCCGGGCAGTTACCTGCTTGCCCGCGAGCAGGCCTATTTCGACGCCGCCGTGGCCGACATTTTCGGTTACCACGCCCTGCAACTGGGCATGGAGCAGGTTGACCTGCTGCGCGCGAGCCGCATTCCGCTGCGTGTGACTGCCGCGCCGCGTGGCGCGGCCGGATTGCGCGCCGATTTCCGCGACCTGCCGATCGAGTCGAATGCCGTGGACCTGATGGTGTTGCCGCACACGCTGGAATTTTCCGAGCATCCGCACCAGGTCGTGCGCGAGGTTGCCCGCGTGCTGCGGCCCGAGGGGCATGTGATCATCGCCGGCTTCAATCCGCTGAGCCTCTGGGGCCTGCGCCGCAGCATCGGCCGCCGCCGCGATTTTCCCTGGAACGGCCGCTTTATCCACCTGGCGCGCGTCAAGGACTGGTTCGCGCTGGTGGGCCTCGAGATCGTCGCCGGTTCGATGGCCTGCTACGCGCCGCCTTGCGCAGAGCAGAAATGGCTGGACCGTTTCGGTTTCATGGAAAAGGCGGGCGACCGCTGGTGGCCGATTGCCGGCGGCGTGTTTTTCCTGCAGGCCATCAAGCGTGTGCGAGGCATCCGCCTGATCATGCCGAAATGGAGCGACCGCGCGGCGCCGAAGAAAAACCTGGCGCCGGTGCCGGAGCGGGTGCGCGAAGAAGAAGCCGCCGCGGCGCGGGTCGGCACGCAGCGGACAATCATGGACGGACAATAAGCTGCCAATGAGCGACAACGATACGCAGAACGAAGTGATTGACATCTACACCGACGGCGCCTGCAAGGGTAATCCGGGCGTCGGCGGCTGGGGGGCGCTGTTGAGTGCCGGCGGCAGGACCCGCGAGCTCTTCGGCGGCGAAGCCCTGACCACCAACAATCGCATGGAATTGACCGCGGTGATCCGCGCGCTGGAGGCTCTGAAGCGCCGTTGCCGGGTACGCCTGCATACCGATTCGAAGTATGTGCAGCAAGGCATCTCGGAATGGATCCATGCCTGGAAAAAACGCGGCTGGAAAACCGCCGACAAAAAGCCGGTCAAGAACGAGGATCTGTGGCGCAGGCTCGACGAACTGGCCGGAGGTCATGACATCGAGTGGCTGTGGGTCAAGGGTCATGCCGGGCATGATGGCAACGAACGCGCGGATGCGCTGGCCAACCGCGGTGTCGACAGCGTGAACGGCGGCGTCAAGCCGGGAGCGGCAGCCTGATGGCGGCGCGGCAGATTGTTCTCGACACCGAGACCACCGGCCTGGATCCGAAGCTGGGGCACCGGATCATCGAGGTGGCCGGTGTGGAACTGGTCAACCGGCGCCTGACCGGCCGCCATTTCCACCGCTACGTCAATCCCGGGCGTGACAGCGATGAGGGGGCTTTGCAGGTTCACGGGCTGACCACGGAATTCCTCAGCGACAAGCCGAAATTTGCCGAAATTGCCGATGAATTCCTCGAATACATCACCGGCGCGGAACTGATCATCCACAACGCGCCTTTCGATATCGGCTTCCTCGACAGCGAGCTGGCGCTGCTCCGGCGCAAGAAGCTGAAAGCCTACTGCCCCGAGGTGATCGACACGCTGCGCATGGCGAAGGAACTGCATCCCGGCAAGCGCAACGGCCTCGATGCTCTGTGCGACCGCTACCAGATCGACAATTCGGCGCGCACGCTGCACGGCGCGCTGCTCGACGCCGAGCTGTTGGCCGATGTCTATCTCGCGATGACCCGCGGGCAGGAGAGCCTGATGATCGAGGCCGATGTCGTCCACACGGAAGTCGCGGTGGCGGGTTTCAACCGCGATGGACTGAAGCTGACGGTACTGCGTGCGACGGCGGAGGAGGTTGCTGCGCACGAGGCGCAGCTCAAGGACATCGACAAGGCCAGCGGCGGGGCGGTGTGGTCAGCGATGAATACGCAGCGATGAGCGCGGAGTGATGATTGGGGAGGTCCGCCCGGGTATTTCGCTGTTCCGGGAGTGGATTGTTTTAAGTAATTGATTTTATTGAATAATTTATAATTCGGTTTCAGGCGGTCAGTGCCAGCAGTTGCCTGAACGAATCCTCGAACTGCTTCAGGCCGTCCTTCTGCAGTTCTTCACCGGCGGCTTCCATGTCGATGCCCAGTTTCTGCAGCGCGGCGAACTGTTCGCGCGCGGCATCGATACCGGTTTCCAGCGTGGCCTCGGCCTTGCCGTGTTCGCGGAAGGCGGCCAGCGTCGCATCCGGCACGGTGTTGACGGTCTGCGGGCCGATCAGCGATTCGACGTAGAGCACATCGCTGTAGGCCGGATTCTTGGTGCCCGTGCTGGCCCACAGCATCTGCTGCGGACGGGCGCCGCGTTTGGCCAGCGCGCCGAAGGATTTTTCGGCAAACGTCTCCTGCCATTCCCGGTAGGCCAGCCGTGCCAGCGCGACGGCCGAGCGGCCACGCAGCGCCAGTGCGTCGCCGCCGAGGGCTTCGAGGCGCTTGTCGACCAGGGTGTCGACGCGGCTGAGAAAAAGGCTGGCCACCGATTTGACCTTGCCGGCGTCACCGCCGGCATCAAGGAGGCGCGTGATGCCGCGGAGATAGGCCTGCGCCACATCGCGCACATGGCGCAGTGAGAACATCAGCGTGACGTTGACCGAGCAGCCTTTTGCCACCAGTTCCTCGATGGCTGTGAGGCCTGCTGCTGTTGCCGGCACCTTGATCAGCAGGTTGTCGCGGGCGACAGCCGCTTTCAGGCGCAGGCCGGCGGCCAGCGTGCCTTCTGCGTCATACGCCAGAGCCGGCGACACTTCGAGGCTGACATAGCCGTCCTCCCCCTTGCTTGATTTGTGCAGCGGCAGCAGCAGGTCGCAGGCAGCCCGGATGTCGGCGATGGCCAGTGTTTCGTAACGCTGTTCCGCGGTCAGCGAGGCATCGGCCTTCAGCTTCTGCAGCTCCTCGCGGTAAAACGGGCTTTCGCTGATGGCCTTGAAGAAAATCGTCGGATTTGAGGTCACGCCGGCGATGCGGTCCTCGGTGATCAGCTTCTTCAGCGTGCCTTCATGCAGCAGGGTGCGTGACAGGTTGTCGAGCCAGATGCGCTGGCCCAGCGAGTGCAGGCGGAGCAGGGGATTCATTGCGTGACCTTTTGTGTTGCGGCGCCGGATGTCCGGCCGCCTTCAGGGGTTGGGGTATTGCCGGGCGAGCTGTGCCGCCACGGTGGTGATCAGGCGCCGCGAGATGCTGACGCTGGGCGGCAGCCGCGGCAGTGCTTCGGCATCGAACCAGGCCGCTTCCTCGATCTCGACGCCGTCCGGCTTGACCGGGCCGCCGGCGTATTCGGCGGTGAAGGCGACCATCAGCGAATGCGGGAAGGGCCAGGGCTGGCTGCCGAAATAACGCAGCTCGCCGACTTCGACGCCGACTTCCTCGCGCGTCTCGCGCACGACCGTGTCTTCGAGCATCTCTCCCGGTTCGACGAAACCGGCAATCGCGGAATAACGTCCCGCAGGCCACACGGCCTTGCGTGCCAGCAGCAGCTCGCGTCCGCGTGTGATCAGCACCATCACCGCCGGCGATACCGGCGGATAACTGGTGAAACGGCAGGACGGGCAGGCCCGCGCGCGTTCGTCGGTGCGCGCGCGCATCGGCGTGCCGCAGCGGCTGCAGAACTGGACATTGCGTTCCCAGTCGAGGAGCTGCAGCGCGCGGCCCGACAATGCGGCCAGCGTGCTGTCGACCATGCCGAAGAGGTCGCGCAGTCCCAGCGGCGCCCAGCCGGCGGGCAGCGGTTGCGCTTCATCGATCTCGGCGGCGTAACAATGCTGTTCACCCAGCAGTCCAAGGTAGTGGCTGCGTACCGTCGCGACACCGTGTTCCTCAAGCGTGTAGCAACAGGGCAATGCCGCGGATTCCGCATTGCTGACCAGAATCGAGCCGCGCTGGAAGGCGAACCAGAGGGCCGGCGTGTCCTGGACCGGCGGCGGTGTAACCAAGGGTGTGTATTGTTGTTCAGGCATGACTGGATCGCGCTCTTGCAGGCTGCGAGTATAGCGATTTGCCGCTTGCCGGGCCTGGAGCCGCAGAACCTGAAGGGAACAGATTGGAGTGGTGGGCGGTACTGGGATCGAACCAGTGGCTTCCACCGTGTGAATTTAGTATGTTGGTGTTTTATTTATTAAAATTCAATAAGTTATGCCATTCGGTTCCGCGCATGATGTGACAAAACGATCCAAAGCAAGACCGACGGTGCCACAATTCAGTCACAGTCAGGTCACATGTTCCGATGATCTGATTTTGATGCTGATAAATCGAATGAAAAATAGGGAGGATGATCTTTGAGAGCAGATAGTGATGATTTCAGGCATCAATTCGAGGGCCGTAGCGGGGAGCCTTTGAGTTATGTGGTGCTCTTTTTGGTGATTGTAATTGGCGTGGCCATGGGGAATTTGCTATCGAATTGGATAACGGCCCGCATCGCCGCGTATCAAATGGAGAAAGCCGCCGCCGCTGCTACTCAGTTCATGTCCAACGAATTAAAGAGGTCGAGCGAGGCGAGGCAAGCATTGGCTCGACAAGTTCAGGCTGAAGCTGAAGCCAAGCGTTTGACGGATCAGAGAAATCGAGCGGCTAGCCCGTTAGGCCAGATATTGTCGAGGCAATGCGACGATTGGAGGGGGGCGTACCAGCAATTCAAATCGGAATCCGCACGGGTGGAGATGAATAGGAATTGTGGTCGATACGCTACGTATGTGGAAACGGGTGCTCAGCCGAAAAATTAATTCTTGACCTTGGTCTCGACGAGATTGCGGGAACGTATGAGCCTGCGCGTTATCCACGGCCTGCGCCGCACCCCTTGCCGCGCCCCTAATAGGCGCATGAGGCAAGGGGTGCGGGGTTTCGCGGGCGGTGGGTAACGCACTGCCGCATTGCGCGTCTTTTGCTTAACGAGCACTGAACATTACTCAACTTTCGAATTGATTATGAGTGCCTCAAAGAATAAGCATGGGTTGTCAAGAAATATTCCTTTGGCCATCAAAAGAGAGGTTCGCCAACGATCAAAATTTGGATGCGTAATGTGTCGGAGTGGATTTATTACTTATGAGCATATAGATCCGTTATTTGAGGATGCTAAGGAGCATAGCGCTGAAAAAATATGCTGTCTTTGTGCGAGCCATCACGATGCGGTTACTGGGAAACGGTTGTCAAAAGAAGCGGTTCAGGCGGCATACAGGAGTATTCAATGCGCTGATATTGCTGATGTCCAGCCGCCATTTGGGCCTATAGATTTTTTTAACGGTCATGCTGAGTTGAAAATTGGTGGTCTTTCTTATTATCCGGCAGTTCACACGATTCTCCGATTTCACGGGAAAGATTTGATCCGGGTATTTCCGGCTACTCGACCCGGTGAGATTGGGGAAATATCAGCCCTTTTTACTGATGATCAAGGCCAGGATGTGCTCAGATTAGAGCGTAATGAATGGATTGGCTCATTGAGGTATTGGGATATTGATACTTCTAGAGCGCGGCTTGTTGTTCGACGCAAGAAGGGCGATGTTGTTTTGGCGCTCAGACTGGAGCCGCCTGGTCGGATAGTGGTCGAACACCTCGATATGCGTTATGGAAATTCGCATGTCCTGGCGTCGGAGCAAACTTTTGCGACTGGCATTTATTTGCCTAGTTGCACTGTAGCTTGGATGCATGCGGAAGTTGCGATTATTGGGAGTGATGCTAACGGTGCGGCGATAGAGTTCTCGACATCGAAGTCACTTGGGGAGAGGATTGCCAGTGTGGTTGGTACTATTCCTACTGGGATAGTTCATGCAATCGGCGGTATTGGTGCAGTGCATTTGAAACATGGAATATGTTTGGGTAGCGGATGTTCCCTAGCCCTACGCAATTGGGCTGTTGGATCGCGCGCGTTAAGTGATATGCGTAGAGTTTTGTTTTCATACCCTGAGTCTGTGCCTGAATTTATTGGAACTGGAAGAATTTCTTAGTGATGGCAGATTTTTGCGTTTGATTCGGCTGATATACTGATGCAATCTACTGCGGCGCGAGGCTGACATGGCAAAAACTGAGCGGTTAACAGATGAGCAGTGGCTGGCGTTAAAGCCGCACTTCGAGAAGTCGATCAAGGAGTTCCGAGGTAATGCCGAGGTGCTTGAGAATGCGTGGGGTGCGCTCTTGATAGGCACCCAGGTAGGCTGGAAGGTGTCTTTCATCATGCATAACCAGTCCACGATCAAGAAGTACGAAAAGATCACGGGTGTTAAGTTTCGTGATGTTTGCGATCCAGAAACAGATTTGTCCGACAAATCAATGGGATATGCGATTGCCAAGAAGCTAAGTAGCTTTTGGAAAGCAATCCGAGGCGAGGAGGCGATACCCGACCGGATGCAGTTCCACCATAAGTAGACGTTGACAATCTACTTTGCCCTTCATATAGTAGGCTCATGGAGTCTACTAATGAAGGGCTTTTGCATTCTGTAAGCGCAATCAGCGATGGCGGCGCAGACGGCCCGCGTGCGCGCAGCGCTGCGGGCGGTTCGGCGCTCTCGTCGTCCCGTTTAGTAATACGGGACGAAAGTAAGACCAGTGGCCCTCAAGCAACGGACGAAAGGCTTGTAATCCGCAGACGACGCGGCAAGCAAGTCGTTGCGGCTATCCCCCAAGCGTTTTCGGCTGCCAAGCCTTCGCTGGCTTTCGTGGATTGGATCGCTTTTACCCTACACCCACCGGCGATGGAGACTTACCAATGGGTTATGCAGCAGCTGCGGGAACTGCTTGGTAATCCGGATTTCGAGATTCGCAAAGGCGGAATGTTTGGCTATCGCCGGAGCGCCAGTATCCGCGAGTGCGGATTGATGGCTTGGGGTGGCAAGAATCAAGGCGGTACGGTTTATGTAAGCCTCACTGGCCAAGGCTGTTCAAGGATTAAGGACTGGCCTGCGTTCCATGAATGGTGTGTCTTGCATCGTATCCGCATTACGCGGATCGACCTGGCGCATGATGATTTCGAGGGTAAGACCATCACCATCGAGAAAATCAAAGAGTGGTACGACGCGGACGGATTCAATGCAGGTGGTCGCAAGCCCCAGGCACGGTTAAACGGCGATTGGTGGGGCGGTGAGAAGGGACGGACGGTTTATATCGGTGATCGCGGTAACGGCAAGCTGGGGCGTTGCTACGAGAAGGGGAAACAACAAGGTGACCCCGAAAGCCCGTGGGTGCGCTTTGAGGCGGAGTATCACAACAAGGATCGATTTTTACCGCTGGAAATGGTCGCCCGCCCAGCTGCCTATCTCGCTGGGGCTTATCCGTGCCTCAAGTTCCTCTCTGTAGACCAATGCAGGGTTAAAACAACCAAGAAGGCATCGAAGATCGCCTACCGTAAAGCCGTGGGGGTTGCACGGACGCAATACGGAAAATTGATAAATCTGATGCTGCAAGTTCACGGCGGGGATTGCTTCGCGGTTTGCAATGCTCTGCGCCGGGAGGGCATACCGGGCCGTTTAGAGCCCTACAGTTATCAGATTCGGACGGATAACGATTTGGTTATTTCGCTGGATGGCGAAATCGCGGGCAATGCTTCTATGGACTCTTGATGAAGCCGGGCGACAACTGGGAGGGCTGTCGCGGCGTACAGTTCAGCGGCTTATCCGCCGCGGGGAAATTCCCTTTGTACGGATTGGGCGGTCTGTCCGTGTGCCTGTGGATGCCTTGCGCGAGTATGTGGCAGGCAGGATGCAAACCGCGGATAATCGAAAGGGCGCGGAACCGGTGGCATGGAAAGGAGTTCAGACATGCCATATAAACGCGCAGATTCACCGATTTGGTATGCCAGTTATACCGACGCGAGCGGCGCGAGAGTTAGACGTTCGACTGAAACAACTATTCGACGCGAAGCGGAAGCGTTAGAGGCCAAATGGAAGCTAGAGGCACGGCAGGAGCGGCTGTGGGGAACCCAGCCTTCCCGCACGTTTGATGAGCTGATGCTTGCCTTTGTTGCAGCGACGGAGGGCGAGCGGTCGGCTTGGACACGGGATGCCTACTATCTCAAGCGGCTGAAGGCGTTTTTTACAGGTCGTGATTTGCGTTCCCTGAGGCGTTCCGATGTTCGGGAATATATCGAGCAGCGGAAGGCGGAAGGGATCGCCAATGCCACGATTAACCGTGAGGTCGGGTTGTTTTCGTCGGCGTTGAACTACGCCCGTAAGGAATGGGATTGGGATATTCCGAACCCTGCCGAACGGATGCGGTTGAGCGAAGGCGACGGTCGAAAGCGATTTGCAACAGTCGAAGAGGTGCGGCGGTTGATAGCGGCAGCGGAAAGGCACAAGCGGTCGCCTTACCTGGCTGATTTGATCCGTGTGGCGGTAAACACGGGCTGTCGCCGGGGGGAGTTGCTCGGCTTGCGCTGGTCGCAGGTCGATCTGGAAGCTGCCACCCTTCGACTAGAGGGGAAAGATACCAAGAACGGCAAGCATCGCAATGTGCCGCTGAACGATATGGCGCGTGTTGCGATTGCTAGCCGGTTGAAGTATTGGGAGCGGAACTGTCCTGAATCCCCTTGGGTGTTTTGTCGGAAAAGTGGAGAGCGGAACCTGACGATCCAGTCCAGCTGGAAGGCTGTTCTGGACGAGGCGGGGCTTGAGGACTTCCATTTTCACGACCTGCGGCATACCTGCGGCTCTTGGCTAGTGCAGAGCGGGG
>VFQN01003440.1_pt1 | contig 22637 bp, 12 predicted proteins | sample 3512371 | NCBI WGS metagenome assembly VFQN01 (sample SAMN10412370, study PRJNA504923) | tailings metagenome | isolation source: Replicate 2 from Balatoc abandoned mine | place: Philippines: Itogon, Benguet | collected 2017-08-28
CTCCCCGACCCGTCCGGGGCGGTGGCGAGCCGGTTCGAGATCCTGCGGACGCCCAACAGCTGGCTCGGCCGCGAGGACCGCGGGCTGGGTGCCCGGCTCGCGGCCGAGTTGCCGGGGGTGCTGGTGTGGGCGGCCGAGGGGTGGGTCCGGCTCCGGGGGGCCGGGATGCGGTTCACCCCCACCGACGCCGCGGCCGAGTACCGGCGGGAACTGGAGGAGCTGTCGAGCCCGATCAAGGCGTTCATCCGGCAGTGCTGCCGGGTCGGCCCGGACCACCAGGTTGACATCCCGGACCTCTACGGGGGGTGGCGGTACTGGAACGAGGAGCGACACCGGGAGGTCGGCTCGGAACAGATGTTCGGGCGCGACCTGCGGGCGGCGCTACCTCACATCCGGAGCGCGCAGACGAACCGGGTCGGCGAGGCGCGGCGGCGGTTGTACGTCGGGGTGGGGCTGAAGGCCCGCCACGAATGGGGCGAGGACGAGACGGTGGAACGCGACGGAACGCGTGACGGACCAACGCACGCGCCGCCCGAGGTGGCCGACCGTCCGCTCTTCGCCTGACGGTAACGCCTGAGTGAGATCGGACCGCGTTCCATCGCGTTCCGCCGCGCGGTAGTGGCCGGTGACCTGACCGGCGGGTGGCGGTGAGAATCGACCCGGCCACAGCCGAGGTCACTCTCAATCACCTGCAACTGCCCTCGCGCTTCCGCACGGTCACGGTATACTCCACCGACCGGCACGCTGGCCGGCGAGAAAGGCTACAGATGGCAACCCTCTTCAAGCCGACCCGTCCGTACCCCATCCCGTCCGACGCCGAGGTCGTCGAGAAGGACGGCCGCGCGCACGCCCGGGTGCGCGAGAAGGGGAAAGCCGTCCTCTATCCGCTAAGCGCCGACGGCGCCGCCTACCTGAAACCGGCTGCCAAGTGGGCGGCCGACGTGCGGTTCGCCGACGGCCGGCGCAAGCGGGTTCGGTTCTCGCCTAACCGCGACGCGTCGGCCGTCATGCTTGCCGAGTTGTTGAAGCGGATCGAGAACGAGCGGGCGGGTATCGTAGACCGGACCGCCACCCACCGCAAGCGCCCCCTCGCCGGTCACCTCGACGACTGGCTGGCGAGCCTCCGCGCGAACGGCCGCGGGTGCGCGTACATCGACCAGAAGGCCGGTCGTGTGCGGGCCGTACTCGACGGCTGTGGGTGGGTGTTTCCGGGCGACATGGCTGCCGACCGGCTCGAATCCTACCTCGCCGACCTCCGCTCACGCCGGCCTGAGCTGCCCCCGATCCCGGACGCAACCGAGTGGTTCACGCTGGCAGACCTGTGCCGGCTGTCCGGTGGTGTGACCCGGCAGTCCGTCGCCGCGCAACTCCGTCGCCACCGGCTCCCAGCCCGTGGGAACGGGAAAGCCCGACGCTATCCGCGGGAGACCGTGCTGGCCCTCCGCCAACACAAGGACCGCGGCGCCGCCGCCGGCACGACGAATGATTGGCTCCAGGCCGTCCGGCAATTCGCCCGGTGGCTGGTGGACAACGACCGCCTCGACCGGACCCCGTTTGCTCGGCTCAAACCTCTCAACGCCAAACTCGACCAGCGCCGCCGACGGGGCGAGCTGAGCCCCGCCGAGCTCGGGGCGTTGTTCGCCACCGCGTCGCGGAGCGGGAAGGTCGTCCGCGGACTCGACGGCGCCGACCGGGTGATGCTGTACCGGACGGCCGTCGGCACCGGGTTCCGGGCGGCGGAACTGGCGGCGCTGGTGCCCGACTGGTTTGACCTGGACGCGACCCCGCCGGCGGTGGTGCTGCCCCCCGAGTTCTCGAAGAACCGCAAGGGCGCCGTCCAACCTCTTCCGGCGGAGTTGGTGACTGATCTGCGGAGGTACCTCGAACACCGCCCGGGGAAACAACCCGTCTGGCCTGGGACGTGGGCGGATCGGTCCGCGGAGGTGTTGCGGGCAGACTTGGACGCCGCCGGTGTTCCGGTCGAGGTGGACGGCCCCGAAGGGACCGAAACGCGGGACTTCCACGCGCTGCGGGCGGTGTACATCTCGAACGTGATCCGGGCTGGGGCAGACCTAAAACAGGCGATGACCCTCGCCCGGCACACTGACCCCAAGCTGACCGCCGGTCGGTATGCTCGGACTCGACTGCACGACCTTGGGGCCGTCGTTGACCGGCTTCCGCCGGCCACCACGCCGCCCGGGGAACGGGTGCCGGGGATTCTCCGCATGACCGGAACGGACACCGCGGGTACGCAGGACGAGCAGCACGGAGCAGCAACGGGAGCAGCAACGGGTGGTAGTCGCCGGGGTCAGTTGAGAGTTACTGAGAGTGAGCGATCATCTGACGACGTACAAGAACCCCCTCAGAAAGTCCTGGATTTCAAGGCTTCTGAGGGGGTTCGAGGGCAGGTGAGAGAGAAAGAGGCAGAGCCACCTGTCGGATTTGAACCGACGACCCCCGCTTTACGAAAGCGGTGCACTACCGCTGTGCTAAGGTGGCAAATTCGCGCCCGCCGTCGGGCTTTCGAAATTCTATCGGCCCGGTCCGCCACCGACTACCACTCTTTCGGCGCCGTGCCACCCTCCCGGTCTTGGGCGGGCGTACACTTGGGGGTGAGTGTACGCCCATTCCTTGGGGTGTTGCGATGCCGCTCTTCGGTGCCCACCTGTCCGTGTCCGGCGGGCTCCACAAGGCGGCCGAGGTCGCCCGCGGGCTCGGTATGGACACCGTGCAGGTGTTCACGTCGAACCCGAACGCCTGGGTCGCCCGCAAGCTCGACCCGGCCGCCGTCGCCGCCTTCCGCACGGCCGTCGCCGCGAACGACGTCCGCTACCCCACGTCGCACGACTCGTACCTCATCAACCTCGCGGCGGCAGATGACGCCCTCTGGCGGAAGTCGATCGACGCCTTCGTCGCCGAACTCGAGCGATCGGAGGAGCTCGGGCTCAGCTACGTCGTTGCGCACCCCGGGGCGCATGTTGGTAGCGGCGTGGAGGCCGGCATTGCCCGTGTCGTCGCCGCGCTGAACATCACTCTGGAGCGGTGTGCCGGCTTCCGGGTTCGCGTGCTACTCGAAACGACGGCGGGGCAGGGGACCACGCTCGGGTCGCGGTTCGAGGAACTGGCGGCGATGCTCGACCGCGTGAAGCAGCCGGGCCGCCTCGGCGTTTGCCTCGACACCTGTCACGTCTTCGCCGCCGGCTATCCGCTCGGCACCGACGCCGAGTACGCGGCTACGTTCGACCAGTTCGACCGGTTGGTCGGATTAGAGCGGTTGTGCCTGTTCCACCTGAACGACAGCGTGAAGCCGCTCGGCAGTTGGGTGGACCGGCACGCCGCGATCGGGCGGGGGGAGATCGGCCGCGAGCCGTTCCGCCGCCTCGTCCGCGACCCGCGCTTCGCCGGCCTGCCGATGATCCTGGAGACGCCGAAGGAGGACGCGGACGGTAACGCGATGGACGCCGTGAACCTGGCGCTGCTGAAGTCGTTCCTCACCGGGCCGAAAACCGGGCGGAAGCGCAAGGTCATCTGATCCGACTTGACAATTCCCGCGGTCCGGTTCAAGCCGCCCGTCCGCCACCGCCGAAACAATCTTCACACAAGCCGCACCGGACACGACCGGCCGCGGGGAATGAGGTCGGGGGGCAGGGGCACGCGACCGGAGGTCGCTCGCTGCCGGCCCCCCGACCAGTCCGGTTGATCGGCGGTGGCCCCCGACGCCGCCCGATCCCGGACGTTCCCCGCGGCCGGTTCGTTTTTGGATGAAGGGGTGAGGGCCGGTCTTTCTCACCCCTTCACCCGCCCACCCCTTCACCCCTTCACTTTGTTCCCGTATCCCAACGGCGTTCCCACCTGCTCCCCGGACGCCGTTCCCGATGAACCACACCATCTCCGCCGTCTCCGCCCGCGAGATCCTCGACAGCCGCGGCAACCCGACCGTCGAGTGTGAAGTCCGCCTCGCGTGCGGGACCGTCGGCCGGGCCGCCGTGCCCAGCGGCGCGAGCACCGGCGCCCACGAGGCGGTCGAGCTGCGCGACGGCGACAAGGGCCGCTACCTCGGCAAGGGGACGCTCAGCGCCGTCCGCAACGTCAAGGACGCGATCGCCCCGGCCCTCACCGGCCTGAGTGTGCTCGATCAGGTGCGCGTCGACAAGCGGATGATCGAGCTCGACGGCACGCCGAACAAGGCCAAGCTCGGCGCGAACGCGATCCTCGGCGTGTCGATGGCCGCCGCCCACGCCGCGGCGAACGCGCTCGGCCTGCCGCTGTACCGGTACGTCGGCGGCACCAACGCCGTGACGTTGCCGGTGCCGCTGATGAACATCCTCAACGGCGGCAAGCACGCCGACAGCACGGTGGACTTCCAGGAGTTCATGATCGTGCCCGTCGGGGCGACCAGCTTCCGCGAGGGGCTGCGGATGGGCGCGGAGATCTTCCACAGCCTCAAGAAAGTCTTGCACGACAAGGGACTGAACACGGCGGTCGGCGACGAGGGCGGGTTCGCCCCGAACATCCCGAGCGCGGACGAGGCGCTGGCCACCATCAGCACGGCGATCGAGAAGGCCGGGTACAAGCTCGGCACGCAGGTCGCCTTCGCGCTCGACGCCGCCTGCACCGAGCTGTTCGAGGAGGCCAAGCACAAGGGGAAGGACGGCTACTGCTTCTTCAAGAGCGCCCCGGACAAGGTGATCTCCTCCGACGAGATGATCGACCTGTGGGCCGGGCTGTGCGCCAAGTACCCGATCGTGTCGATCGAGGACGGGCTGAGCGAGGACGACTGGGCCGGGTGGAAGAAGCTGACGGCGAAGCTGGGCGGCAAGGTGCAGCTGGTGGGCGACGACCTGTTCGTGACGAACACGAAGCGCCTCGACCGCGGCATCAAGGAGGGGTGCGGGAACAGCATCCTGGTGAAGGTGAACCAGATCGGCACGCTGACCGAGACGCTGGAGAGCGTCGAGCTCGCGAAGCGGAACAAGTTCACCGCGATCCTCAGCCACCGCAGCGGCGAGACCGAGGACGTGACGATCGCCGACCTGGCGGTGGCCACGAACTGCGGGCAGATCAAGACCGGTAGCGCCAGCCGGACCGACCGCATCGCCAAGTACAACCAGCTGCTCCGCATTGAGGAGCAGCTCGGCGGCGCCGCGGTCTACGGGGCGGAGCTGAGGAAGTAAGTCGGCAGAGTTTTTGACAGGATGAACAGGATGAAACAGGACTTCGGCAGCGGAGTTCTGTTTTCGTCCGGTTCCGTTCCTGTTCATCCTGTCAAAAAATGCGGCCTGTCATGCCCGTTTTCCTCTCCGACCCGTCGTCCACCACGTACCTGGTGCTCGCGGCGCTGGTCGTCGTCACCGGCGCCGTCGCCGCCCGCTACCAGGACCGCAAGCGCGTCGTCCCGTTCGTACTCGCGCTGCTGGTGCTCGGCGGGCTGTACCTGCTCGACCGGCTGTACGCCAGCCCGCGCGAGGAGGCGGTCGCGGCGTCGGCGGCCCTCATCGCCGCGGTGAACCAGCGGAACACCGAGGCGTTCCTGAACCAGGTTTCCGATTCGTTCAGCGCCTACGGGATGAAGAAGCCCGACCTGCGCCGGGCGGTCGAGCTCGCCCGGCAGTTCGACGCCCGGGTCGCGAGCTGGAACTTCGACCGCAACCAGGTCGAGTACCACGACGGCCCGCCGCCGGCGGTCGACGTCGTGTTCGACGCGAAGGCCGAGGGGCCGGGCGGCACGGTGCCGAAGCACGTCAAGGCGACGTTCGTGCGCGACCCGGACGGGAAGTACCGGATGCACTCCTTCGCCACGTACAACATCGTGAAGAAGAAGGACGAAGAGCCGATCCCCGAGTTGGGGAGGTAGGCTTGCCGTCTAGTCGGTGGGACCGGCGGAACGCCGGTCCTGTCAGCCAGACCGGCGGGACGCCGGTCCCACCAAACCGTTCCCCGGCCTCGCCAAGTAACCCCCGTGCTCACCGTCAACGACACCGAGATCGAGGACACGTTCGCCGAGGCGTTCCCGATGACCGCCGCGCGCGTCGTCGTCACCGCCCACACGGCGGGCTGGGCACTGGAAGCGGCCCGCGCCGCGACCGGGTACGCAGCCTCCGTCATCGGTTGCGACGCGGAGGCGGGGCTTGAGCGCGAGCTGCCGTCGAGCGAGACGCCGGACGGGCGGCCCGGGGTGAGCCTGCTGTTCTTCGCGTTCAGCCGCGACGCGCTCGGGAAGGCGCTCGTCAACCGCGTCGCGCAGTGTGTGCTGACGTGCCCGACGACGGCGTGCTTCAACGCGCTGCCGATCGACCCGGAGCGGTCTATCCGCGTCGGCGGGAACCTGCGCTTCTTCGGCGACGGCTGGCAGATCAGCAAGCTGCTCGGCGGACGACGGTTCTGGCGCGTGCCGGTGATGGACGGCGAGTTCCTGTGCGAGGACGTGTTCGGCACGAAGAAGGGCGTCGCCGGCGGTAACTTCCTCATTCTCGCCGAGTCGCAGTCGGTCGGATTGGCGGCGTCGGAAGCGGCGGTCGTAGCGATGCGGGCGCTGCCCGGCGTAGTGCTGCCGTTCCCCGGCGGCGTGGTGCGCAGCGGCAGCAAGGTCGGCAGCAAGTATCCGAAACTGCGGGCGAGCACGAACGACGCCTACTGCCCGACGCTCCGCGGCGTCGTGAAGTCGGAGTTGCCCGCCGGCGTGAACGCGGTCTACGAACTGGTGATCGACGCGCTCGACGAAGCGACGGTGCGCGAGGCAACCGCGGTCGGCGTGCGGGCGGCGTGCCTGCCGGGCGTGCGAAAGATCACCGCCGGGAACTACGGTGGCAAGCTCGGGCCGTTTCACATCCGCCTCCACGACGTGCTCGGGGCGGCGTCGTGATTACGCTCACCCGCCGCGCCTCGTCGCCGATCCCGCTCGAAGTCGAAGGGATCGTCCCCGAAAAGCTGGCGTCGCTGTCAGCGCTCGACGTGGCGAAACTCCCGGTCTTCCACGGCAACCGCGGGGAAGACCTCGGCGTGTGGTTCGACGTGGCCGGTGACGCCGGCGACGGGCACGTCCGCTTCGCCGGCGACACCTCGACCGTGAAGCACATCGGCGCCGGCATGACCAGCGGCCGCATCGAGGTGGAAGGCGGCGCCGGGATGCACGCCGGCGCCGGGATGCGCGGTGGCACACTGACAATCCGCGGCGACGCGGGGGACTGGCTCGGCGCCGAGATGAAGGGCGGCACCATCGCCGTGTTCGGGATCGCCGGGAGCCAGGTCGGCGCCGCGTACCGCGGCTCGCGGCGCGGCATGACCGGCGGCGAGATCCACGTCCGCGGTTCGGCGGGCGACGAGGTCGGGCTGCTGATGCGCCGCGGGCTGATCGCCGTCGGCGGGGCGTGCGGGCAGTTCGCGGGCGCGTCGATGATCGCGGGGAGCGTGTTCGTATTCGGCCCACTCGGGCTCCGCGCCGGCGCCGGGATGAAGCGCGGCACCGTGTTCGCCGGGGGTGGGGCCGCGGAACTGCCGCCATCGTTCCGCGAGACGTGCGGCACCGTCCCGACGTTCCTTCCGCTCTACTTCCGGCACGTCGCGCAGGCCGGCGTCATTCCCATTGGTCGGGCGCCGGTTCGCGTGCGCTGCTGGCGCGGTGACCTGCTCCACCGCGGAACCGGCGAGGTGCTGGCGTGCGACGCCGGGGACGGCCCCAGCCCGATGCCCGCAGCCCTGTTCTTCACCCGCGAGTACCGCCCGGCCGACGCGCCGGCGCTGCTCCACCTGTTCCGCGGCGCCATCCGCCGCACAGCCGCAACCGACTACAACCCCAACCAACTCCGCGCCTGGGCCTCGACCGACGCCGACCCGCCGAACTGGGCGGCGCGCTTCGAGAACCGCTTCGTCCGCGTCGCCGAGATCGCCGGCGCGCCGGTCGGGTTCGCGGAACTCGAGCCGGACGGGCACATCGACCGCGTGTACGTGTCGCCCGACCACCCGCGCCGCGGCATCGGCGGGGCGCTGCTCGGCGAACTGCTCGACGAGGCGAAGCAGCGCGGGCTGCGGCGGGTGTGGGTCGAGGTGAGTCTGACGGCACGGCCGTTCTTCGAGGCGGCCGGATTCACGCGGCTCGCCCCGCAGGTGGTCGCCTGCCGGGGCGAGCAGTTCGTCAATTATCGGATGGAACGCGCGATTGGCTGACCCCGGTCACGGCCCGCCGCGGAGGCGGAGCCAGCCGTCGGGGACGGCGAACGCGCCGCCGCGCGGCAGGCCGATCGCGCGGAGCAGGTCCGACGCCGGTGCCCCGGAGCCGATCAGCGCGGCCAGCCCGCCGCCGGCGAACCCGGCGGCCACGCCGTTCCCGCGCGGCGCTCCGCCGACCGAGCCGTCCGCGAACAGGTCCGGTTTCGGCAGCAGCGCGACCCCGGGGCCGGCGCCGAGCAGTTGTGGCCCGCCTACTGCCGCGACCGTCACCGCCGAGCGGGCATCGGCCGGTACGCCGACACCGCCGACCGCGGGTGCGAACGAGGCGAACACCGGTCGCCCGGGCGCGCCGACGAACTCGGCGAAGATGCGGGGGTTCACCTGCAACTCACGCCGCAGCGCCGGCAGCCGCACGTCGTAGACCTCGCGGCCTTCGAGCATGATCGCGTAGCGGCCGTCCTCGGGGACGGCGAGCTCCACGACCTGCTCGTAGATGCCGTAGGTCGGTTCGGCGACGAGCCGGTACGGGCCGCCGACCGGCCGCGCGACCTCCTTCAGTTCGTCGCTCGCCCGCGTCTTCCCCTCGGGGTCGAGTTGCTGGAACACGCGGACCGTCAGCGGGAACACGGCCGCGGTGCCGCCGTAGGCGGTCGGGTCGTGCGTCTCGCGCCACTGCACGGTCAGCCGCACCTTCGTGCCGGCCTTGAGGGCCGGCGCCACGGAGCCGTCGGCGGCGCGGGCGGCGAGGAAGTTCAGCTCGCGGCTCCACTCGCCCTTCGGCAGCGGCACGCCGGGCGGGGCGAACTCGCTGCGCCCGTTCCCGTTCGCGTCCACGAACGGCCCGCCCCACACCGACCCGATCGACGGGCTCGCCGCCTGCACCCACAGCGGTCGCGCGGCGAGCCGCGGGCGCGTCGCCGACCGGCTCACCGGCTCGACGATCGCGTCGCCGGCGTAGCCCGTGTCCACGTACTGGCTGAGCGTGCTAAGGCCGTCCATCGGGAACCCGGCGTCCCACACCAGCGTGTTCACGACGACCGTCGCCCCGGCGAGCCCTTCCGTCGCGCGCTGGAGTGCGGTCGCGCGGCCGATGGCCGCGCTCGCTTCGCGCTCCTCCAGGAGGAGGTCGTTGAGTGCCTTCGTGGCGGCCTCGCGGCGCAGCCGCGGGGCGTCGTCGTCGCTGGTGTTGCGGAACGCCGCCTGGTACTCGGCCACCGCCTCGGTGTTGCGCTTCTTCAAATCCTCGGTGCGGACGGTCAGCTCGGCGATGCGCGACTGCATCGCGTCCGTGAAGGTGGCGTCGCCGCGGGCGAACCGCGCCACGCTCACCACCTGGAAGTAGGACGCGGGGTTCACCCGCACGAGCACGAGCGCGGCGTCTGGCGCGGCGAGACGCGCCGCCCGCGCCGCGGCGGTGCCGGCGCTCTGGGCCGCGTCCGCCGCCGGCGCAGGGAGGAGGTCGGGCGAGAGCTCCGCGGTCAGGTCGAGGAATGCCACCGGCGGTCCGGCCACGTCGAGCGTGTACCCGCCGCCCTCGGCCGCCTTCAGGCCGGGGAACTCGGTGGCGATCACGACGACCTTCGTCCCCTTGCCGCGGTTGCCACGCTGGTGGAAGTCGGCCAGTTTCGTCGCCGAGAGTGCGGCCGCGGGGGTGGTGGCCGCCGGGGCGCCCGCGGGGGGCGCCCCGGCGGTCTCGGTCGCGGGGCGCGGCAGCCGGATGTACACGACGCCCGACTCGACCGCGAACCGCTCCACGTCCAGGGCGGAAAGGAAGCGCAGCGTCAGCACGGTCCCGACGGCCCCCTCCACGGTCGCCGCCTGGAGTTCGTTCCGCTTCGTCGTCGGGTTCGGAGCCACCCGGCTGTAGGTCGTCAGTAGCGTTGAGCGGATGCGGTCCACTTCGGTGCCGGTCAGCGGCCGGTCAGTCACGACCTCGACGCGGAGCGGTTGCCCGGCAGACTCCTTGCCGTCGAGGATCGCCCGCAGGTCCGGTGCGAAGGCGGCGCGGTTCGGCGCCACCGGCACCGCCGCGAACGGCGGCGGGTCGGCGACGGGGAGCACCTGCACCAGCTTGATCGGTACCACGTCACGGAGCGGGGCCGGGAGCTCGACCGGTACTTCGTCCAGCGCGAACCAGCCGGACGGCTCGTTTCGCAAGTCCTTGAGGAGCCGAAACAGATTCCCCGCCGGCAGGTCGCCGCGGACGATCGTGAACCCCTGCGGGTCGTAGCCGACGAGTTCACGGAAGCCGACACGGGCCAGCTGTGCCACCGCCTGCCCGTGGAGCTTCTGCTGCTCGCGCGGCGTGAACCCCGTTGCCAGCGTCAGCCGGACCGCGACGCGCTGGTCCGGGTCGGCGGGGACCGCGAAATCGACGGGGCGGGTCAGGACGGTCCTGATCCGCGGGTCGGCGAGGAGCCGGTCGAGGTGCTTCGCGTCGAGCGTGCCGCGCATCCGCTCGGCGGCCGGGTCGAACACGTCCAGGTCGGGTTCGAGTTCGCCGGTCGTGTCGCGCTGGAAGCCGATGTCCTTGAGCATCGCTTCCATTTGCCGGAACTGGCGGACGCGCTCGTCGCGGTCGGCACGAATGCGGTAGCGGAACTCGACCGCGAGTTTATCGGGCGTGGGCGGGTACACCACCTGGGCGGGCGCCGCGGCGGGAAAGAGGGCGACGGCGGCGAGAACCGGGAGCCACCGGCCCGGACGGACGGACACCATGATGCGGCCTCGGTGCGGGCGGTCCTTCGTTCATCCTGCCGGGGCCGGCGCACCTTGCCAACCCGATACGGGGAAATATGCCTCCCCCGCCGCCGCTCCCGGCGGCCGACCGGCACCGCCGCGCGGTTTTCGCGTGCCGGCCGGGCGTGTCGTAACGGGGGGCGAACCGGGAATGGCTGGCGCGGACCTGACGGCGGTGGTGACGGGGGCGTCCAGTGGGATCGGCCGGGCGCTGGCGGTCGCGCTGGCGCGGCAAGGGGCGCGGGTCGGGGCGGTCGCCCGACGCGCCGACTTGCTCGCGTCGCTGGCGGACGAGGTACGCGGCACCGGCGGCACGATCGAGACCGCCGCCGCCGACGTCGCCGACCGCAACGCGCTTGGCGCCGCGATTCAGGTCGTCGAGCGCGTCCTCGGCCCGGCCGACCTGCTCATCGCCAACGCCGGGATGAGCGACCACACCGGCGCGGCGGAGATGAACGTCCCGAAGGTCGAGGAAATCCTGCGCGTGAACTTCCTCGGCGTGGTGTACGCGATCGAGGCGGTGCTGCCGGGGATGCTCGCCCGCGGTCGCGGCCACCTCGTCGGCATTTCGAGCCTGGCCGCGTTCAAGGGGCTGCCGGGCGCTGCGGCATACTGCGCGAGCAAGGCGGCATTGAACGGCTATCTCGAAGGGCTGCGCATCGAGTTGCGGTCACACGGCGTCGCGGTGACGGCGGTGTGCCCGGGATTCGTCAACACCGCGATCGTGGCGAACAACCCGCCGATGCCGTTCATCATGGAGCCCGACGCGGCCGCGGCGCGCATCCTGCGGGCGCTGCGGCGCCGGCCGGCGGTGTATTCGTTCCCTTGGCAGATGTCGCTGCTGATGAAGCTGACCCGCTGGCTGCCCGACCGCGTGATCGCGCGGCGGGTGGGCGTGAAGAGGCGGCCAGCGGCGGGCTGATCTCCGGCCGTGCGGCTCACCTACACCCGCCCGGTGAACTCGCGTACCATGCCCACATGCTGCGTGAACTCGCGGTCCAGAACCTGGCGCTCATCGAGGACGTACGGGTCGAGCTCCGCCCCGGGTTCTGTGCCTGGACCGGCGAGACCGGCGCCGGTAAGTCGCTCCTCCTCGGCGCCCTCGGGCTCCTCCTCGGCGAGCGCGGCTCCGCCGACCTGATCCGCACCGGCGCGGATGATCTCCGCGTCACCGGCCGCTTTGAACTGACGCGCTCCGAGCAACGCGAGTTCGCCGCCGAAGTGCTGCAATCGCCGCTCGACGAGGACGACCTGATCCTCACCCGCCGGCTGTCGCGCTCGGGCCGCAGTTCGGCGCTCGTCAACGACGTGCCGGTCGCGGTCGCCACGCTACGACGCATCGGCGAGATGCTGGTCGACGTCCACGGCCAGCGCGAGAGTTATTCGCTCCTCCAGCCCGCGTACCAGCTCGACCTGCTCGACGCCTTCGGCCGCCTCACCGAGCCGCGCCGCCGCTACGCCGCCGCCGCCGACCGGGTCCGCGATCTGCGCCGCCAGTTCCGCACCCTCAGCGAGGCGCGGCAGACGCGCCAGCGCGAACTCAGCCTCGTCCGCTTCGAGCGCGACGACCTCGACGCGGCGAAGCTCGTCCCGAACGAACTGCCGGCGCTCGTGAAGGAGCGCGAAACGCTCGTCCACGCCCAGAGCCTCGCGCAGTTCACCGGCACGGTCGCGGCGCGGCTGGCGGATGACGACGGCGCCGTCGTCGACGTCGTGGCCCGGCTGGTGAAGGAGGCGAACCGCTGGGCGGCGCTCGACCCGAAGCTCGCCGAGGTGGCGGCGCGGCTCGAAGCGCTCCGGCCCGAGGTCGAAGACCTCGCCGAAACCGCCCGCGACCTGTCCGAGCGCTTCGAGGCCGACCCGGACCGGCTGGAGGAAGTGGAAGGCCGCATCGGCTTCCTCAAGAAGCTCCAGGCACGCTACGGCAAGACGCCCGACGAACTCATCCCCTACCGCGCCACGCTCGACGCCCGCGAGGCGGAGCTGCAGCGCCAGGAAGACGACCTCGCGGGCATCGACGCGCACCTGCGAATCGCAGTCACCGAACTGAAGGACGCGGCGGCGGTATTAAGCAAGGGGCGGGCGAAGGTGGCGAAGAAGCTCGTCGCCGACACACAGAAGCACCTCGCCGACCTCGGCATGCCACTCGCCAAGCTCGACGCCGTGCTCGAACCCATCCCGCTCGACGACGACCCGCTCGGCGGCGAGGTGCCGGCGGCCGGCGCGGACCACCTCGACATCATGCTCTGCGCCAACCCCGGCGAGCCGTCACGGCCCCTGCGGAAGGTGGCGAGTGGCGGCGAACTCTCGCGCACCATGCTGGCGCTCAAGACGGTGCTGGCGGCGCACGACCCGGTGCGCACGCTAGTAGTGTTCGATGAAATTGATGCGAACGTCGGTGGGCGGCTCGGCGACGTGCTCGGCCAGAAACTCGCCAGCCTCGGGGCGACGCACCAGGTTCTCTGCGTCACCCACCTGCCGCAAGTGGCGAGTTACGCGGCGCACCAATGGACCATCCGCAAGGCGAGTACCGGCAAGAAGACCGCGACTACGATCGCGGAACTCACCGGTGCTGATGCGCGGGTCGAGGAATTGGCGCTGATGCTGCGCGGGGAGTCGCGGTCGGAGACGACGCGCAAGGAAGCCGCCGAGATGCTCCGTGCCGCGGAACGGTTGCGGGCGGGGTGACGCGGGTCGGTCGTCTCCAATACTCCCATCGGGCAGGCAACTCCGGACCCCATACTACGGGGATGGCTGACGAGTCAAACTGGCAGTGCCCCCGCGGTCCGCCCGGGACAGCCACTTCTGCCGGCTCGACGTGGAGCGCGGCCGAGCCACGACGTCGCGTGCCGGCTCGCCGCCGGGTCCGAGCCCCAAACCGCACCAAGTAGCACCAAAATGTCCGCGCCCAATCACCCCCGAATCACCCCAATTCGCCTCAAAAAGGCGGTCTCCGACCTCCCCGGCACCGGGTACGAGCCCCGAACCGCACCAAGTAACACCAAAATGGCCGAGCGTGTCATTCCGGCGGTGGGGTGGTCCGCCGCAAGGTGGGCGAGAACGAACGGGCCGCACGCCGGCCCGTTCATCCGAGAGAGGCGGTGCAAGAAACTATGTGAGGGCGACGCCGACCGCCTTTGCTTCTTCGGTAACGCGATACCGTGGAAGTGTTTCTGTCCGCAGGTCACGCACTACGTCGATCGCGCGGCGGAACGAATAACCCCGCAGCAACCGTTCCAGCCGATCGGTCGTCTTGCTCACGCCGACGTAAGTCCGCCACCGGCTGACGCGGCCGAGCGGCAACTGCGGTTGCTCGGGGTCGAACTCCCACGGGTGGAAGTACAGCATCGCCACGTTCTGCTCGCTACGCACCGCCTGAGACAATCCGGCCCGCATCACCGCGGGCGGGAACAGGCGGAAGTAGCCGCCACCCGCGACCGGAAGATTCATCCCCGCAAAGCGATACGTCAGCGGCGGGAGTTCGAGCAACTCTTGCTCAGCCCCCTGCGCGATGAACGGACCGCGCGGGGCGTCGGGGATGCCGTATCGGTCGTGGCGGACAGGAAAAATCGAACTATCGTACTCGAACCCGCACTCGGCCAGTACGTCGATTGCCCAGCCGGTCTCGCGTGTGACGCTGAACGTCGGCGCGCGAAACCCGGTGACTCGCTCGCCGGTGACTTGCTCGATCGCGTCCTTGCTGCGCAACAGGTCGTCACGGAACGACTTCGGATCGAAGTGGTGGACGCGGCGGTGGTCCCAGCTGTGCGAACCGATCTCGTGTCCGGCAGCGTGGATGGCCCGGACGAGCCGCGGGCGAGTCTCGGCGATGTCGCCGACAACAAAGAAGGTGGCGAGAGCGTTGGCGGCGGCGAGACGGTCGAGGAGGTCGAGGGTGACTCGCTCCATCCGTTCGCCATAAAGTCGCTGCGACCCGGTCGGAACCGACAACCCTGCGGCCGCCTCGATGCGGTGGTGTTCCTCCACGTCGAAGCTAATGACACGGGTGTGTGCGGGAACGGCTGGGGTCAAGGCACGGCACCGCGGCAGGCGAACAGGATGACCGACCCCAGCAGTGTAGAGCATGTTTGCTGGCCTGTGTTAAACAACCCGGCGGCCGGTTGTAAAGCCTGCTTTACGATCCGACCACGGCGCGTTCGCCCCCGCTAACGGAGCTCGTCTGGGACCGCCGCGCTAGCATCCTGCCCCGGAGCCAGAAGCGAAATCAAGATCAACTCTTACAACGGGTGCGGTCGATATTGACGGGACCGTCACGTACGGGCCTGAAACCGTCCCGTCAAAACCGGTAAATACGCTGGAAATGGGTTGACAGAGTGGGGTTCGTTCCGCTTTTCTAAATCCTAGCCCGCGGACGCCCGCATCGCCCGCACCGGTTCGGCCCCTCGCCGAAGCCGGGAGTCCGAACCGGACTCGGATCGCGGCCGGGAACGCCAGACCGGGGTCGGTCTGGCCGTGATTCCGTGCGGGGTGTATACCCGGACGTTCGAGCACCGACCCAGGAGTCCCGTCCTATGGTCCTTCGTAAGCCCCGATGGCTGGCAGCCGTCCTGCTCGCCGCCGTCGCCGTATTCGCCTCGCCCGGCGTCTCGACCGCCGGCACGGTCATCCTGGTCGAAGAAACGGGCGGCGGCAGTTTCTCGCAGTCGTACACCCTCGCCACCCTGCCGACCTCGTTCAACACCCCGAGTTTTAACAACGTCCAGATCACGATCACGTCGAGCAGCAGCGCCGGCGCCCAGGCCGACCACTCGATCTCGACCACCCTGAACGCCCAGGCCGGGACCGGCTTCACCGCCGGCGCCGGGCTGAAGATCACCGTGACCGACGACGGGTTCCAGAACGCGAACCCCGACTCGCCCGGGTTCTTCGTCGGGAACGTCTCGACCACCGCGGCGTTCGCCAATACCTCGAACGAGGGTACGGCGACTCTGACGGGCAACGGCTCAACGATCCTCGGGCCGGTGACGGCCAACGCTACTCCGGTCTCGGCCGGGTCGGCGCCGTTCGTGGATCCCGCCCCGGTCTCGCCGAACGTGTCGAGCATCCCGGGGGCGTTCAGCATCCAGCAGGTGCTCAACTTCCGGGTCGCGTCGACGACCGCCTCGAGCGCGAGCTTCACCGCCGGGATCAGCAACTCGGTGGTCACCTCGACCGCCGCCGTCCCGGCCCCGCCGGCGGCGCTGCTGGCCTTGGCCGCCTTCCCGGTCCTCGGGTTGCGGCGCGTGCTGAAGCGGAAGGCGTGAGGACGGAGACGTGAGACAGAGCCGAGCCCGGGGACCACGGTCCCCGGGCTCATTCGTTGCGTATGGTCGTTCGGGCGGGGTCGAATGGGCGCGGGCTTTCAGCCCGGAGGGCGTCTTCGCTAGCCCGGGGTTACCACCCCGGGCTAGCGAAGACGCCCTCCGGGCTGAAAGCCCGCGCCCATTCGCCGCTGTCTTCTGCTCTCTGACTTCCTTCTGTCATCTGCCATCTCCCCTCTGCTCCTCTGCCCAACACAGAACCGGTGTGCTACGGTGGAAGGGGGCTCCCAGCCCCTTTCTTCGTTTCGACCGGACCGAGGGTCGCCCGTGCGTCGTGTTCTCAGCCTCAAGCGGTTGGGCATTCTCCTCGCCGTCGCCGGCGCCGTCGCCGGCGGCACGGTCGCCGTCCACGCGGTCCAGACGCGACGGCAGGCTGCGATCCTCAAGACACAGGCCGAGAAGACCGAGGCGGGCGCCAGCGGCGACCCCGAGAAGCTCGACGAGGCCGCCCGGTACTACCAGCAGTACCTCAAGTACCGGAAGACCGACGAGGACGCCTACGTCCGCTACGCACACCTGATGGCCGGGCGGGCGAAGGCCGACCCGAAGCTCACCGAGCCGGCGGCGCAGGCGCTCGAAGGGTTCCTCCGCCAGTTCCCCGAGTACAGCGACGACCGCAAGACGCTCATCGACCTCAGCCTGAAGCTCGGTCGGCTGAACACGGCGAAGCAGCACATCACGATGCTGATGGAGGCGCCGTCCGGGGCGTTCAAGGACGACGCCGAGTTGCTCGACAAGGCGGCGACGTGCGAGCTCGGGCTCGGCGGCGACTTCGGCAGCGCGGTCAAGTACCTAGACCGCGCCGTCCGCAGCCCGAAGGGGGCGCGGCCCGAGGTCGCGGCGCGGCTGCTCGGGCTCCTCAACGGCAACCGGGGGTACAACCACCCCGAGCACACCACCAGTGAGTACCTGGACATCCTCCTCACGAAGGAGCCATATGCCGGCGACGTGGCCGCGCGCGTCGTCGCCGCCCGGTTCATGCTCCTCAAGGGCGAGACCGAGCGCGCCCGCGGCCAGATCGACTACGCCCTCAACAAGATGCCCGGCGGTGCCGCCAACCCCGACGCCCGCATGGCCGCCGCCGAGCTCGAACTGGTCGAGATGAAGGGGCCGGAAACGATCCAGCCGCAACTCCAGAAGGCCGAGGACCACCTCCGCGTCGCCGTCGGCGCCGACCCGAAGAACGTCGCCGCCGGGCTCATGCTGTCGCGGGTGCTCGCCGACCAAGCCAAGCGCGGCGAGGCGATCGACGTGCTCCGCCGGGCCGCCGAGGCGCTCGGCGAGACGAACGACCTGTACCTCTACGTCGTGGACCGGCTCATCGACCTGGAGGAACTCGACCTGTCGGCCAAGCTGACCGACAAGGTGGCGCTGAACGAGCTCGATCGCGACCGGATCGTGAAGTACCTCCGCGGCCGTACCGCGCTCGTGAAGGGCGACTTCGCCACCGCCCGGCCGCTGCTCGAAGAGGTGACGCCGCTGCTCGCCCGCCTCCCCGAGTTCCACAAGAAGGCGCTGGCCGGGCTCGGCCGGTGCTACGAGGTGGTGCAGAACCCGGACCGCGGCCTGGCGTGCTACACCGACGCGCTAAAGGACGACCCGGCGTACCTGCCGGCGGTCGTCGGGCAGGCCGAGGCGCTGCGGCGGCTCGGCAAGGTCAAGGACGCGCTGCCGCGCTACCAGCAACTCGTCTACGGCTACAAGCTCGAAGTCTTCCGCCCCGAGCTCGCCCGTATGGAGCGCAACGCGCTCCGGACACAGGCGACGGCGGCGCGGAAGTGGGGCGACTTCGACCGCGCCGTCACGCCCCCCCCCGGCACGAAGCGGACCCCCGAGCTCGACATCATCGTCGCCGAGTCGTGGGTGGCGCGGGGCGACAAGCAGAAGGCGGCCGATCTACTCGAAGGGCTCGTCCGCGCCGACGCGAAGAACGTGCCCGCGTGGGTCGCGCTGGCCGGGGTCCGCGGGATCGACTCGCCCGACCAGCGGGCCAAGACGCTCGCCGACGCCGAGAAGGCGAACGGCGACACGGTCGAGATCCGCATGGCGAAGGGTGTCGGGCAACTCCGCGGCCGACGCCCGACGCCCGACGACCTGCGGGCGGCGCTGTCCGGCTCCGAGAAGTTCCCCGCGCCCGACCAGAACCGGCTGCTGCGCGGGGTGGGCGAGGCGGCGACGCGGGTGGCCGCCGCCGCCCCGGACGCCGAGGCCGGACCGCTCCGCGAGTTCGCCGTCGAGTGCTACGCGAAGGCCGCCGCGCTCGACCGCTCCGACCTCCTCTCACGCGCCGTCCTGGTGGACCTCGGGGTGATGCTCAAGAAGCCGGACGTGGTGAACCGGGCGCTCGACGGGATCGACGCGATCGAGGGCGGGGGCGGCCCGATCGGCACGCTCGGCCGGGTGGTCGTGCGCCTCCCCGAGGTCAAGCAGGTCGCCGACAAGGGCGCCCGCGACGTCGCCGTCGGCCAGCTCCGCGCCCAGGCGGTCGCCGCCAAGACGGCGCGGCCCGGGTGGGGCCGGGCCTACGTCGCCCTCGCCCGGCTCGACGAGATCGAGGGGCTCGCCGACTCGGCGCTGACGAACTTCCAGGCGGCGATCGAGCGGGGCGAGCGCGACGAGTACGTCGTCCGCCGGGCGGTCGAACTGTTGCGCGAGCGGAAGCAGGACGACCAGGCCGCGGCGCTGCTGAACGCGTTGCAGACCGACGTGCCGCTGCCCGAAGACCTGGAGCGGTTCCGCGCCGTCCGCGACCTGCTCGCCCGCGACCTGCCGAGCACCGAGCGGCCGACAATCGACCGGGTCGCCCCCGCCGACCACCGCGACTGGCGGGTGCTGTTGCTCCGCGGGTCGCTCCTCGGCGCGATCGGCGACGACGAGGAGGCGCTGAAAGCGTTCCAGAGCGCCGTCTTCTACGGCGAGTCGGTGCCGGACGCGTGGGGCGCGCTGGTCGCCCAGCAGGTGCGCCTCGGCCGGACCGACGCGGCGAAGGCGGCGCTGGCGCAGGCCGAGGACCGGCTGACCCGGAACGCGCCGACGGACCCGGCCAAGAAGGCCGAACTCATCGACACCCTGGCGACGTGCTACGAGCTCGTCGGCGACGCTTCCGCGGCCGAAAAGCGCTACCGCGAGGCGGCAACCGTCGCTCCGCAGGAGCTCAATCCGACGCGGCAGTTGGTGCTCTACCTCCAGCGCGGGGGGAAGGCGCCCGAGGCCGAAGCGATGCTCCAGCGGTTGTCCCGCGGGGCGGCCGGCGACGCCGCCCGGTGGGCGCGGCGGTATCTGGCGCTGACCATGCTCGCGCAGGCCGACGCGTACCACCACCGCGAGGCGGCGCTGAAGCTGGTCGAGCAGAACGCGCCGCCCGATGAGGAAGACAAGAAGGCGAAGGCGATGGTGCTGACGATCGACCCGCGGACGCGGGCGGAGGGGACAAAGACGCTCACCGAGTACGCCCGGTTCGGCGACCTGAACCCGGACCAGTTCTACCATCTCGGCAAGCTCCACTTCGACCAGGGGAAGGTGTTCGAGTCGGTCGAGTACTTCGAGAAGGCCGCCCGCGCCCGGTCCGGGGTCGGCGCCGAGCACCTGGCGACGCTCGCCCGGGTATACCTCGGCACCGGCGACGTGGCGCGGGCACGGCAGGCCGTGGTCCGGCTGAAGGCGTTCGCCCCGCGGTCGTGGGAGGCGGCGCGCGAGGAGGCCCGCCTGCTGAAGCGCGAGGCCGACGACGCGGCGAAGGCGGGGAAGACCGTCGAGGTGGAAAAGAAGCGGGACGAGGCGAAGAAGCGCGTCCTCGACTTCCCCGGCGCGGCCGAGGACCGGTTCGCCCGGTCGCAGTCCGGGCCGCTACTGGAAGAACTCGGGTTTTACCCCGAAGTCCAGGGGGTGTACGAGCGGCTGCTCAAGGACGCGCGGGCCGACGACGGCTACGCCCACCTGCCGCTGGCCGCGTTCTTCATCAACCGGAAGCGGACCGACGAGGCACTGAAGCTGACCGAGGAGCGCGCGGCGAAGGCGCCGCTGGAGGTGACGGCCCGGCTGATGACCGGCGCCGTGCGGGCCAAGTCGCCGGGGCCGGCGGCCGAGCAGAAGGTCGCCGACTGGCTCGACGGGCGGGCGAAGGCGACGACGAGCGCGTTCGAGCAGGTGACGCTGCTCGGGTGTAAGGCCGAGTTGCTCGACGCGCAGAAGAAGTACGACGCGGCCATCGACACCTACGAGACGGTACTGGCGCGGGCGAAGGGACTGAGCCCGGCGGACCTGCGGCGGTGCCCGGTGGAGACGTACAAGAACAACCTGGCGATGCTGCTGGCGCTGCACCGGCCGGCGGAGGCGGGGCGGGCGATCGACATGATGACGGAGGTGATCACGGTGCGCGGCCCTGCGCCGGCGTACCTCGACACCCGGGCGGTGTGCTACCTGGTGAAGGGCGGGCGGACAGCGGAGGCGGTGGAGGACTTGAAGCTGGCGCTAGTGCAACAGAACAGCGCGGCGTACCACTTCCACCTCGGCTGGGCCTACGACCAGGACGTGGCGACGCGCACCCGCCGCGAAATCCCGCTGGCCGAGGCGCGACGGCTGGGGCTGACGGCGGCAGACCTCCACCCGCTGGAGGCTCGCAAATTCGCCGAGCTGAGCTTGCCGCGGTAGCGCGAACCCGCGGGCGGCCGGGTTGACGCGGCGGGCGGCGGGCCGTAAATCGATACGGTCCTGGCAAGCGCTTGCGACGTGGCCCTGTCGTCTAGAGGCCTAGGACACGACCCTTTCAAGGTTGAGACCGGGGTTCGAATCCCCGCAGGGTCACACTGGCTCCCGTTCCCGGGAGCACGAGAGCGGGTAGGATCGACCCGACGCTTGCACCCCGCAAGCACCTCGGTCGATCCTACCCGCTCGTTCGTTTTTCCGCCCCCTGGCGATCAGATTTGGAGTGGGTCGGCCAGCGAGTCGGACTCGGAGGCCACGGGCAGGTCCGGCGCCGACGCGTGCGGGACCGTGACGGGGTTCTCGGGGTCGGCCGAGTCCGTCGGGTTCGGCGTGTCCGTCGGAGTCGGGTGCTCGACCGGGCGCGGGTGATCCACAATGGCCGGCAGAACGCCCGCGGCGAGCGGATCGACCGGGACCGGTGCCGCGACCGCCGCCAGCTCGGTGAACGGCGCGCACGACTGGCACATGCACCCGGCCCCGGCCCGCAGCCCGGCCCCGCCGCTCGTCCCACCACCGCCACCGGACACGACCGCCCCGCCGACGGCGAAGAAGTCCGCCGCCGCCAGGTTCACCTGATACCCCAGGTCCGCCAGCGACGCGACGGTCACCCGGCTCATCGGGTTCGCGCCGGCGTTCAGATACCCGGTCATCACTTCGTTCCCGAATGCCGACTCGCGCCAGTGGGCGTCGCGGGTGCCGGCCCCGCCCGTGTTCTCGACCGGGATGCTCGTCCCCGACACGCCAAAGATCGCGTTGTACTCGGCCACCGCCTGCGCGCCGGTGAACCGCGGGTCGGCCCCGCCGGCCCCGCTCAGCAGTCCGAGGTACTGCCAGAGGGTGCCGATCCCGAGGACGTGCCCCATCTCGTGCAGCACGACGGCGAACAACGACCCGTTCGCCTCCATCGCGGCCATGTCGGCGCTGTCGAACTGCATCGAGCCGTGGATCGGCAGGTACGACCCGACCCGCACCGTGTCCGGCCCGGCCTGCCCGAGGATGCCGCCGACGCCGTCAATGGCCGCCGCGGAGGCGTCGATCAGCACGTCGTCCACCGGCAGTCCCTGATACGTCGCGTCCGGGACGTCGCCGGTGATGACCTGCGCCCAGCGGTCCGCGGCCTGCTGGAAGACCGCGAGCTGGTTCGCCGTCATGCCGGAGGACCGGAGCGTGATCGTGAATCCACCCGGCGGGGGTGGCGGAGGCGGTGGGGGTGGGGACGCCGGTGGTGGAGAGGCCGGTGGTGGAGAGGCCGGCGGGGGTGGCGGAGGCGGGGGCAGCCCGTCCGGTGGGGCGATGGTCAGCGTGTAGCTCGGGTTGTATGCCCCGTTCGCCCCGGTCACGGCCACGACATACTGGGCCGGCGACAGGCCGTTGAGCGAGATCGTCTCGACGTTGTTCGACGTGTTCGAGGTGCGGAGCAGGGTGCCCGAGGCGTTGTACAACGCCAGGTTCAGGTTCCCCTGGGCGTTGGTGAACGAGATCGAAACGCTGTGGGTGGTGCCGCCGTACCCGAGGGTCGAGAACCGGAAGAAGTCGGCGGCGTCGCCCACTTCCAGCCCGCCCACGGTCAGGCCGGTGCCGACGGTCCCGAGGTCGTACGCGGTCCCGAAGGTGTGGTTGTTCTCGAAGGCGGCCGGGGCCGGGGGCGGGGGGGGTGGGGGTGGGGGCGGGGGCGGGGCGGCCGGCGGGGTGACGTTCATCGAGTAG
>VFQN01003441.1_pt1 | contig 22634 bp, 15 predicted proteins | sample 3512371 | NCBI WGS metagenome assembly VFQN01 (sample SAMN10412370, study PRJNA504923) | tailings metagenome | isolation source: Replicate 2 from Balatoc abandoned mine | place: Philippines: Itogon, Benguet | collected 2017-08-28
AGCCACATCCGCCTTGTTAACCACGACCGGCAGGAATTTCCCATTCCGGAATTCGTCCTGGTAAATCCTGCGAGTGATGATCCCGGTCTCCCACTTGACGCCTTTCCCTTTCCCGAGTTCCTCGTCGCCTTCGCACCGCTTCCGGTACGTCTCCGTGATCACCATCAGGACGTAGTCGGCCTTGCGGATGCTGTTCAGCATCCACGCGGGAAGCCCTTCCGGCGGATTGAGTGCGTACAGGTCCATAGTAGCCTCGAACCCGTCACGCCGGAGATCGTCCACCAGCTGCTTAACCCGCTGCTGGTGAGCGTCCGAGTCCCACGAGTAACTCACGAACACCTTCTTCGCGGACGTCGCTCCGTCAGTCGTCGAGCCGCTTGCGCTGCGGCTCGGTCCACCGACGACCCCCGACGCAACGGTCTCCGTCTTCAAAACGTCGAACGCCGCGGCACGGATCACGGCTCGGGCGAATCCCAGCTCCACGTCGCTGCCGTCGAGGAGTAAGGGGATAAGAGCTGCCTCGTCGGCGTGGGCGTCCGCTGAATGCGTCGGCGGAAGTGCTGTCCGTGCGCGAAGAACCAGTCGACAGTCTGCGACGCTAGGATCGCCGGGAGTTTCTGAGACACTCGGCAACCGCAGGAGGTGCTTCACCGCACAGACCAGGCACTGCTCCCAGAGCGGGGCAACCGGCTGACTCGCACGCGCGGCCAAGACCCGGGTCATCCAGTCCGACACTGCCTCCTCTACCTTCGCATCTCCGGAGCAACGAGCACCGTTCGCGATGCCCAGCAGCGCCACGGGATCGGTGAGGAACCCGGCCGGCGTGGTGACGATGGTCATGGGCCGCTGGCTGATCCAGCCGAGCGCGTCACGGAGCTCGGCGCGGAAATCACAAGCAGGACTCAGCCGCTGCGCGGCGTAGCCGAGTGCTGCCACCTCGCGATAACTTCGAGTGCGCTCGCCGACGAGTGTGCTGAGCTCGCTCGCATCGTCGAAAGGAAATTTGTCCACTCCGAGCAGCCAGGCGGCAAACAGGCGGTCCGTGAAATCGACGTTGGCCGCCCCGAGGATCTGCCGCTCCAGGGCAAGACGGCAATCCGATAGCAACCGTTCGCGGCCCGTGCTCACAGGAACCACCTCGTCCACCCGATGTTTCCGAGAAGCGCAGACGAGTTCCACTCCGGGAGAGTGGCGAGATTGCCGAGCAGTCTCGCGATCATCGCGGAATACTCGATCGTAACCGGCATGTCGCACGGAAAGAAGCCCTGCCACGAGTGCCCGGCGAAGGCGTAGACCTGGCGGGCGAGGTAGACGGGATCCGTGAAGGTGGAGTCTCGGTGAATCCGGAGCAAAACCGGCCTGGGAACTCCGTCCTCGGGCCGCTTCACCTCCTTGAACCCGGTCAACGTGAGTAGCACCTCTCGCTCGGAGAGCAGCATGAAAATGCCGCGGCTCGGGCCGAGAACGCCTTTCGTCGAGCGTGTCTTCTTGTCCGGCTTGCCCTGTTGCTCGAGGTCGAAGAGCCGGTAGGGGTGATCGTCGACGACGTGAACGAAGGCAAACTCGGCGTTGAACTCACCGAGGTCTTCTATCACCTGCTTCACGGCGGTGATCTCAGCATCCCGGAACGGCTTAAACGCGTGGAACACGAGCCGCACGGGGCGAGCTCGCTGCCAGCCGGTGTCGGTCCGCACCTGCCGCACGGCGAGCCGCAAAGTGTCGAGAAGCTCTTCCTGATACGTTTCGAACGAAGCCGCTCGGGACAGGTTTGACAGGCAGTAGTTCCCGTCGCCGGTGAACACGGTCGTAATGCCCACGACCCGCTGCCCCGACCCGAGTCGAGAGTCGCCGATGCGAGCGCTGCCCAGACCGACAACCATTTCTTGCAGGAGCGGCTGATCGGATTTCAGCAGCCAGGGCGTCCCGTTCATCTTCGCATAGCAGGCGAGCGCGAGGTTGTTCAGCGCGTACTGGATCGAATAGGGCGAGAGCTCCATCGTCTCGGCCGTGAATGCCTGGACCGGCTTCTGGTGTGTGAGCAGCTCGGCCTTGCAAATCAGGTACGGATTCTCAGTGTTGGGGAGATCCTTGAACCGCTCTTCGATTTGGACAAAGCAGATGTCCCACTTCGGCCCGCCAGGCCCAACGCTCGCGATCGCACTCCGGGCGGCCTTGCGGTACGCCGCTGCCGAATTGTTCTCCGTGACGAAGAACTCGAAGTCGATCCCGCCCAAGTGATACTTGTCGAGGAAGCCCTGCTCGAAGGGCTGGATGCCGTCTCCTCCGGCCACCACGCCTTCCTTGAACTTCACAAGGAACTGTTCGACCTGACCCTTCTTGCCCTTCTGGCAGAGGACACACACCCTCGGGCGATTGGGCGTGAAGCCACGGCTGGAGTAGGGGCCGTACCGCGTGATGCCCGCATCCACGGGCCACTCGCACGCCTTGCTAGTACTCGCCGAGTCGAAGAGGTACACCGGGCTTCTCGCGCGGTGGACCTTCGGGAATGCGTGTGGGTCGTCCTTGGCAGCGGTCGCAAGGAAGTACCCCAGGGTGCAGGTAACGTCTTGGGGGAGGGGAAGGGACTGCTTCCTGATGTGTTCGCGGACAGCACTCAGCCGTTCGAGTAGCTGGCCCCCTTGTCGGAAGTTAGCCCGCGCCTGCTCAATGCTCGCGAGCATCGTTGTCGCGTGCCGCGGGAACAACGCCCTGACACAGCGGTCGAAAAACTCTCCACGAGCTTGCGGGTATGCCTCGCTCGCCAGGATGGCCGGGGTGTCCTCCCGGTGATCCACAAGCGAAAGCCTGTCGCCGTCCACCGAGGCGACCTGGCCGACCGTTTCGAGCTTCGGGGCGAGCCGCTGATCGTTTGTCTCGGCGATCCGCTTCACGTAAGTGCCGCGGACATCCACGCCAGACTGAATCAACTCTGCGCAACTGGCGAGAATGCGGCGCGAGACAAACCCGTCGAAGATGATCGCCACGTAGGCGGGCTGGTCCTCCGGCGAAATGACCCGGACATCGAGCTCGAAGACCGGGCTCACCCTGAGTTGGCCCGAATTGTTCATCCCAGCGGGAAGGGCCGAGGCGAAGTAGTCGTCGCTGTCGCCGCTCGCCAGGAACGTGATCGGCCGGAGGTGCAGGACCGTGCGCTTGATGCTGCTCAGGTAGGCGAAGAGGCCGTTCCGCACGAGGCTCGCGGCGAGGTAGAGGTCTTCCCTCAAGTCGATGATTTCGGTCGCCCCACCAAGTGAAGCGAATTCCTGCTTCAGCGGAACGCAGACGACGGTGTCGGTCTCGACGTCCCTCCGCAGCACGTGCGTTTCGCGGGCTTGAAGTCGGAGTTCTCGTAGCCAATCCGCGTCGACGTAGCGCAGCCGCTCCGCCTGGACCGGCCCACCGGCCAGTTCTAGCGGAGCAACGTTCAGCACGTGACCCGTTCGGAAAGAAGCGACGTTCCCCATACGACTCTCGAAAACCCGGTTCGAACCGGCTTCGGAGAGTATACCAGCTGCCCACCCGCTAGGGGAACACAAGTCCACCTGGCGTGAGCCGCACGATACTCTCTCGCAGAACGCTTCCAACTCACCCCGCAAGATTACCCGCGGAGCCGACGCTCCGCGATGTCGGTTGGCGTGGGCGGGAGACGCGTGTCGCTCAGATGAGGATGCGTTCGATTTCGTCCAGGGTGATCTCGTCACCGGTTCGGTCATAGAGCTTCGTCGTCCGCGGGGACTCGTGCGCGGCGATCGCCTGGGCGTTTTCGATCGTGCCGCCGTTGTCTAAGTACGCGGTGATTCCGGTCGCGCGAAACGTGTGGTTGCAGGTGCTCTCCGGAACACCAGCCGCCTTTGCTCTTCGCTTTACCATCCGGAGTGCGTCGTTCCGGGTCATCTGGCGACCGGTCAGCAAACCGTGACTGCTGATCGACTGAAACAGCGGCTGCTTCTTGTCGTCGCCGATCCGAGCCGCAAGCAGATAGGCGTCGAGGTAGGCTTCCGCCGAGTGGTGCGCAGGAACCTGATGGAGCTTGCCGCCCTTTTCACGAAACCGAAACCACCAGCGCTTGCCATCCTGGTAGTAGTCCTCAGCTCGGAGCGAGACGGCGGCGGAGACGCGAGCAAAGCTAAAAACCATGACCGCGATGAGCGCTCGATCGCGCAAGCCGGAGAGCTTGCCGGTGTCGATGGAATCGAGGAGTTGCCGGGCCTGGTCCTTGTCGAGCACCGGGGTCTTTCCGCGCTTCACGACGTGTTTCGGCCCGCGGACGGAGCTCGCCGGGTTCATGGCAAGCACCTGGCCGATGACGAGCCAGTCGAAGAGCATCCGGATGGCGGCGAGGTGCTGCTTGACAGTCGGCGGAGCGCCGGGATGCTGTTCGATATAGGCCGCGACGTGGATGGGCTCGATGTCGACGAGCTCAAGGTCATGCTCCTGGCACCAGCCGAAGAACTGCCCAACCGCACGGGCGTAGGCGTGCCGCGTGTTCTCGTTCCGGATGGTGGCGGTGAAGAATTCGAGGAAGCGCTTCCGGGCGACTCGGCCGGCGTGGGCGATGACCGCCGGAACCGCGCCGGCCGGGTACCAATCGGCGACCTCCGTCTGAGGTGCCTGAATTGACACGCCTTTTCTGTTCACCCGCTGCCCCATAAAGGACGTTATGGTGCAGCGAGGGGTAAACCACAAGCCACAGATTCAGCAGTTACTCGTTCACGACGAGCCCCTCAGCCTCACCCTCGTCGGCAGACGAGAGCAGCGCATACAGCCAGACAAGAGATGGCGTATGCGGCCGCCATGTGAACAATGTCCCATTGAATGATTACGTCGCCAGTCGGCTGAAGCAAAAGAATGGGGACAACAATTCCGGGAAGACCGTATACAACTGCTGCTAACTCGCGACCGTGCCGCGATCGTGCCAGTTCCAATCCGAGAATAGTCACTCCCAGACAAAGAATCATGATATTAATTACGGTAATCGTGTGGATACGCCAAATTGAGTAGCAAAAGGCAGCGACAAGCATTATTCCACAGATGAACGTTAACCATTTCGCTAGCCTACGTATCATACGGCATTGCGGCTCCTATCTAAATGCACCATCGAATGCGCCGACAAATCCGGCCGACAGGGCGTCCATCGACGCGGGCGAGTGGGTTTCATAGCCGAAGGCATTCTGTGTGGCTCGCCAGAATTGCCACCCAGGGACCATGAAAACGCCCTCAGTAAATGCCGCACAGAAGCCACCTCCCATCTCGCGTACTTGGCACCTAGCCCAGAGATAATTCTCGGCCTCTCGTAGTACTTTTCCCTCCGGAGTTAAGGCCTCCCACTCCCTCCCTTGTCGCTGATTGACCATTTCCTTCCACGCGCTACAGGCGTCGCCACCATGCCGATCCAGACGCACCAGAGCCTCGGCAATACCGGATGTGGGATCAAGTCCAGATGGATCGATCAAATTGACTGGATTGTTGCCCACGTACCGATAAAGATTGTCTCCTGCGGAATAGCCAGCCGGGTCTCTAGAAGTCCAGAGCCGAAGGGCGGGCACGTACCAGCGATTCGTTGCCAGGAGCAGAGCAGTCTCAGGCTCCGTGTAATACCCTTCTCGACCGCCAAATAATAATGTACTGTCCGAAGTGCCAGTCATACTTAGCAAATTGCCATAGCCATCATATCGGTAGGTGCTGGCTATGGCTCCACTGTCGTCCGTCATGCTCCTCGTCTCGCTCGTGGGGCCGAAGTGGTACCAATCCGACATATTCGCACTAATTCGATGCCGAGAAACCAGTTTTGATGCCGCCCAGGTGTAGGCGATACTCGGAGCCCCAATGTTGACCTCGCCGACCAACTCGCTGCTCGAAAAAACGAAAAACCGCTTTGCCGTGCTGTTTGCCGTCGGATGCCGGCTTACCCGCTTCCCGCTTGCATCGTAGCCGTAGGTCAGGTCGTCGCTTGCAGTCTGTTGCCGCCTCAGCCGATTTCGCACGTCCCAGGTCAGCGTGGTGCTCGGCATCCCCGCCCCGCTGACCGCAGCCATGTTCCCGTCGGCGTCGTAGCTCACGCTTCCGCCGCTCAGCGAGCTAATCTTGTTCGCGTCGTCGTAGCTCGCGAAAGTTGAGCCACCGTACGTCGTCATGTTACCGGCGAGGTCGTAGCTGTAACTCCTCGTGTAAGTCCCCGTGCCCGTTCGGTCCTCCGCCGTCAGCCGGTAGAGCGCATCGTAGGTGTACTCGACTTCGGATGAGTCGAGTTCCGTCACCTTCGTGATGTTGCCGACAGTGTCGTTCCCCCCATCGTACTCCAAGTCGTAGCTCGCAAACGGAGTAGATCCCAGCTTGTGGACAATCTGCGTCGGCCAACCGCGGTCCTGGTTGTAAGTGTAGGTGGTGGAAGTGCCGTTCTCGTTCGTCTGGGTCTTCAGCTTTCCCACTCCGTCGTAGGCGAACGTCGTCGTCTCACCAAAGTTGTTCACGATCTCGGTCAACCGGCCGGCCCCGTCGTAGTCGTAGTCCCAGCTCGCGACGCTCGACATTCCGTCCTTCCATCCGAGCGTGAGGAGCGTTCCGTCCGGGTTGTAGACGTACTCCAGTGTCTGGGCGTTGGTCAGCCCCGAAGCGCTCCAGTCGTACTCTACCGCAGAGACCCTTCTGCCCGCCGTATAGGAGTAGGTCGTCGTTCCCACCTCGTCCGTCACCGCGGTGACCCGCCCGTCCGTCCGGAACGTGTAGCTGATCGCGGTCGGCGTTCCGCTCGCCGGGACGAGGTCGATGTCTTCAACTCGTCCCGATCCGTCGTAGGAGTACTGCTTCTTGTGCCCGCGTGTGTCCTCGGTCTCGGCGAGTCGCCCGTAGTCGTCGTAGCGGTAGAGGATGTATGAGCCGTCGGGGTAGAGCGTCTTTTTCAGCTCGCCTGTGAGCCCGTATTCGTATTCGGTCTCTTTGCTCCTGGCGTCGATGAACGTCGTTGTCCGGTGGTCCGTATCCTGGTCCCAGGCGAGGCTTTTGGAAAGTGGCATGTCCACCCCGGTCAGCTTCCCACAGACCGCGCAAAAGTCGAACGAGGTTACCGCCCCTGCCTCGTCGGTGATCGAAGCCAGCTTCCGGTAGCTGTAGGCATAGTCTCGGTATTTCCCGTCCGGGAGTGTTTCTCGCGTTGTTCGCCCGCCGGCGTCGTAGGCGAACTGAAACGCTATGTCCGTCCCACTTTCCGGGGTCTGTTCGATCTCTGTCACCTGGCCCGCGCCGTTGAAGCTTGTAAACCGGGTCTCGTTTCCTGCACCGTTTGTGATCTTCTTGAGGTACCCGAAGTTCGGCGAAGAGCTTGTCTCCTCGTATTCGTAGGTCGTCGTTCCTGTCGGCGAACCGCTGGGCGGCACGACGGTGAGCACTTGGCCGTAGGCGTTGTAAGTCTTGGTCCAGGTGTTCGCGTCCCCGTCGGTGACGCCGGTCGGAAGGTGCGGCTGTGCCACATCTCCGTAGACGAGCTGGACCAGACTTCCGATGCTGTCCTCGACTTCCGTCAGGTCCACGCCGTTTCCCGCATAAGTGAACGTCCAGACCCCGCCGTTGTTGTCGTCGATCTCGGTCACTTTCCCCTTCGAGTTGTAGGTAAAGTCGGTTGTCGTCGCGCCGTCGGAGATCTGCGTGATGCTGTGGTTCGAGTCGTACTGGACCGCGTAGGTCACCCCAGCCGAGGCCCCGTTCATGACTGGAAGAATCGTCCGGATCAGCCGGCCCGAAGAGTCGTAGTCGTGCTTGGTCACCCCGCCCTTCGAGTTCGTCACCTCGGTTCGGTAAAGCGCGCCGGAACCAGGTGTCGCGAAGTAGTTCACGTTCGCGTTTCCGCCGCCTGGCCAAGTCATGTTCGCGAGGTAGGTCGTCTGTCCGCCGACTGCTCCCTGCGGGAGGTAGGTGAAGGAGAGCTTAGAGGCGGTGTCGCCGTCCTTCTCGACATCTTTCAGGAGGTGCTGCTGTCCGCCCGCCGTAAAGTAGGTCAGGTCCACTTTCTCGATGACGGTGCCGCCGCTGGTCTTCCGCTGGATCGAGGAAATCTTCGCGTTCCCGTTGTAAGAGAGAGTCGTGTAGTTCCCCGTGGAGTCCTCCGTGATCTGCGTGATTCGGGGATAGCTGTCGTAGGTGAGCGTCACCGTGCGGCCGGTGCCCAGCTCCTCGATCTCGACCGGGTGGTTCTGTCCACTCTTCAACGCCCAGGTGAGTTGTCGAACGTTTCCGACCGGGTCCGTGATCTTCGTGAGCCCGCTTCCTGGCCCGTTGAACTCGTAGGACCAGTTCCCCGCCTGCCAGATCTCGCCTGGAGGCCCGGCGTTCTCAAGCTTGTACCCGCCGGTGATGCTCGAAAAGGTGCCGTAGAAGCCAGCCGGAGGCGTAGGCGAGCCACTCGTCGTCCCGACATAGAACTCGCTCCCGTCTGCATCGACGAAGAAGCGAGAACTCCCGGAAACCATGAAGCCGATCGAGTACGTGAAGTTCCCGTTCATCATGCTCGTGAAGTACGACCCGCCGACGATCCTGTGGCTATGGATCTGAATCTCAAGCGGGATCCCCGAGCCGCGCCCGGCCTGGCTCGACACGCTCACGCTGACAGTTGCGTTCCCGGTGGCGGGAGTGACCGACCCAGCAGCGCTCATTGAGCCTCGCTGAGCGGGTTCTGCGCTCGCCACGCTCATGTTCGGTGATCCTCCCGATCCGGCGTTCCCCCCGTCGCCCGCTCCTCCGCACTGCTGCGAGATTGAGCCGCTGTCGGTGGCGTCGGTGCCCGCCTTCGATGGCGTTTTCGGGCGGCAGAACATGTCGGCAGACGTCGTGTTGGAAGTTCCCTCGTTGTCCCACACGGTGAGCTGCGCGGTGTACGTGCCGGCGTACGGCGGGTTGAAGCTGATCGAGCTGTTGTTCGACGAAGAGAACCCGTAGCTACTCGGCCCCGTCAGTGTCCACGCCGCGGAGCAGGTGTTCCGAGCATTGCTCGCCGGCGGTGGCGGCGGATTGTCCGGGTCACGCGAGAAGTTCGCAAACGACGTATCGAGGCCTTCGGAGCAGTTCTGTTGAACATCGAGCACGACCTCCGGCGGGCTCATCGCGAACGTGGCGGTAATCGTTTGGCTGCCGGTGATGGTTGACGAAGCCACGCCGCTGCCATCGGCCCTCGCGGACGCGGCGACGAGGTAGGTCGTGGAAGGTGCCACCTTGTAGTAGGTAACGCCACCGAAGCTCTTTGTGTTTCCCGGCGAGCAGCCGAGCGAGACCGAACTGTCTCCACTCCGGCTCGACGGGCCGTTCGTGTTGACACCGCCGCTCGTCATCGTCGCGGAGAACGACCCGGCGTTGTACATGTACCCGCCGTAGCCGACGGAGCTAGCGTTCTGCGTGGCTACGTTGTACGTCGCGGTCCCGGAACCGGAGAGGATGATGTCCCCACCGTGTTTCGCCCACAGACTGAAACGGTACCCGCCGCTGTACTCGCACACCCCGCTCCCGCTCGTTCGTTCCGACGTGATTGATGTGCTGAGAGTGAGTGTTCCGCTCGATGCGCTCGCCGTACTGGACTCATCGAAGTCACAGATCCCCGAGGTCCACGAGTCCGTGTCGTTTAGCGAGGTAATCTGCGCAGCACTCGACGAGTTGCTGCCGTTTGCGACATGGTTTCCTTCGTAGATGAAGTCGGGCGGTGTCTGGGATACGGCAGTCGCGCAGTTGAAATGAAGCGTCACCGCGAGCAAAAGGACGAGGCCGATGCGGGGTCTTGTTCCAATCATGCTCCCTCCGTGGATGAGTCTCGCCGACGCTAGCACGGACGCATGTCCAAAAATACCCCTCCCCCTCTCTCTGCTAATCGCTTGTGCTTGGCAGGGCTTTGGTGGCACGCGGGAAATGGAGTCCGATCGGGGCGAGTCAGAAATGCTTCAAGACGAGCCGGGTGGTGACAAGAAGTACCACCAAGATAGACAGGTCCGGCCAGTGGTAGGCGAGACCCAAAACGCCGAACGCCACGCTGTAACAAACGAAGGTCATCTCTCCTCCTCTCCTCCGATAAGGAGGCCCGGTGGTGCGCGGGCCTGAACTGCAAACCGATCAGTAGTCGTCCGGCAGGAGCACGGTCGTGACGGAGCGGTCGGCCTCGGTGATCACCCAGAAGGTGGTCCCGCTTGCCGACTGGTAAACCGACAGGAGCCGTGTTCCGTCGCGGAGCGCTTCGTCGTTGGCCGTCCGGTCCTCGGCATCGACGTTCCCCCAGTCACCCGAGGCGTGCCGCCGGAGGGCGGCGACGATGTCGGGCTGGGTGAGCGCGTCGATGGCCGCGGGCGTGGCCACGGTCTGTCCCAGAGGGACGGGTAGTAGGTTCGGAGGGACCATGCGGCACCTCCTGGTTTACTTCTCGGCCGACGCCGGGTTCTCGTACACCCAGACCATCGCCATGTCGGCCACCTTCGCGACGAGGGGCAGATCCTCCCGCCCGAAGCTCGTCGAGTCCTTCCACTTGTCCTGCTTGTCCTTGTAGAGCCGGGAGATCTGCACGTTGTAGCGCAGGCCGCCCTCGGTGTCGTTCAGCCAGACGGCGGCGCGGACGCGCCCGAGACGGATCTCGTGAACGGGTTTACTCTTGGTCTTCTGGTCACGGGGCTCACCGCCGCGCGGCTCTCCGCCACGCGGCGTCGGCCGGTCGGGGCCGTTCTTCGCAGCCATCACTGGGTCTCACTGAGGATTGTGGAAGGCTTGGCAGCGCCCTACCCGGCTGCCTCGTCGGGTGCGGTTCCTCCGCAGGGAGCGGCCGCGGGCGTCCTCGTTGCCGCTGCGGCACACGTCTGAGCCTCCTCAGCGTGCGTGGGCGTCGTTCCCGTCTTGCGAACTCCATCAACTCGAACTCGGTCCTGGAAAACCGATCTGCACCACCGGTCTCCGCGCGCCGGCTGACAGTTCGCGGGGGTCGGTGTTCGTTGCGTCTTTGGCGCGGCTACGACGGAAAGAGCTGGGTAACTGGGCTCGCGATAGCACCGTGCGGCACGGGGCGCAATCGAATTGCTTCGAAACGCCGCTCGGGCTGCTGTTCTTCGTTGAAATCCGGTCTCGTTGCGTGCTAGCCAAGGCTGGTCCGGTCGCAGTTCCCGGCCCGATCTTTCTGCGGTCCTCACCTGCTAGATGCGACTCCGACCTCGCGGCCGTCCGCGTTCCGCACGGCCCAACCGAGAGGCCGGTGGTGCAACCGATTTTGGTTTCTCAACGCCCACATTCCCGCTCCCATCCGAGGACAAGCAGTGACGAGACAGAACCTGACGCGCGCGAGCAGAGAGCTGTTCCGCCGCGGCCCCGACGAACGATTCCCGGACCTCGACGCCCTCCTCGCCCACTGCCGGCGCGAGAAGGAGGACTCCACCGACCGCTGGCACCCGCCCCCGTCGCTCGCTCCGGACGAAACGCCGGACGGGCGGCTCGGGGTTCGGGCCGGCTCCGACGGACTGTTCACGCTGAACGACTGGAGCTTCGGCCAGATGTGTTCCCTCGCCCGCGTCAGCAAGGAGACGGTGAACCGGCTCGCGCCGGGGACGGCGGCCCAGGTTCTCCGGGAGACGCTCCCCGGTGGGAACAAGCCGCTCCAACTCCTCACGCGCGGGACCGGGGTGCGATCGGTCCACGGCACTGCCTACACCCGGCTCCACAACGCGGACCTGGTCGGAGTGCTCAAGGACTACGCGACCGACTTCCAGCCACCCCAGGTGGGGATGAACGGCGGGACCGGTCTCTACTGCGGCGAGCAGGATCTCTTCGCGTTCCTCATCGACCCCGCCGGCTGGGCGGAGATCGACGGACAGGCGTTCGCGCCCGGGTTCTTCGTGTGGAACTCCGAGGTCGGCAAGCGCTCGGTCGGCATCCAGACGTTCTGGTTTCAGGCGGTGTGCGCGAACCACATCGTCTGGGACGCGGTGGAAGTGATCGACTTCAGCCGCAAGCACACGGCGAGCGTCGGCGACGCGCTCGGCGAGATCCGCCGGCACGTCGAGCTGCTCGTCCGAAAGCGTGACGAGCGGAGAGACGGGTTCCTGCGGGTGGTCAGGAAGGCGATGGAGCAGATGCTTGGCGAGGATGCCGAGGCGGTGATGAAGGAACTCGCGAAGCACGGCCTCGCCCGCGGCCTCGCGAAGCAGGCGGTCGAGATGGTCGCCGGCGGGCGGTTCACGATCTTCGCGCTGGTCGACGCCCTCACTCGCCTCGCGCAGAAGGCAGAGAACGCGGGCGACCGGACGGCGCTCGACGTGCAAGCGGCGGCGGTCTTCGCGCTCGCGGCGTGAAGCCATGCAGGCTGCGGACTCGGAGCAACGACAGCAGACAGGATGGATCTCCCGAACCCACCGAGAGGTTGGTCCTTGCACCACCGCCCTCTCGCCGGCTCGCAGATACACGGGCTGCGGTACGCTGCCGCGGCCTTTCCTTCCGACATCCCGTGTGAGGCGATGAAGACGTATTCCGGAAGCCGGAGCGCGCACGGCTGCGCGGTTACGGTCACCGACGATGACGGGTGCCGCGCGCTCAATCCGCGGCACGACCTCCGCAACCACTCGCCGGACGGGTTCGAGTGGGGCTACGCCGGGAGCGGTCCCGCGCAGCTCGCACTCGCGCTCGCGGCGGACGTGCTCGCAGACGACGAGGCGGCCCTCGGCGTCTACCAGCGGCTGAAGTCCCGGGTCGTGGTCGGCCTCGCGCGCGAGGGCTGGACGATCACGGTTGACGAGTTGGCGGAGACCATTCGCACGCTCTAGGCGGCGGATGGCGGCAGAGGTCTGCGTCGTGACGGAGGTTTGGCCGGTGGAGGTTCTTATTGCACCACACCGGCCTCGTCCGTTCCTCCCTCACGTCGTCCGAGACGTTTCGCCTGCCGTCGCCGTCGGTCGTCATCGGGGGTTACAGGCCACTGCCCCCGATGACGACCGACGGCGGCGGCAGTGGGCGAAGTTCTTCGTGTGTGTGCTTTCTGTGGGGACTGCTTGAGCCGGAGGGAGTTGGAGGGGGTTGTCGCCAGAACGCGTGCGTCCTCGTCTTCGAGTGCTACTTCGAGCAAGTCGACGGTGGCGATTCGGGATCGTCCGGCCGAATCATTCGCTGGAATCAGTGCGTTGCGAGCGGCTCACTCGGCACGATTGAGCCCATCTCCTTCGCCCAGCAATTGAGCAGGCGGAGGGCCTCTCGCCCTCGCCCGCCGACGACGAGCGCGCTTACGCAGCGAGCCTCGGTGTCGTCGAGCACGGCCCAGAATCCGACTCGATCAGTCCGGGTCTGCACAGTGCGGTTGATAAACGAAAGGGTCTCGTCGTGCTCCGGGTGGAGCACCGCAAGACCCTGATCCGAGGCAATTCCGACGAAGGCTTTCAGCATCTCTCTGGCATACCACGCCCGAAAGCGCGTATTCAACCACCGAAAACTGTCAGGATTGCGGCCCGCCGCTGGTCGGGGAAGAGGTGGCGGTAACGCTTCTGCATCTCGACCGTGGTGTGGCCCATGAGCTCGTCGATTACTCGCTGGTCGATGCCGGCGGCGGCAAGGTTCGAAGCGAACGAGTGACGGAAGGCGTGATAGCCGCGGAGTACGCACCACTTCGAGCCCTTCACTCCCATGCGAAACGACTTCCAGGTCTGCCCGTCGGTGAGCGTGCGATCTGCAACCGAGCAGAACGCGACCGCCCCACCCGGATGGGTGTCGGCGAAGTACGCCCGCATCACCGCTTCGACTCGCGGTGCCATGTCGACCGTGCGAAACGTCTCCGCGTCTCGGCTCCGCTTCTTCTCGCGGAGGAGAACGTGCTTGTTCTCGAAGTCGAAGTCCTCAACACGCGCGCGAAACAACTCCGCCCGCCGGGCTCCGGTGTAGGCGGCGGTCACGAGGAAAGGATGCAGGTAGCGGGCGCTCGTCTTACGGCGGACGTGCTTGAGCACCTCTTCGACCTCCGCCGGCGCGAGAAAAAGTCCGTCCCAGAGCTCGCGCTCTCGCCGCTTGTCGATTCCCCCGCGTACGAGAATTGCCTTGATCTGGTCGAAGGTGCGGAAAGGCTCGGGCTGCTTCTCCTTCGGGAAATCGAGGACGACGTCAGGGAACTTCGTCGGCACGAGACCCCGTCGGTTCGCCCAGTTCCAGACGAAGCGGAGTGTTGCAACGGCTTTCCGAACCGTCTTCGGCTTCACCGGGTGGCCGCGGTGAAGTTCCTGGCTCCTGGCATCGACGAACTGCTGGACGCTGGCGGCGGTGAGCGCTGCGACGGAAGTGTCTCCGCCCATGAGTCGGGCGAGGTGCTTCAGGTGAATGCCTTCCATCTCGCGGGTGATGGCTTCCTTCGCCCCGGCGGTGAACTGCGTGCGGTAACTCTCAAACATCTCGGCGAGTCTGACCGGGCGGACGACTTCGACCGGCTGTTCGAGTTTCCCGTCGGAGAGGAGGAAGAGCCCGATGTCCGCGCCGGCGGGGATGGTCATTCGCCCGCGCTCGACGAGGCGGAGGTTCTCTTCGAGTCGCACGAGGCACGCTTCGGCGTCCCGCCTGTCGGTCGCTTTGACGCTGACGTGGTGTTTCAGGCCGCCGAGCCGGAAGATGACCCGAAACCGATTCCCCCGCTGTTCCAGCGACGCCATTGCCGAACCCTCCCCGTCGAAATTCTTCGGGGGGAGACCAGAGACGTGACCTCAGCGTAAAGCCAACGGTGTCCCCAGTTTGTCCCCAAAACGAGGGTCGGCCGGGGAAAGGGCTTCCCGAGACGGGGTCGGAAAGCCTTGCAACGGAAGTGATTCTGGCGTTCTTCAAAAAGCGGAGAGGGAGGGATTCGAACCCTCGTTACCCTTGCGGGTAAATCAGTTTTCGAGACTGACGCATTCAACCACTCTGCCACCTCTCCGTGGCACTACTAGCTTAGCACCCGCGGCGCGGGCCGAACAGTCACCCCGTACGGGTTCCGCATGAACCTTCCCGAACTCCTCGCCCGCCTTATCGACCCGGCCGCTTATCCGACACCGCCCGACCGGGTCGAGGTTCGCCAGACCCACATCTCGGTCGTGTTCCTCGCCGGGGATGTCGTCTACAAGGTCAAGAAACCGGTCCGTCTCGGGTTCCTCGACTTCTCCACGCTTGAGAACCGCCGGCATTTCTGCGACGAAGAGGTGCGCCTCAACCGGCGGCTCGCGCCGCACGTCTACCTCGGGGTCGTGCCCGTCGCACGCGACGGCGGACGGTTGCGGGTCGGAGGGAGCGGCGAGGTCGTCGAGTGGGCGGTGAAGATGGTCCGGCTCGCGGCCGGCACGTCGCTCCTCGACCGGGTCGGCCGGGGCGAGGCAGTCGACATCGGGCGGTTGGCGCGCTTCCTGGCGGACTTTCACCGAACGGCAGAAGTGGGGCCGGCGGTCGCTGCCGGGGGGCGGTTCGCGGTCGTCGCCGGGAACGCGCGCGAGAACTTCACCCAGGCCGAGGCGCACGTCGGGGCCACGCTCAGCCGGGCCGTCTTCGCGCGCCTGCGGGTGCTCACCGACCTGCACCTCGATCGGCTCCGCCCGGTCATCGAGGCGCGCGCCGCCCGCGGGGTGCCGCGCGACACGCACGGCGACCTCCACCTCGACCACGTCTACTTCCGCCCGGACGGCGAGCCGTTCGCCATCGACTGCATCGAGTTCAACGAGCGATTCCGCTTCGCCGACCCGGCCGCCGACCTCGCGTTCCTGCTCATGGACCTGCGTTTCCACCACCGGCCGGACCTCGCGGACGAACTGGAGCGCGAGTACGTCCGGGCGGCGGGCGACGCGGAGGTGGCGGAGCTGCTGCCGTTCTACGTCGCGTACCGGGCGGCGGTCCGCGGGAAGGTCGAAGGGATGGAGCGGGCCGAGGCGGAGGTTCCGGCGGACGAGCGCGCCGCGGCGACCGAGCGGGCGAAGGGGCACTGGCTGCTGGCGCTCGGTGTGCTGGAGGAGCCGGCGCGGCGGCCGGGGCTGGTGATGATCGGCGGGCTGTCCGGGACGGGGAAGAGTCACCTGGCGCGGCGGGTGGCGGAGGCGGCCGGGTTCGAGGTCATTCGGTCGGACGTGGTGCGGAAGGAACTCGCCGGCCTCGGCGAGACCGAACACGGCGACAGCCTGTACACCCCGGCGCACACCGATCGGACCTACGACGAGTGCCGCCGGCGGGCGGGCGCGTTGCTGTGGGAGGGGAAGCGGGTGATTCTCGACGCCACGTTCCGCGACGCGCGGGAGCGGGCGAAGGTGATCGAACTGGCGCGGACGAGGCGCGTGCCGGTGCTGGGCGTCGTGTGTGAGGCGCGGCCGGAGACGGTGCGGACCCGCCTCGCGGCGCGGGCGGGCGACGCATCGGACGCGACGTGGGAGGTGTACGAGAAGCAGCGTGGGACGTGGGAGGCGGGGGCGGGCGAGACGGCGTTCCGGCCGGTGCCAACCGACGCGGACGCGGACGCGGACCCGCTCGCCGCCGTGCTGGCCGCGCTGCGGGAGTGCGGGCTCATGCCGTGACGCCGGACACCTTGCGGTACAGTCGCTCGTACTCGGCGGCGCTGCGGTCCCAGCCCCAGTCCTGCGCCATCGCGTTGCGGACCACCTGCGCGAAGTCGCCCTTCCGCGACCGGTGTAGGTACAGCGCCCACACCACCGTCTCGTACAGCGCCCGGGCCGAGAACTCGTCGAACGAGAACCCGGTCGCGGTGCCGGCCTTCAGGTTCTCCTCGGTCGCGTTCACGATCGTGTCGGCGAGTCCGCCGGTCGCCCGCACCACCGGCGGCGTGCCGTAGCGGAGGCTGTAGATCTGGTTCAGCCCGCACGGCTCGTAGCGGCTCGGCATCAGGAACAGGTCGGAGCCGGCCTCGACCGCGTGCGCCAGGCTCTCGTTGAACCCGAGGAACACACCAACCTTGTCCGGGTGCCGTGCCTTGAAGGCGTTCAGCTCGTCGTGATACTCGGGGTCGCCGTCGCCGAGGAACACGAGTTGGCAGCCGAGGTCGAGGAACCCCGGCGCGGCGCTCAGCACCAGGTCGACGCCCTTCTGGCTCACGAGGCGGGCTACCATGCCGAGGACGGGCACGTCCGGCCGCTCGGGCAGGCCGAACCGCTTTTGCAGGTCCGCCTTGCACGCCGCCTTTCCGGCCACGTACGTCTCGGCCGTGTACTTCGCCGCGAGGTGCCGGTCGTGCGCCGGATCCCAGTCGTCGTAGTCACACCCGTTGACGATGCCGCTCAGCTTGCCGCTCACGCCGCGGAGCAGGCCGTCGAGCCCGCACCCGTAGTCGGGCGTCTGGATCTCGCGGGCGTAGGTCGGGCTGACGGTGTTCACCGCGTCGGCGAACACGATCCCGGCCTTGAGGAAGTTCAGATGGCCGTGGAACTCGAGCTGCGCCGGGTTGAGCAGCCACCCGGGCAGGCCGGTGAGGCGCATCACCTCGGTGCCGTACATACCCTGGTAGGCGATGTTGTGGATGGTGAACACGGAGCGGACGTCGCGGTAGCCGGGCTTGGTGCGGTACGCCTCGTTCAGGAACACGGGGACGAGGCCGGTCTGCCAGTCGTTGGCGTGGATCACGTCGGGCGTGAACCCGAGGAACGGGATCGCTTCGAGCACGGCGCGGCTGAAGAAGGTGAACCGCTCGGCGTTGTCGGGGTAGTCGGCCTTGTAGCCGCCGGGCATGGTCTGCTGGTAGAGGCTGCGGCCGGGGCCGTCGTCGCGCTCGAAGAACGGCGGGTGCTCGACGAGGTAGACGGGCACGTCCGAGTTGGGGAGGCGGGTGCGCAGCAGGCGACAGGCGAGGGTGCGCCCGCCGACCGGGACGGGCAGGGCGGCGCCGGTCTTCTCGACGGGCACGCCGCTGCGGCGGACGGCCGCATAGTACGGCATGACGACCGCGACTCGGTGCCCGCGGGCGGCGAGGGCGCGCGGCAGCGCCGCGGCCACGTCGGCGAGCCCACCGGTCTTGGCGAGCCCCGCCACTTCCGACGCCGCGAGCAGAATCCGCAACCCGGCCACGACTCACCCCCCGTCCACACCCCGGCGCACCGGGACTATACGCGGGGTGTAGCAAAAGGATAGCCCAACTGTGGGGCGCGAAGGGGGTTGTTGATGGCCCCGCCCGCGACACGTAGGCTGCACTGGCGGGTGTCTGTGGATCGGGACGAATTCGGGCGTCGGGAGAATGCGTTGGACCGGGTGATCGTGGTCGGCGGCGGGCTGGCGGGGCTGGCGGCGGCGGTGGCGCTGGCGCCACGGGGGTTTCGTGTGACCGTCCTGGAGGCGCGGCCGCGGCTCGGCGGGCGCGCCGGGTCGTTCACCGACCCGGCCACTGGTCAGCTCGTGGACGCGTGCCAGCACGTCAGCATGGGGTGTTGCACCAACTTCGCCTACTTCTGCCGCACGGTCGGGGTGGATAAATTCCTCGCTCCGCAGCCGCGGCTCACGTTCGTCACCCCGGACCGCCGCCGCAGTGTGTTCAAGGCTGACCCGTGGCCCGTCCCGTTCCACCTCGGCCGCGCGCTGCTCGGCGCGCACTACCTGACGCCGGTCGAGAAACTGCGCGTCGCGTGGGGGATGGCGGCGCTCTTGTGCGAATCGCCGGACGCCGACCCGCCGCTACTGGAGTGGCTGACGCGGCACGGCCAGACCGACCGCACGATCGGACGGTTCTGGGGCGTGGTGCTGGTGAGCGCGCTGAACGAGACGGTGGACCGCGTCGGCCTGCGCTACGCCCGGAAGGTGTTCCGCGACGGGTTCGTCCGGCACCGCGACGGGTTCACGGTTCACGTCCCGGCGGTGCCGCTCGGCCGGTTCTACGGCGCGGAGCTGCGCGGCTGGCTCGACCGGCACGGCGTCGAGGTGGTGGAAAACGCGGGCGTGAGGCGGCTGACCAGGGCCGGGGGAGAACCTACCCCCCCCGGCCCCCCTTCCCTGGGAGGAAAGGGGGGGGACGACACACGGACCTTGCCGGGCGCGGCGTTGGCGTCAGCGGTGTCGCAGGAGGCTTCGCAGCGCGAGCACCCCTCCCCTCCTAGGGGAGGGGCCGGGGGAGAGGTTGACCCCGAGAACCTACCGGCAAGCCGGAGTGTGTCCGCTGCGCGCATCTCCGGCGTCGAGCTGCGCGACGGCTCGACGCGCGCCGCCGACTGGTACGTCCTCGCCGCCCCGTTCGACCGCGTGCCCGACCTGCTCCCGCCCGAGCTCGCCGCCGACCCGTTCTTCGCCGGGGCGAAGGGACTCGCGCCGTCGCCGATCACCAGCGTGCACCTGTGGTACGACCGCCAGCCGCTCGACCTCCCGCACGCGGTCCTTGTGGACTGCCTCGGGCAATGGGTGTTCTCCCGCGGCGAGGTGGCGCCGGGTGAGTTCTACCTTCAAGTGGTGGTCAGCGCTGCGCGGCTGCTCAAGGGGCTCGGCCGCGACGAAATCCAGCGCCGGGTCGCGGAAGAACTGGCGCGCATCTTCCCGCACGCGGCGCGTGCTAAGCTGTTGCGGGCGAAGGTGGTGACCGAGCACACGGCGACGTTCAGCGCCGTGCCGGGCGTGGACCGGTGGCGGCCGGCGCAGGCCACGCCGGTCCGCAACCTCGTCCTCGCCGGCGACTGGACCGCCACCGGCTGGCCGGCGACGATGGAGGGGGCGGTCCGCAGCGGCTACCTCGCCGCCGAGGCGATTTTGGCGCGGGCCGGGCGGCCTGGCCGGCTCCTCCAGCCCGATCTCGGCGGGTGACGCAAGTCCGGGTGGCCCGGGCGCCGATGACGCTGACGGGGCGTAACACCCGTGAACGGCTCTGGAACTCCGCCCGCGGGCGCGGCAGAATAGGAGTGACCGGTACGACCGTAGTCCCCGGGGTTACGCCATGCTCGGGCTCGCCTTCGTCGCCGCGACCGCCGCCCCCGCCGCGCCACCGGCCAACCCGGACCCGCGCAGCCTCGCCGTCCCCGCCGCCGACCAGGCGCGGGCCAAGTCACTCGTCGCCAAGCTCGGCAGTCGGCTCTACGACGACCGCGAGCAGGCCCAGGCGGCGCTCGCCGAGATGGGCCGGCTGGCGATCCCGGCGCTGACCGAAGGGCTGACACGCAACCCCAGCGCCGAGGTCCGCTCCCGGTGCCAGGTTTTGTACCCGCGGGCGCGGGCCGACGACGTCCAGGCCCGGCTCGAGTCGTTCGCCGCCGACACGGCCGGGAAGTTCGAGCACGACCTGCCGGGGTGGGACGCTTTCCAGCAGCTCACTGCCGGGTGCGGCCCGGCCGCCCGGGCGGTGTTCGTCGAGATCGCCACCAGCCCGATCGGCCGCGAGCTGGTGATTGCCGACCTCGCGCCGCAGGACCTCGGGGCGCGGATCGCCGCCCGGCGGCAGGAAATGTACACCCGTCGGGTCAGCACCCCCCGCCGGCCGGGCGAGGCGCAGGCCGAGGCGCCGGTCGCCGACGTGCTCGCGCTGCTCATCGCCGAGACGCGCATCCCGTCGCGGCACATCCCCCGCACGAGCAGCAGCACGGTCGTGTACACTATGCCGACGTTCGTGGCCGCCCTCGCCGCCGGGAACGACCGGGCGCGGGTGTACCGGGTGATCGCGGGGAAGTGGGTCGCCACCCGCGACGAGGCGCTGCTGATGACGCAGGCGCTGGCGGTCGGCACCACCCTCGAACTGCCGGAGACCGCCACCCTCGGGGCGCGGATGATGGGCACCGCCGGGGTGACGGCGATCTCGAAGGCGTCCGCGGCGATGGCCGTGGCGAAGGTCGGCAACGCCCGCCACCTGCCGGCGCTCGAATCCGTCTTCAAGGACGAGAGCGTGGTCCGCTCGGTCGGCATCGCGGTCGTGGGCGGCGCGGTGCAGCCGGCGGCGGCCAAGGCGACCCAACTCCGCGACATCGCGCTCGCCGCGGCCATCCTGACGACCGGCCAGGAGCCGACGGACTACGGGTTCGACGAGCAGGCGGGGCTCCGGAGCGCCCGCTTCCAGTACACCCGGTGGAGCGTGCCCGCCGCCGACCGCGCCGCGGCGTTCGAGAAGTGGGCCGAGTGGCGCGCGGCGAACCCCGACGTCGGCAAAGACTAGACGCGGGTAGGGTGGGACCGTCCGGTTTGAGTTTGGTGGGACCGGCGTCCCGCTGGTCGTCCGGAAAGACCGGCGGGACGCCGGTCCCACCAGATCAGACACCCGCAACCGGACCGTGTATCAGTGCGGGGAGGGCGGGACCGTCCGGTCCCACGGTCTCCACGTCCCCGATGGAGTGATCCATGTCCCGGCTGTGGGCGGCGGCGATGGTGGCGGGTCTGGCGGCGGTCGCGGCGAGCGCCGGGGAGCCGCCGGCCGAACTCGTCGTGCCGGGGGACCAGTTGTCGAAGGCCCGCGAACTCGTCCGCCAGCTCGGCAATCCGTCGTACCAGACGCGCGAGGACGCCACCGCCGAGCTCGGGCGCATGGGCCGCGCCGCCCGCGGGCCGCTGCTCGACGCCGTCGCCACGTCCACCGACTACGAGGTCCGCTCCCGGGCCGCCCGGCTGCTGCCCCGCGCCGAGGCCGCCGACCTCCAGGCCCGCATCGCCGCGTTCGTCGCCGACGCCGACGGCAAGTACGACCACGACCTCCCCGGGTGGGACCAGTTTCGCGCCCACGCCGGGACCGACAAGGCGAGCCGCGCCCTGTTCGCCGAGATGCTCAACGCCGCCGAGAACCGCGAACTGCTGGCGGCGCTGGCCGCCTCGAAGCGCGACGGCGGGCACGCCCTCTCGAACCGCCGGACGGCGCTGTTCCTCGCACAGAACCCCGGCATCTTCGGCGGCCGCATCGGCCCGCCGGTCCAGCCGCGGCAGCCCACCCTCACCGACATCGCCACCGTCCTCTTCGGCGAGGCACTGATCCCGTCGGCCGACATCCCGCGCGGGCTGGCCCAGTTCGGGAACATCACCGGCGCCTCGTTCGTGGGGTTTCCCGCGTCCTTGCAGGTGGCGACGAACCCGGACGCCACCCCGACCGGCCCCGCGTACAAGCGGCTCGTCCTCCGCTGGCTCGACACCCGCACCAGCCCGGAAGACCTCAGCCAGGTGGTGAACTTCGCCCAGAACCTCGCCGCCGTCCGCGACATGACCCCGCTCCTCCGCCGGGTGGTGACGACCGACGGCGTGCAGGGGCCGTCACGCGGGCAGGCGATGGTGCTCCTCCTCCAGCGGAACAAGAAGGCCGAGCACCCGTTCCTGAAGGCGCAGCTGAAGAACGAGGTGATGGTGAACCCGGTCTTCCTCGGCGCGAACCCGGCCGGCGGGGCGATCCAGGCGAACTGCCAGGTCCGTGACATGGCGCTGGCCCTGCTCGTCGCCGACACCGGCCAGAACATCTTCGACTACGGGTTCGAGACGGCCCAGGGGAACACGCCGAACCCGGTCGCCCAGCCGTACCCGACTTACGCCTTCCTGACCGACGAGGCGCGAGACCGCGGCATGCGCAAGTGGGCCGAGTGGGAGGCGAACCACCCGATCCCGGCGTTCGACCCCGGCCCCGCGCCGAAGCGGTAGCGCCGCGTCCCCGTCCCGACCACTGGTGCGTTTGCCGATCCACGTCCGGCCCGCGTTGGGTCTTGAAGACTCGTCCCGACTTATACCGAATCGCGTGGAACAGTAACGTTAGTTCGTCGGAGCCC
>VFQN01003442.1_pt1 | contig 22631 bp, 18 predicted proteins | sample 3512371 | NCBI WGS metagenome assembly VFQN01 (sample SAMN10412370, study PRJNA504923) | tailings metagenome | isolation source: Replicate 2 from Balatoc abandoned mine | place: Philippines: Itogon, Benguet | collected 2017-08-28
GTACCCAGTACCCAGTACCCAGTACCCAGTACCCAGTACCCAGTACCCAGTACCCCAAGTTTCGTATCAACACTCCGTGCAACTCTGCGCCAAACTCTTTTAACTCTGTGGTAAACAACCACTGAGTTTCACAAAGTTTGGCACAGAGTTACGCGGAGTGAATATTAAGTATCAAATTTCGCAGCCCCCACTGCTTTTTTCCAGCCTTTGGATAACTGTTGTCTTTGCTCGCTTGAAATTAGTGGTGTGAATGTTCGATCCATTTGCCATTGTTGTTGGATATCTTCTGTACTTGACCAATATCCCACTGCTAATCCGGCCAAATAGGCGGCACCCAATGCGGTTGTTTCCGTCACAACCGGACGAACCACATTCGCATTCAAAAGATCACTTTGAAATTGCATCAATAAATTATTGGCGGTAGCCCCACCATCTACTCTTAATTCTTTGATGATGATACCGGCATCTGCTTCCATTGCTTTGAGTACATCCATGGTTTGATAAGCGATACTATCCAAGGAAGCACGTGCAATATGTGCACCAGTCGTTCCTCGCGTAATACCCGTAATCGTTCCTCTTGCGTGCTGGTTCCAATAAGGAGCACCTAAGCCGGCAAAGGCAGGCACTACATATACACCTTCACTATCTTTCACAGTAGCCGCCAATGTTTCTACTTCTTTGGATGAACGAATGATCTTTAATCCATCACGCAGCCATTGCACCACAGCACCAGCAATGAATACACTGCCTTCTAAGGCATACTGTGTAACACCATTGATCTTCCAGGCAATCGTGGTTAGTAAATGATTTTGAGAACGTACTGCTTTTTCTCCGGTATTCATCAACATAAAACAACCGGTACCATAGGTGTTTTTTACCATGCCCGGTTGTGTACACAATTGTCCAAACAAAGCTGCTTGCTGATCACCCGCTATACCTGCGATGGGAATATTATGAGCAGTAAGAATATTTTGCGTATGTCCATATACCTCACTGCTACTTTTTACTGCAGGTAAAATGGAAGCCGGTATATCAAATAATTGTAAGAGTTCATCATCCCATGTCAAAGAATGAATATTGAATAACATGGTTCTGGATGCATTGGATACATCGGTTACATGTACTTGACCATTGGTGAGTTTCCATACCAGCCAGCTGTCGATCGTACCAAAACAGAGTTCACCCTTTGCAGCTTTTGCCCTTGCACCATCTACATGATCGAGGATCCATTTTAGTTTGGTGGCGGAGAAATAAGCATCAATGATTAATCCTGTTTTTGATTGAATCATCTGTGCATGTCCTGCAGCTTTTAGTTCATCACAGTAAGTTGCTGTTCTTCTGTCTTGCCATACAATAGCGTTGAAGATGGGCATTCCTGTTTGCTTATCCCATACCACGGTGGTTTCTCTTTGGTTGGTAATACCAATCGCAGCAATCTGTTGAATGGTGAGCCCTGCCTTCGTCACAGCTTCAGCTGCAACACCCAACTGTGTACTCCATATTTCATTGGCATCATGCTCCACCCAACCGGGCTGCGGAAAAATCTGTTTAAATTCTTTCTGTGCCACTGCACAAATAGTACCAGCATGATCAAATACAATGGCCCTACTGCTAGTGGTTCCTTGGTCGAAGGAGAGGATGTATTGTTGCATAACCGTAAGATAGAGGAAGAATTTGAAAATTTGAAAATTTGAAAATTTGAAAATGTTTTTTCAATGCTTTACATTGAATGATAATAAAAGGGGTGGTTGCATTACAAAAACAATACCCTCATTTTCAAATTTTCAAATTACCACATTTTCAAATTATCTTCTTGGTTTTAGCCAAAGCTCCGGATTCATCGGCGCGGCTTTTTCATTACTGATCATGAAGATGATAGCACCTTCGCCGTCGATGCTTTTACCGGATCTTCCCAGAAGAGAACCGGCTTTAACTTCTTGTCCTACAGAAACGGAGATCGTAGAGAGTTGATTATAAGATGTAAAGTATTTTCCGTGTCGTACAAATACAGCAAGATCACCATTGATCTCACCCACATAAACTACCTCACCATCAGCAACACTTTTCACCGCAGATCCTTCTGGTAATGCAATTTGTATACCATCACTCTTTTGTGTGAGCTTGGTACCGGGAACAGTAGAAATACCAAAGGGCACATATACATTACCACGATCCACCGGCCATGGTAAGCGACCTTTATTTTGTTCAAACTGAATAGAAGTTTCCCTGCCCTCTGGTGTAGATTCCAATGCTGAATAGGGTCTGTCGGCCACGGGCTTATTCACTAGTGGCTCATTAATGGCACCGCTCTTGGTTACATTATTATTCGAAGCAGTATTATTTTTAGTAGCACCCTCTGTTGGTTTAGTGGTATTGGCTGCTGCTTTCTTTGCATCTTCCGCAGCTTTTAGTTTCGCACGTCTGGCCGCTTCTTCTGCTTCTCTTCGAATAATGGCTGTTACAGCCTGCTGCATTTTCTGACGCTGTCTTTCTTTACTCTGTATCTGTGCAGATATTTCTTTTTCTTTTCCTTTCAACTGAGATACTACCTGGTCTTGTACTTTTTTATCTTCCTGTAATACTTTCAGTTGTTCACTCTGTTTCTCCAGTGTAGTGATACGTTCTTTTTTATTATTGCTAAGTAGATCAATTTTTTCTTTCAATAACTGCTCTGATTGCATAATAGCTTCTGCCTGTGTTTCACGATTACGGCGATAGCTTTTCAGATAGGTGATTCTTTTGATCGCATCATTAAAACTTCTCGAAGAGAAAATAAAATTCAGGTATTCATAACTGCTTCTATTCTTGTAAGCAAATACTATACTCTTCGCATATTTTACACGCAAAGTATCTAACTCTCTTCTCAAACGATAGATATCACGTTCATTTAAAAAGATGGTATTATCCAGTTCACGTATTTGGCGATTGATGGAATTCACCAACTGCTCACGCATCGCTACTTTGCGTTTGATGATGGCTAACTGACTTAAAGAAAGCTTTTTATTTTTTTGTGTTTGAGATAGCAGATTGTTTAATTCAGCCAATTCTTTTTTCAGGTCTTGTTCCTGTTTTTGCAGTTCCTCACGGGTTTGGGCATGCACTGCCAGTCCAATGAAGCAAATCAGGAAGAAGGAGAAAAAAGATTTCAGCATGATCAATGGGTTTAATCCGCCTCAGGCGGGTGTAAGTCCGCCTCAGGCGGAAAAAGTTTGTCTGATAACGAAAAATTGAAGAGTAAATTACTTACGCTTATAGTTTTTTGGCAGTTCGAAGTTGTATTTTAACGGATCATTTAACGTAAACTCCTTGAAATCAAGGTAAATATCCAGTTTTGCTTTCTCTGCCATGGATATTTTCCGGTTGGTAGCAAACATATAATCACCCAAGGGCTGATAGCCTCCAAACGTAATATCACAGGTCCGATTGCGTTGCATATCTACATCATCCAGTTTACTATACAAGACCCGATTATCGTTTTTGTCTAGATTGATCAGGTGTTTGAAAAGTTCTCCTACCATAACCACCAATAATTGTGTATTGCTGTTTTTGTAGGATACCAGATTCTTGCTCATAAAGATGGGATTACCAATCAATAAATCTTGAAGCGTAGCAAAATCAAAAGGGATCTCTGTTACTTCCTGCAGATAACTGATAGAGCGATTCAAGATATACTTCTCACCTACTTTACGCACCAGTGTCACACTGTCTTTATTGATTTTCACTTGAAGTCCTTCCGCAGATATCCCCAGAAACGAACCTTTCACGCGGATAATGATTACACTGTCTTTGCGCATACTGAGGTAAACAGTATAGTTATCCTTATTTTCTGCGCCTTCATAATCAACTTTAATCTTGGCATTAAAAGTTTGGAAGTCGATTTTATTCTGAATCACTTTCCCCATAATGTCAGCCACAATCGCAGCAGAATCCACCACCGGTGTTTCTTTAATCACCACCACTTGAGCCGTATCTTTTTTAGTAATAGCTTCCTGAATAGCTTCTACTTTTTTAACGGTTTTGCAGGAGAAGAGAAAGAGGAGAGCTGCAAGCTGCAAGGTACAAGCTGCAAGTTTTTTGTTTTGAGCTATGAGCTGGGAGGTACAAGCTATAAGCTGCAGGCTGCAAGCTGCAAGCTTTTTTAGAGTGAGCGAAATATTTGAATATATACTTACCAAAATGATGATTTTTTTAATTGTAAGAACCCTCACACACCAACAAGACCAACACCTAATACCTATTACCTATTACCTAACACCCATAACCTTGCACCTAGCACCCAGTACCCAATCACCTAATTACCCGATCACCCCATCACCAACCAACATCTGACATCTGACATCTGCCATCCGACATCAGACTTCCTACATCCTCCCCGTGCTCCCAAACCCCCCACTGCCTCTTTCTGTCTCATTCAATTGCCCGGTTACATGCCACTCTATTCGTTCTACTTTTTGCAGCACCATTTGAGCAATTCGATCACCGGGTTGTATTATTTGCGCCTCGGCAGATAGATTGATCAGAATGACTTTGATTTCACCACGATAATCTGCGTCGATGGTACCTGGCGTATTCAAACAGGTAATTCCTTGTTTGATAGCCAGACCGCTACGCGGACGAATCTGGATTTCATAACCTATAGGTATTTCCACAAAAATACCCGTAGGAACCAATATGCGCTCAGAAGGCTGAATAGTAATGGGCTGCTCCAGATGAGCCCTGATATCTACCCCGGATGAACCAACGGTAGCATAATCAGGTAAAGGGTTATTAGATTGATTAACAATACTTACCCGTATCGGCTGAACTGACATAGACGCAAAACTACTAAATCTGGGGGAATGGCGGATGGTTCATGGTTGATAGTCCATAGTGAATAGTGAGTAGTGAATAGTGAGTAGGGAGTAAAACATCCAAAACTCACTACTCACTACTGACTACTGACTACTCACTCATACCCCCATTGAAGTACAATCAATCATAACAATCCGCTAAATCTGCGACCCATCCTCCCCCACCTAACTAAACCCCACCCTATTGCACTTGTAGCTTGCAGCTTGAAGCATGAAGCTTTCTTGTCCCCTGTCCCTTCATTCTTGATTCTTTATTCATCATTCATTATTTCTCATTCCCCACTCCCTATCTTTGAAATCTTATCACCAATCCGGATCAGTTACATGCAGCAGGTTGAAGAAGCATTATCCAAATTAGAAAAGATTGTACTTTCCGCAGGTATCGAAAATGATATCACTTACTTCCATTATCATAAACAACGTTTTAGAAAAATGGCTGAAACAGTCAGCCGCATTTTACCAACAGGCGGAATTGTACTAGATATCGGCAGCCATTATCTGCATTCCTCCTTGCTCTTACAATTTTTGGGATACCAGGTGGTGTCAATGGATGTGAGTGAGTTCTGGGAATTGGATTATATCCGTCAAAGAGCAGCTGAACATCAGCTCACTCCCGTAGTAGAAAACCAACTTGAGCATCTGGCATCATTGAACCACGAATCTGAAAAATACGATCTGATACTTTTCACTGAAATATTTGAGCATATAACATTCAATCCAATTGCTTTCTGGAAAAGAGTACACACATTGCTAAAAGACAAGGGTAAGATTTATCTCACCACACCTAATTCCATTACGCTGTATGCCATTGTAAAAACACTTTTCAATGTCATCACGGGTAGAGGTATCGGGATGGATGTAAAAGCCATTTTTCCAACTGTCACCTATGGCCATCATTGGAAAGAGTATTCCGCCAGTGAGATCAAAACGTATTTCAACATGCTAAATGACGGATTCCGTCTGGATATTCAAAAATTTCAATACAAACCAACCGAAAATACACATCACTGGAAAGCATCTCTAAGAGTATTACTTACAAAGATCAGCAATACCATTCCTTTTTTCAAAGAAGCGATGGAAGTAGTGGTTACAGTTCATAAGTCGTATCCCTGGAAAGTGATCCCACCCATTTATTAAGTCGGATACGGAATCACTTACTACCACTCATTTAACTTATTTTTACACTATGTATCATCCACTAAAAAATAAACGAAACTACAGCCAGCGTTTTAAAGTCTGGTTCATATTGGTAGTAGTTTGTGGTATGTTTCACGGTTGCTTCAAAGATCTTCCGGATAAATTGATCATCTATGAAAATGATTTTGAGAATGGGAAGAATCATCGTTTTGCGATCTATGGTACCAGTGGACTCATCGATTCTACAAAAATCACCACGTTTAACAATTCAAAAGTTTTGGGTAGGTTCAATAGTAATTATATCCTACTACAATTGGATACTACTCCACCACATAACGCCGTAAAGATTGAGTTCGATCTGTATATGCATGATCAATGGAATGGAGATTATATACCACCCGGTGCAACTTACCCCGATATCTGGCAAATGGTCATCAATAACTTCCAGGTATATTTAACCACGTTTTCGAATGGTGTTTTCAATCAGTCATTTCCAAGCAACTATAGTGGAACCGGTGCCAATAACAAACCGCGCAGCAATTCTTGGGGCACCATGACAGGTGTTTGTGCTGATGCAGGAAAAAGCAATGGAACTTCGCACTATAAAATTGAATATACCACTGCCCATCAAGGACCACTTCAATTAGCCCTCAATGATGTACCCAATCCTGTGAATAGCTTATGCCTGAAAAGCTGGTCAATAGACAATCTTCGCATCACTGCCATTACTTATAAATAGTGCGAGAAAGCTAATGCGATATACCACAAAATATTCCGCATTGTTCAAGAAAAACGGAGCTTCTATTTTTAGTTTCCTGAATCTCAGTGTTATTCAAGGTGTCAATGTACTGGTTCAGATCATCCTCATTCCCATCATCACAAGAAGCGTAGGATTATCGGTATTCGGATCTATCATGCTGGCTGCATCTTATGCCGCACTGTTTTCAATTGTGGTCAACTATGGAAGTAATCAATCCGGTGTAAAAGATGTGGCTTTGTACAAAGACCAACCGCAAGAACTATCGAACAGATTTTATCATATCTATCTGTTAAGAATATTTCTTTTTGTGATCGGCTTAGGCATCTCTATTATGCTGTATCAAATAGAGGGATGGCAGGAACGCGGCAAATACTTATTCTTTGCACAAGCACTCATTCTTAGTGAGATGCTGAATCCACTTTTCTTTTTTGTAGGCATTCAACGTCTGCTGCTGTATAATATCGTTAATCTGATCTTTCGATTACTTTCATTGGTGCTCATCTTACTAGTGGTAAAAAACACTGATGACGGTATATGGGTTAATTTTTTACTAGGTATGCCCTCAGCAATAGGATATCTTTTGTTATGCGTTTACTTGGTTAAAAAATATAAGCTCTATCATATCCAATTTTCTGTGAGCAGTATCAAAAATTATGTCCAACAAAATTTTTATCTCACCGGAAATAATATTTGTGTTCAATTACAACAATCCTTTTTTCTTTTTGCGCTATCCGGTATGCATGACCCATTGTTATTAGGCGCTTATTCGTTGTGCGACAAATTTGTATGGTCATTCAGAATGCTGCTCATTTCATTTTTTAATGTGTTTTATCCGCGCGCTGCAGTATTGTACAAGGAACATCCAGAACAATGGACCATCATGAAAAAGAAACTCAGTAAAGCATTGTGGATAGGTTTGGGTATCATAGGTCTACTACTTTTTCTAACTGCCGATCCACTTGTACAACTCGTTACGGGTGAAAAGAATGAACTCAGTACTGTATTCATCCGTTCCATCAGTCTAGTTCCATTGATTGCAGGACTCAACTCTCTCAATGTTGCTGATCTCTTATTGAGAAATCATTATGCCGATATTTTTAGAATAGCTGTGATCCTGCTAGCTATTGCTGTGGTTATTTCACTTTCTTTTCTGCAATGGGCAAATAGCTCGCTATTCGGACTTTTCCCAATGCTTGTAGAGATATTCAGCATCCCGCTGTATCTCTACTTTATTAAACGGGCAGATAATAATCCTTGATTCAAAGTATAAAGACTTATTTTGCAGCTCAATATTTTGAAAACGTACTTTGGATGACGTATCAGCAGTTTCAAGACATCATGGTCTGCCCGGAATGTTTGATGCCATTGGCGGTATCAGAAAATTCACTCTCTTGCACCGGCACTTGCGGATGTCAATACCCTATTTATTTTGGCATTCCTGTGATGATCAGTTGTAAAAATCCGGTATTCACAGTCACAGATTTTGCAATTCAAAGACCTCCGGATATTTTTTTCAAGAAGTATGATAATCCTATACTCAGATTACTCAAGCAACTCAAGCCGGATATTACACTGAATAACCGAAGTAAAAAGAACTATGCAGCCATTGCACAGTTACTATCAGGTATTGAGCAACCTAAAATTTTAATCATTGGAGGCAGTATTGACGGACAAGGCATCAGTGCCCTCAAACAACAACTTCCTACAGATGCGATATTGGTTGAATCAGATGTAGCGCATGGCCCTAATACGAATATTATATTAGATGCACACCATATTCCTTTCAAAGAGGATGTATTTGATCTGGTGATTGCACAGGCGGTACTCGAGCATGTACTCGATCCATTTCAATGTGTCAAAGAAATACATCGTGTTCTCAGACCAGAAGGCATGATATATGCAGAAACTCCTTTCATGCAACAGGTGCATGGAGGCAAATATGACTTTCATCGCTTCACACATTTGGGACACAGAAGATTATTCAGATTGTTCAGCGAACTCAATAGTGGTGTTGTAGCAGGCCCTGGTTCTGTGTTGGCATGGTCATCACTCTATTTCATCACCGCCTTTGCCCCTTCTAAAAAGATAGATAAAATGCTGAGCTTCGGTGGCAGCTTTCTGGTATTCTGGATGAAATATTTCGACTATTTATTCAATAGCAATAAAGGCGGCGTATTTGATGCTGCTTGTGGACTCTTTTTCCTAGGCAAAAAAGAACCGGGATATATATTATCTGATGAAGCGCTATTAAGCGGATATCGAGGACATAAATCCTGACCTCTTCTATACACCTGAATCGTAAACATGAATCCAAACGTTGCCATTATACTTGTAAACTGGAATGGACTAGCGGTCACGAAACAATGTCTCCATTCACTGCGGGCATTACGGTATCGTTCTTTTCAGGTCATTGTGGTAGACAATGCTTCATCAGATGGCTCGGCTGAAATGTTACCCAAAGAATTCCCGGAAATAGTACTACTTACTGCTGATACGAATCTGGGATTTGCGGGTGGTAATAATATCGGGTTTCGTTATGCATTTCAACATCATTTCTCCTATATCCTCATGCTCAATAACGATACCATTGTTGAACCTGATTTTCTCGATCACTTGATTCAATACATGGAAAGACATCCTGATGCAGGTGCGATACAACCTAGGATACATTTTGAACATGATAGATCATTGATTTGGAACGGTGGTTCTAAACATGCTGTATGGTCGGGTTTTCTGTATACAGAAGATGTTCATCGAAAACCTAGCAACAGATCTTTACAACTCAAAAAAGTAGATTGGATCACTGGCTGTGCATTTCTTATCAGAACAAATGTGTTACAACAAACTGGCTTACTGGCTGAAAATATGTTCATGTATAGTGAAGATGTAGACCTATCCATGCGCATCAAAGCACTGGGCTATACACTCATCTATCACCCGCAAGCAGTCATCTATCATATAGCGGGTATGTCTAACAAAACAACTACCAAGGGTAAAGAAGGATATGTGCATCCACTGGTGCATTATTATAATCAACGAAATCGTATTTGGATATTAAAAAAGTATACGCCGATATACGCTTTGCCAACCGTTATCATCTGCAATTTTTTTTACATTTCACTGATTATAGGGTATTTTGCGTTGCGCGGTAGATTCAATAAATTCAAAGCAGTATTGAAAGCTGTAAAAGATGGTCTGTCAGGTGCTATACATTACCAATCATAAATAGGTATGGGTGTTGTTACCACTGACTTTGTACAGACTGAATAAAACCATGTTTGTATTTCCTGTCATATACCTACTTCTTTTCGCCGTTGCCATTACAAAAATCGTAAAGGGTAAGCCGGAAGCTGCTTTACTATTCATTCAGTTTGCATTACCCATTTATATTACTACATTATCAGTAGTTACTTTGTATGACTTGAAAACTTGGGTCCCACTTTTACAAGGCTGTAAAGAGATTGTTATTCTTCTGACATTAACCACCGTACTTTTTTCACTCCGAAAAAAAACGAATCTACACATTACAGACTGGTTATTCATTGCCTATGTTATCTGGATCGCTTTATATGTAATACTACCCATAGGCGAGTATGGTTTGAAAGACAAACTCATTGCCATGAAAAATATGGCATTCTTTGCATTCATTTATTTTACCGGTAGATTCTTTGACCTGAAGCGCATCTTGCTGAGTAAATACTTTCACTATGCATGCTTACTGGCTATTCCCGCAGCTATTTTGGTAATCTGGGAAGCATTTACTTATACGCATTTCCAAACCTTCACAGGATATGCAGATTACATGTTCTATTTCTTTGGACAAGAACCCTCCGGCCATCATGGTCTTAACTGGACTTTTGAAGCGGAAAATGATGGCCCGAAACGTTTTGCCAGTTTTTTTGCCAATCCACTTGATCATGCAGCAGGAACATTGGTGAGCATTAGTGCTATACTGGCTTTGGCTACTACTAATACCCAAAAAGTAAAATTGTCCAATTTTTTAATCATCACATTCATGGCATCTGCCTGTTCAATTGTATTTGCATTATCCAGGGCTTCATTTGCGAGTTATGTTTTTATCATTTATGCTTATGCCTATATCACCAAAAGAAAACAATGGCTTACGTATATCCATTACGGAGGCATACTCATCGTAACCATAGCATTCTTTTTAATCAGTGATGATATTTATCAATTCATTATTGGTACACTGAATTTTACCAACTCATCCAGTGTATACCATATCCTGCAATGGTTAGAGGGAATAGAAGCCATCATCAAAAATCCATTGGGCTATGGTATGGGTGCTGCAGGTAGGGTTTCAGGTTTTGCGGGAGAAAATATAGGAGGAGAAAACCAACTCATCATCATTGCAGTACAAGCAGGTATCGTTGCCATGCTTTTGTACATCGCGATCTATGTATCCGTTACCAGAACAGCCTTGCAAATGGCGGTGAAAGAAAAAGGAAGAGCCAAAAAGATCGGCATCTTTATTGCACTGCTAAAACTGGGTATGATCATTCCCATACTCACTGCAGAAGCAGAATCCTATCTTTACATCGGTTATGTCATTGCCTTCTTTTCAGGTATCATGATCAACATAAAATACCATTCAGATGATTATCGGAATAGACATACGGGACCTGAGATTGGCGAAAACGGGACAAAAAACAACACTGGAAGAAATTTGCCGGCAGTTTAAACAACTGCAACATACAACGCCACATACTTTTTATTTCTTCGACACCGCTATTCCTGTCTATACCGGAAGAAATAAATTCATGTTGATGACGGAACATATTCGTCAACAACTATGGAAACAAATCGTACTCCCCTTTAAAGCCTGGCGAAAAAAATGTGACATCATTTATTGCAATGACTACTTCGCACCTTACTTGCACTGGAATTATACAACCGTACAGTTGTTTCATGATGCTTTCTTTTTCGAGTATCCGCAATATTGTAATCGTATCTGGTTACAACTATTTAAACGTATTGCCATACCGGCTGCTAAAAAATCTGCATTCATCATCACCCCAACAGAGTATGCCAAAAAAAGAGTGCAACATTTTACGGGCATACCTTCCGAAAAAATCGTTGCCATACACCAGGGACCTAAAACAATCCCTGCAACTGCAACACCGGAATCCATTCCGGACTGGTTACCTAGTCAACACGGATATCCCTACCTACTCCATGTAGGAGTATTAGAGAAAAGAAAAAACCTGACTAACCTGCTGAAAGCATTTCAGTTATTTCAACAGAAGGGTAATAGTCATTTTAAACTGGTGCTAGCAGGTAAAGGCAATGGAAAGATGCATTCAGATGATACGGCCAATATCCTCCAAACCATCCAAGACCTCCAATTACAAGCGCATGTGATCATGCCCGGTTATTTACCCGATGAAATGTTGAGTATTGTATATCAACATGCCACTTGTTATGTATTTCCATCCATCAATGAAGGTTTTGGCATTCCTATTCTCGAAGCATTTCAATTTGGCATACCCGTACTGGTCGCTAATAATACTTGTTTACCGGAAGTAGGTGGAGATGCCGTTGTTAGCTTTGATCCATATAACCCACATGAAATTGCACAACAAATCAATACACTCGTGCATGATACCACTCTCCAACAAACCCTCATTGAAAAAGGCTACCAGCGCCTACAAGATTTCTCATGGGAAAAAACAGCAAGAAAGTTGATAGAAGTATTTGAGCAAACGAAGAAGTGATGTGGGATGTCTGATGTCTGATGTCGGATGGCAGATGGCAGATGTGGATGTCTGATGTCGGATGTCGGATATAGGGCAGCAGATGGCGAATAAATCATAGCGGATAGCGCATGCCGAATCCGGGATTTCTGATATTTTATTTCGTATATAAAAAGACAGAACACTCATCTCGCCAAAGGCGAGATAAATCCCAACACCCAACACCTAATACCTAACACCTAGTACCTAGTACCTAGTACCTAAAAATACAACATCAAAAATCCTACATCCCAACCTATCTTAGCACCTCAAAATACCCGTATTTGAGTCAACAGCAGAAAAGGATATTGGTTATTGGACAAACACCGCCTCCGTATGGTGGACAAGCCATTAATATTCAGAAAATATTGGTGGCATTACAACAACAAGAGGTTGATCATCGTTTTATTCGGTTGCATTTCAGTGATCAGTTGAATGATATGGGCAGGTTCAATGGCACCAAACTCTTGCGCTTGCTTACAACCTGGTGCAGAATAGTGTGGTATCTTATCAGCTATCGACCACATCTAATTTATTATCCACCTGCAGGGCCTACAAAAAATGCCATTTACAGAGATATCATTCTTTTACTACCCATCAGACTACTTCAAAAGAAAATGGTATTTCATTTTCATGCGGGCGGATTGTCAGAAATGTATCCATCCTTACCTGCATTGGTACAACCCGCTTTTCGTTTTATTTATGAGCATGTGGCACATGCCATTTGTTTCAGTGAGCTGGGTAAAAAAGATCCGATAGCTTTAAAAGCAAAAAATATTCATCTCATTCCATCGGGTGTAGAAGACTTGAAAATAACAGTACCCATACAACAAAAGGAAGGGTTCACTATTTTATTTGCGGGCTTATGCAGTGAAAGCAAAGGCATTATCGACTTCATCACTGTCATTAGAAACTGCAACAAAGTGAATCCCGCTATTAAAGGCAGGATCATCGGAAAAATATTCAGTGAGAAAGAAGAGCAAATCATTACAGAAGCATGTGGAGAAGGTATTGTGCGATATGATGGCGTACAAACAGGCACCAGCAAAAAAGAAATCTTTGCTTCCTCTTCTGCATTTTTGTTTCCTACATATTTTGAATCAGAAAGTTTTCCTACAGTTATACTCGAAGCATTCTCAGCCTCTTTACCGGTAATCGCCACTCATTGGAGAGGTATACCTGATCAGGTAACACATGCAGTGAATGGCTTTTTATGGAATGTACATGATACAGACAGTATGACATCCAGCATCTTACAACTGGCATCAGATACCCAATTATACCAACGCTTATCTGCGAATGCCCGACACAATTTTGAAACTAAGTACACGATGAGTACATTTGAAACTTCAATAGTGTCATTCTTCAAAACAAATGCATGATTCAATTCCTTATAACAGGAGCCAATGGTTTTATTGGTACCAATTTGATACTATCCCTTCGTTCAAATATAACTGCTGCGTATCGCGTATTACTGGTGGATACGGCAACTCCTAAAATAACTTTACAACCTCATGAGATTTGGGAACAAGTAGAGCTGTTAGATGAATCCCGCATTCATACCTTATTCAACAGCAACAAACCCGATATCGTCATACACTTAGCAGCTTTAACCAGCACTGATCCTGAATTGGTATTGGAAGATTATAAAGCCAATACCCGAGGAGCTGAAATCATTTTTGAAGCCTGTGAAAAAAATAAAGTGGATTTTGTGATACATACTTCCACCCAGTTTGTAAACCAGGCACCCGGATTCCCGACATCCGACACAGACTATGCACCGCATACCATCTATGGTACTTCCAAAGTAATTTCAGAACAATTACTCAGAGAAGAACGATTTCATTTTAACTGGTGCATGATTCGTCCGACCAATATCTGGGGACCTTATCACCTTAGGTATCCATATGAATTCTGGAAGGTATTACGCGATGGAAAATATTTACACCCCGGCGGGAAAAAAGTGATTCGCTCTTATGGCTATGTGGGTAACGTGTGCTGGCAGATCTTACAAATTATAGAAAGAAGAAATGAACCTGCTATACAACGACAAGTATTCTATGTAGGAGATCAACCCATACCGATGTACGATTGGGCCAATGGTTTTTCTTTGGCCATACAAAATAAACCCGTACGCGTAGTACCCACTTTCATTATTTACGGATTGGCAATGATGGGAACACTACTTCGAAAAATAGGCATCAAATTTCCGATCACATTATCACGCTATCAAAGTATGACGACTGATAATCCTGCCCCCATGCATAAAACATTCGAGGTATTGGGTACACCTCCTTATACACTACAACAAGGCATACAAGAAACCGTCGACTGGCTAACTGTTTTCTGGACAACACAAGAAAAAAAATAGGATTAGCTAGAATAAACACGACCATTTATAAATATTGTTTTGATTTTTCGGCCTCAGGAAAAAAACACTTGTCTATTCCTAAAAAAATAAGCACTCGGCAATCTCACACGTTAGTACAATCTTCAAAAGAACGGCGCGCTGTTGGACAAACGCGCGGAGCGGTCGGGTTGTCCTTGATTTTTCTTGCTTGTCCGCCTTTGGAGGGTTACTCTCTTTGTATCAAAACAAAGAAAGTAAACAGAGACTAGCCTCCTACAAAACCTCCATCATCTAACAGCAAACCAATTCTTCGTCGCAGATAATAACCAAAGGTTATTAATGCTCCTCAAAATGACAGCATAAGTGATGATAGCACTAGCGAAGAGAATTGGCAAAGCGAATTCTCTTCACTATTTTTCTCTCAACGCCCTGTCACCCTGAGGAGCATCCCGACTGCAAGTCGGGAACTGCGACGAAGGGAGCTTTTTTTCAAGAAAAAAAGTAAACGGGGAAAGCCTTTAGTGCCGATATTTAGAGCCTAAAATACTAATCCCAAAAAATAAACATGAACCAATCCGTTGCAGCCAAGATCAATATCGGAGGAACCGGCATCAGTCAAGTATCACTTGCTGAAACCATGGACCTGTTTGATCAGTGGATAGAACGAGGAGAAAAAAGAAGGATTTGCGTAACCCCCGTAAACTGTGTAGTATGGGCGAACAAGAACAAAACATTACAACAACTATACAACGATGCAGATCTAACCTTATGTGATGGTGTTCCTTTAATTTGGGCTGCAAAACTATTGAAACAAGGAACGCTCACGCGTGTAACCGGACTCGACCTGCTGCCGCAATACATTGAACGTTGTCATCAAAAAGGACATACACAGTTTTTCCTGGGAGCAAAAGAAGGAGTGGCTGCATTACTCAAACAACAATCAGAAGATCGTTATCCCGGCATTCAAATCAAGGGGGTTTATTCACCACCTTTTGCAGCAACATTCAGTGAAGCAGAAAATGAGAAAATGATCGCCATGATCAATGCAGTAAAACCCGATATATTATGGGTGAGTCTTACGGCCCCTAAACAAGATTATTGGATACAAGAGCATTTACATCGTCTCGATGTACATATTGCGATTGGTGTGGGTGGTGCTTTCGAAGTAGCCGCCGGTCTCATCGACCGTGCTCCTCTATGGATGCAGAAAAATGGATTGGAATGGTTCTATCGTTTCTACAAAGAACCCAAGCGATTATTCAGAAGATACTTAGTGGAAGCACCGGCATTTATTCCGATTGTGATTAGGCAATGGTGGGGAGGGGTACTAGGTGCTAGGTACTAGGTACTGGGTACTGGGTACTGGGTACTGGGTACTGGGTACTGGGTACTGGGTACTTCTGTCTCGCCTTTGGCGAGACCAAAACCTCATACCTAGCACCTAGTACCTAGCACCCAGTACCTACTAGCACCCAATCGCCACAAACGACTTCTCCATCCACAAAAAAGGTTCTGCGTAAATAGCAGCTGAAGGAAATAATGATTGAAACTCGCGTTTAGATAACAACCGAATCTCTTTTACTTGACGCACAGCATCAGCATAGAGAGGTTGTTGTGCAATATGTCCCAATGAAAAATGTTGCGTTAGAAAAACGCGTACGCGGAAAGGTAAGTATTGAAAGAAAGGAAATACCCAATGCGGTTCAATGGGAAACCAGTAATTGGGTGTTTGAATAAAATAATGTTTGCCTACCCGTTGTACTTCTGATGCCATGCGTTGCTGCTGTTCTTTTGTATACAGATGTTCAATCACTGAGTTGGAAAAAACCATGTCAAAAGATTGATCTGCATACGGCAACTGAGTAGCATCACCGGCTACACTGATAAAGCCAGGCTTGTCAACGGTCTGTTGGTGTAAATTCAATAAGGTAATGGTAACCCCTTCTTCAGAGAAACCCATATTCTCCCAGAAAGCCAGCGTACCACCAATATCCAATATGGAGATCGGTTTGGGGAGTGATTGTATTATAGATAAAAAAAGTTGGAATCTTTTTTGACGAAACTGATGCGATAAAGATGCTGTATTTTGATTGTCGGCAACGCGCTCAAGAAATTTCATAACACCCCAACCCTTTATTTTTTAAATGCAATGATCAATACACCTGTCACCAATACCAACAAGGCAGCGCCTGCCAGCATGCCTTTCCACCAATCGGTTTTATCGTCTTTCAGTGGTAATACCGGTGCATCTACAATTTGTACAGTAGGGGTTTCCTGGATAAGAGAAGTTTTGCTGATCTCTAGGTTTTTTACAATTTCAGCATAGATGGTTCCTTGCATCACTTTATCTCTGGAAGTAATTTCTGCAGAAACTTCCGGCACTGCATACACCGGATTCACATCCAGAAGTTGGCGGTTAGCATCTGCTGCTGAATAGGTTTTCCGGTTGAGTGCATACAACAAACTATCTGCCTTTCGTTGTAAGCGTTCTACGTTGGCAGTGAGACGCCTTGTTTTGGCTTCAATATAAAAATCAGTGGCTACTTTTAATAGGCGTTCACAAAAAGCCAGACTCAACAACTCACTACGTGTAGATATTGCCAGTTCAAAAAAACCAAGTTTTTTATCCGGCTTGGCAATTACCAATTCTTTTTCCAATATTTTTTTGATGATCACTTGCTGAAGCAAACTATCTTTTAATCGGTCTTTCATCGTTGCATTGGGTGCAAATGAAATCGCTTTACCTACTTGCTGACTCTTCTCCCATTTTTGATTTAACCCATACACCGCAACATATTCATCTGCGATGGATCTTTTTCCGGTACTATCAATGGGAGACAATAAAGTCTTTCGCAATAAGGACGGACTCTTCAACAACTGCAACACATTATCGCCAGACAATACGCCATTGCCACCCGATAAACTTCCAATATCCATTCCAAATTGTCCGGCCAAAGCAGATACTAATGATCCACTCCCGGCACTCTTAGCATCTTCCACCATAAAAGTGATACTGGCTCTATAAGAAACCGGTTTCCACCAGATATACGCATACCCAATCAATGCACCGAATACAGCTGCCAACGCCAACTTTTTCCAATGCCGGAGTGCATATAACACAGACTGCCACAACTCCTTCACTTGCCCCCACAATGAAAATGATTCTTCTTGTATTTCCTGATTCATGTTTTTGGTTTTTGGTGCTGGGTACTAGGTGCTAGGTACTGGGTGATGGGTTTTATGTTTTAGCATTTATCTCGCCAGCTGCTAGACTACTACAGTACCTATTACCTATTACCTAATACCCAGTACCTAGCACCCATCCCGCCCTTGGCGGGACTATCTCCTCAACACTGCAATCAAACTAATAAATGTCGCCAATGTTCCTGTTAAAGTGGATATTTCAATGACAGACAATCCTCTTTTCTCGTTCGGACTTCTCTCCGGCACAATAATTTTACTACCCGGTGTTACTTTAGGATAGTTGCGGAAGAACAGAAAACGACCGGTTTTCTTGCTGATTCCATTACTGTATTGAACATAAGCTTTCTTGAGATTACCGTTGTCTGTTACACCACCCGCATCTGCTATATAAGACTTCATACTACCGGAACCATAACTCAGGATCTGCGGATTGAATACCGCTCCTTTCACTTCTACAAAATTGGTACTGCGCGGAATATAGATACTATCATTAGGTAACAACACAAAACGCTCCCCGGCACTGAACAGATCCGTTGCAACGCGAAGGTTATTTCGAAATACCTGAATATCGCGCATAGATGCATATGGACTAATGCCTCCTGCTCTTTGCAACATCTCTATTACTGTTTCATCTCTTCTCTCCAATGAATAATCACCGGCATACAAAATTTCTCCTCTGAGTTTTACACTGCCAGGCAATTGATAGTTGAGCAACTTAGGAACAAAGATATAATCGAGGGGTTCCAGTTGAATAGAGGTTTTATCAGTGTCTAATGAAGAATCTACTTTCACTGTGAACAAAGTGAGTAAACGATTCGCTAAAGTATCTGCATTATTTTTTTGCAAACGCGATATTTCTACTTTATGGGTAGCCGCATCATTGGTAAAACCTCCTGCCAGTAAAATCGCATCTTCTAATGTCATTCCTTTACGGTATAAGATGGTACCGGGATTACGCACATTACCACCCACCGTAATACTCATTTGAGAAATCAAATCGTTGCGCGATTGTATCACCACAGAGTCTTCCCTGAATAAGGGGATATCAGCTGTTTTACCTGCAAGCAGATCTTGTACATTAAACGATACCAACAGCGGCTCTGTGGTACCGGGTGCCTGTCTTTTAATGTAACCACGGTTTACAAAAGCATCTTCGGTTAAGCCATTCGCTTTTTGTATGAGACGTAATAAACTAAGTCCATCAGTAAGTTCATAATTACCCGGGCGTACCACAGATCCTGCAATCATCACACGATTCAAAAAACGTTCTCTCACTTTATCTACAAATACAGAATCCGCATTGCGTGGAATAAAATAATTGAAGTCTGCATCCGGTACATCCCGGAATACACGCTCCTGCTTACCTACCTGCGATACTTTCAGCGAACTGGTAAATGCCATATCGGCCCAACCACCCGCAAAACGCAAGAGATCGGCGAGTGTTTCTTTTTCTTGCAATTCATAGATCGATGGACGCTTCACCGCACCACTTAAGATCACTCTCTTTTGATACAATGGATAACGAATGATATCTCGGTCTTGTAAACGGATCTCTGTATCCATCAAACCACTTTGCAAAAATTGATAGAAGTCAATGGTCTTGATTACTTTATTATCGCGAATCAATTCAATGGCTCTCAATGAACCATTCTTACCCGGACCACCCGATACATACAATACATTAAAGAACCCGGCAAGTGAAGAAATCGTATAATCACCCGGACGCTCCGCTTCACCAATTACAGTAACCCTAATACTTCTAACATTACCCAAAGTCACCAACAGTTGTGATTGACCACTAGATAATGCCGGATAGGGTAATTTTAATTTATTGCGTATACGAGTTGTTGCTTGTTCAATGGTTAACCCACTCACCTGAACAAACCCCGCATGGGGCAATTCAAAATTACCTTCACGGGTTACCCTTTCACGATGATTCACTTCATTCAATCCGGTAATACTCACCTGAATTTCATCACCCGGACCCAACACATAATTGGCAGGTGTAGCCATATTGATATTGGGTATAAAACTGGCTTGCGGATTATTGAAAAAATCAAATCCATAGTAAGGAGAAGGAATACGGATATCAGGCAGTTCATATTTCCAGGTACTATCACGCAAAAAACTAGCGGTATCTGAAATGAGGTTATCTCTCCCAAACATTTTTTTGTCAGTAGCCTGTAAGCGCACCAGTCTTCTTTTAAATTCTGAAACATCTGACACACTCATCCCCCGCCTCACCAATTCCTTCATCGCATCACTCTCAGACATCCCCTGTTTCTGTGTCTGCTGCCACAATTGCATCAATTGTTGATCCGATAACTGTCCAACCCCCTCAATCTTACGCTGCCCCATGGTATCCGTTACCATCAGGCATAAAAAAGAGGCCAATACTATATATATGATTCTTTTCATAATGTCTATTCGCTTACAAATATCGGGGAAATAGGTGTTAGGTGCTAGGTACTAGGTAATGGGTAATAGGTTTAAATAGATAACGTCATCTTGAGCGTAGCGAAAGATCCCCTCACTGTTAGCACTATCTCAATGCTCCACTCTATGAAAATACTCAACACAAACCGTCATGTCGAGCGTAGCCGAGACATCCCCCCACTGTTAGCACTATCTCAATGCTCCACTCTATGAAAATACTCAACACAAACCGTCATGTCGAGCGTAGCCGAGACATCCCCTCACTGTTAGCAGTATCTCAATGCCCCATTCTATCAAGATTCCCCTAAAGTCAGGAGATGTTTCGATCCGCCGCGGCGGACTCAACACGACGCACCAGTAATTAATATTCCCATTACCTAACACCTATTACCCATTACCTAGTACCTAGTACCCAGCACCAAGCACCTCACAACCCCACCTGAAACCCAAAACTAAATCTCCTATTCACGTTCCCCACTCCACTCACTGCATCATTTCTTTTTTGGTGGGTATAGTTGGTATATATGTAAACACCGGGAATCCACTGATAAGTAGCTTCGGCATACCAGATGGAAGATTTGTATTGGAGATCGAAGAGGAAGGGTGGTTGGGGTTGTTGGAAATATTGTTGATTCAAAGTGCCGGCACCACCTTTACGGATATATTCATAACGCAACATCGTTCTCAGACGAGGTATTGGCGTAAATCTTGCAAAGAACAACATACGATCCGCATTACTTCCGATCCAGTCGCCCAGTACATAATCGTTGTGGGTATAGTTTTGTGCGGGAGCCAGATTGCGGTAAACAAATGGACGAATACGTGTGTACTCTGCTCCCAGCGTAAGATAAGATAAGCCAACATCTGTTGTATTCACACCCAAAGTATAACCCAATTGATTGCGACTTTTCGTTCGATTAAACGCTGAAGAAACAAATATCTCATCAACAAATAAGGTAGCATACAAATGCGTTTTCTTCACATGATTCCGCGAGCTCAGTTGTAAGAACAATTGACCGTTCGATCCGGCATTGATATTGTCATTACTAATGAGTTTATCATAAGCTTTAAAAAACAAAATAGGAATCAGATAACCGGCTTTAATACCATCACTATACACGACTGATTCTCCCAAATGAATATCCAACCCTTTCAAGGGTGTAAACTGCAAACTATGAGAAGCCATGTATTTAGACACATAGATATCTCTTCTTCCACCAAACGGATCCACACCGGTATTGTAAGTACGATTCGAATCAATCACATTAGAATTCAACCAGGCATGCGTGTAGTTGAATTTCAACCAACGAAAAGGTTGATAATCGAGTCGCAGATAAGGATAGGTAGGTGCTTTATCAGATAATACAGCCCTTCCATTTTGTCCATAGCCCCAGAGCAAATAATCTTGTCCGAAAGCGATGGAACCATTTTTCCAGGCATAAGAAATACCACCTCTCAGCTCACTATAATTGATACTTTTTTTGTTAGCAGTAATTCTGCCAATGATACCGGTAGCTGAATTTTCTCTAAGTGTATCAATACCTCTGCCGGCTTCGGTAACATCATGAAAAGAAAAATGCCAGGCCCAATGTTTGCCGGCATATCCATACAATCTAGCTCCCGATCCATAAGTACGCAAAGCCCGCCCCGATCCATAGATACCGCCACCACTCAATATCGGATCAACCCGCATCAAAAAATCTTTTCCGGTAACCAACAAACCACGCAATCGATTCCATGGGTCTTTCACAAACATGCCCGCCTTGCCTTCAGAAAGATTGGCAGTAGCAGCCATAGCAGCTTTATCCGAAAGATCACGCTGATAAAAAGCCAATTCCTCCCGCTCCAGTTTTGTTAACTGATCCGATCGCTTAGCCAAACTATCTAAACAATCCGCCAAATACACCCTACTCAAAGGACGAATCTGATCATCAAACACCACCAACCCCTTATTCGCCATGCGATACAAATACTCATAAATATCATTCCGATGATGCTCATACACCACCTGTGTTTTACCACTGTTCAGGATGATTAGAAATAGAAAGAAAGATATCGCTTGTTTCATAGTAGGTGTTGGGTGCTAGGTACTGGGTGCTAGGTACTGGGTGCTAGGTACTGGGTGCTAGGTACTGGGTGCT
>VFQN01003443.1_pt1 | contig 22623 bp, 19 predicted proteins | sample 3512371 | NCBI WGS metagenome assembly VFQN01 (sample SAMN10412370, study PRJNA504923) | tailings metagenome | isolation source: Replicate 2 from Balatoc abandoned mine | place: Philippines: Itogon, Benguet | collected 2017-08-28
GGAAATGGGTGCTGATATTGTGACAGAAAAGCCCATGACCACCGACGAAACAAAATGTCAGGCGATTTTGGATGCCGAAAAACGCACAGGAAAGAAAGTCACCGTCACGTTCAATTATCGCTATTCGCCTCACCGTCAAAAACTTTATGAATTGCTACGGGAAGGGGCTATTGGCAAAGTGACCTCGGTAGATTTTCATTGGTATCTTGATGTACGCCACGGCGCCGACTACTTCCGTCGTTGGCACCGATTAAAAGAAAACAGCGGCTCACTTTGGGTACACAAAGCAAGTCACCATTTTGATTTGCTCAATTGGTGGCTCGAATCTGAGCCTGAAAGTGTATATGCCCAAGGGTCGTTGGAACACTACGGTAAAAATGGTACTCTAAGAGGTAATAACTGCCGTAGCTGCCCTCACAAAAACGATTGCAAGTTTTATTGGGATGTTACCAAAGATAAGCGCCTTGTGGCCTTGTACGTTGACAACGAAAAACACGACGGCTACCTACGCGATGGCTGTGTATTCAAAGAAGACATAAATATTTATGATAAAATGGCCGCGACGATTCATTATGCCAACGGCGTAAACGTCAGCTACTCTCTCACTACGTACTCACCGTATGAGGGTTATCGTATTGCGTTCAACGGTACCAAAGGCCGCCTAGAAGCATGGATTAAAGAATCTGGCAAGATGACCATCGAGCCTTACGACGAACTCATGCTTTCTAAAAATTTTGGAGAAGTAGAATACATCAAAATTCCCCAAGCTGAAGGGCACGGTGGAGGAGATGCACGCCTTCGCGACAAGATTTTCCGTAATCCCGACGCCAAAGACACTTACCGCCAATCAGCAGGTAGCCGCGACGGAGCAATGGCGATTTTGGTTGGAATCGGGGCTAGAAAAAGCATTCAAACAGGACAACCCGTAAAAATTTCGGACCTTACTGACCTCAAACCCGCAGCAGTCAAAGCTTAGGCAATAGGCTTTAAGCAATAAGCATTTTGGGCGATGTTTTTAGAAAACGTATATTACTACGTAGTTACATTTTTTTTATAAAAAAGGCGGTTGAATAGACCGCCTTTTTTGTTATTTACCATTCAGTTCCCAATTATAATCCATGTAATCTATGTTGGTATTCTTCGTGATTTTAACACTAGAATACTTGTTTACCCAATCCACGATAGGCATTTGTTTGGTAAAATCTCCGCCGTACCAAGACATAATTTTCGATAAGGTAGCTTTGTCTTTTGTGACATTATTCTTGGTTTTGTCATTAATAAAATCACGCGCTTGCTCATCCAACTGCGCATTAAGGCGGTCGGCGACGTAGGCTTCGTTGCGGAGGGGTGGACAAGATTTGGCAGCACATACAAGCGCAAAGTGAATACGTGGCTCATCAAACTTCTTACGGATGATACCATGCTCAATATTGTTCAAATCCATCTTTTGTCCTCCGATTTTTATGAATTTTACATCCCAAGGCGTATTCACAAATGGAATCTTGATTTTAGAACCAATATCTTTGATACTACCAATGCCCGGATAGTTGTCCAAAATAAGCTGAATCGTAAAAGCATTGTAGGCATTAATCCAGTAAGTAAGTTGTTCTTCTTTGCTCCATTTGTCGTTGGGAGCACTTGCACTAAGCATATCTAAGTACTTTTTAAGCTCCTCATAATCTTTTTTGAAAGCAGTGTAATTGACAAAACCTTTGTCGTTTACGTGTTTTTTCAGAAGTTTGTCCCAAGCAGAGTGATCTACAGGGGCGGCATTGGAAGTAGGCGTAGCTGTACAACTCCCAAAAGCGAAGGTTATCAACCATACAATCAATAAGAAACTGCGCATAAATTTAGGTAAGTTAAAAAATGAAATGACGAATTTAAGCTTTTGTAGAATGCCAATTTAGGTTAACGTTTCCATACAAACGTAAATTCAAACCCAAATAGATTCTTTTTGTTATAGAATAAAAACTTGTGCCATTGCTATGAATCTTGACCTCACTCACAAAACGGCCATTGTATGCGGAAGTACGCAAGGTATAGGCCGCGCCTGCGCGGTAGAATTAGCACTTTTGGGCGCAAATATCACCCTAATGGCTCGCAACGAAGAATCGTTGAAAGAAACCTTGGCTTCTTTGGATACTAGCAAAAACCAAATCCACCGATACATAGTCGCCGATTTTGCTAGTAGCGAAAACGTCAAAATAGCCATTGAAACTTATATGGCAACTTTTGCTGAAGTGCACATCTTGGTCAACAATACGGGAGGCCCTGCCTCAGGTCCTATCATCGAAGCCACTCCTGAGCAATTTTTGAAGGCCTTTGAAATGCACCTCATCAACAATCAAATCTTGACCCAAGCAGTAGTTCCTTCTATGAAAAGGGCAGGTTTTGGACGAATCGTAAATATCATCTCAACTTCGGTCAAGCAGCCTATTTTGGGTTTGGGAGTATCCAATACAGTGCGGTGGTCGGTGGCAAGTTGGGCCAAAACCCTTTCTTTAGAAATTACGCAATTTGGCATTACCATCAACAATGTACTGCCAGGATACACCAACACCAACCGTCTAACGTCTATCAACGAACAACGCGCCCAAGCAGCAGGAAAAACCGTAGAAGAAATCAACCAACAACTTGCGGCCGATGTGCCTCTCAGGCGTTTTGCTGAGCCCGAAGAAATCGCCGCCGCAGTAGCTTTTCTTTGTAGCCCAGCGGCAGCGGCGATTAGCGGTATCAACTTGCCAGTAGATGGCGGCAAAACAGGCTCTCTCTAACCATAAATCAATATCTAATCTTAGACGATTTTATCGTATATTAACTCATTATTTTATCATAAGCAATCCCCCGCCTAAAGGCTTGAGGTTTTTAACCCTAACGCACAAAAGAGCGTTGAGTTTTCAGGTCGGCTTATAGCGACCCCGACCTTTGAGATATTGATAGCTGCATTAGTGTCAGCATCAAATGTCCCGCAGGTTTCACATTTAAAAATCTTTGAAGAACGATTACCGATACAATTACAAACATGACAGGTCTTGGACGTATATCTTGGGTCAACCACCACCACCTTAACTCCCTTGAGTTCGGCTTTGTAGCAGATAAAGCTACGAAGTTGGTGAAATGCCCAGCCTTTATAAAGCCCTCGCTGTTTCTTGGAAAACTTATCAAGGCTCTTTCCCATGCCCGTCAAATCTTCCAAGGCAACTCCTCTACCTTTTTGTTTGGCAATGCCAACTACCTGTTTTGCAATTGTATGGTTAATAATTGTTTGTGTTCTTCGTTCTTTTCCCGACAGCCTTTTCAAAACGCGATTGGCGTTCTTTGTGCATTTGGATTGAAGCGAAGAACGTATTTTTTGCCTTTTGAGTTTGTAAGTATTAAGTTCTTTGGAGGAAAACTTTTCACCAGAAGAAAGGCAACAAATATCAGTAATTCCAAAATCAGCCCCGATAAACTCTTCAACAGCGATTTCTTTTTCCGAAGGTATATCAATGCTTTGAAGCAGATAGAATTTTCCTTTGACAAAACAAAGGTCAGCCTCTCCCTGTATGTAGTTAAGATATTCGGGTTGGTGACACACAAACGGTATTTTTTCTCTTCCACCCAATGTCCAAACAGAAACCTGCTGTTTCTTAAGATTATAGGAAAGTATGCGACTGTCATAAGTGACAGCACCCAACTCCCGAAACTCCCTTTTGTTTTTTTTATCAAGCTTATAAGCGTCGCACACCTTGGATATGCAGCGAACGACCATTTGAGAACTCAAAGGATAAGCTTTTTTAAGGGTGTAATAACAAAGGGAGTGAATCTTAAACTGACCAAAGACTTTTTTGTCCCATACAATCTGACTGATTTTATTGCAAGCAGCATTGGCGGCCTTCATTGTTTCCAACAAAGAAAGCTGCTGCTTTTGCGAGGGTATGAGTTTGAGCCTGACGGTTAGTTTCATAGGGTAAATATAATCATTTGTTTCAAGAATAGAAGATATTAATTAATAAATAACCTTGGAATCGTTTAACCGCACACAGGCCAAAGACTCCCGCTTCGGGCGTCTGCCGCGATTCCTCCCTTTCCTAAAGAAAAGGGTTTCCTCGCGGAATAACACATGAAACTTTCCATTGGCGATACCTACGAATACGAATTCCGATTCTCCCAAGACGATGTAATTGCATTTGCACAGCTCACAGGCGACGACAATCCACTGCACCTAGACCCCGATTACGCGGCCACCACACCCTTCAAACGCCCCATTATCCACGGCATGCTAGGCGCTAGTGTTTTTACCAAAATCATCGGTACTCGCTTTCCTGGTTATGGTTCGATTTATGTGGGGCAAACTTTCCAGTTTTTACGGCCTATGTTTGTTGATACCGACTATAAAGTAAAGTTTACGGTACAAAGTCTCAATCCCGAAAAGCACACTGGCGAGATTTTGGGTGAAGTGTTTGACGTAACTACCGGAAAAATCACCACCAAAGGCGTTGCAACGCTTATGCACAAAGAGAAGATATGATAGACCTATCTCGTCCTCTCATTCTTGCGTCCAATTCCCCGCGCCGTCAGCAGTTATTGCGAGAATTGGGGATTGAGTTTACGGTACAAGTTCGTCCTACCGATGAGCTTTTTCCCGCAGATATGCCCGCTTCGGAAGTAGCAGGGTACTTGGCGCGGCACAAAGCCGCACAGTTTGCGCATGATTTGGGCGAAAAGCTCATTCTCTGTGCTGATACCGTTGTGGTAGTCGACAACGAAATTCTAAACAAACCCGCTAATGCCGCCGAAGCTCGTGCCATGCTTCAAAAACTATCGGGGCGTGAGCATCAGGTGATTACGGGGATATGTTTACTAAGTGCAGAAGGTTACCAAACCCTCAGCGATGTGGCACAAGTAGTATTTAAAACATTGACTGAAACCGAAATCGACTATTATATCACTCATTATCGTCCTTTCGACAAAGCAGGTGCGTATGGGGTACAAGAATGGATTGGAATGATTGGAATTTCTCGTATCGAAGGCTCATTTTATACTATTATGGGCCTGCCTTTACATAAAGTTTACGAACTTCTTTCGGCCTACGCTACCTCTTAACCATTCATCAAAATTCATTTGGGCGATATCATAATGGTTGTTATTTTTGTTAATCACATCTTGTGAAGATTATTATCAAATTTGTGATTAACAAAACAGCCAAAGTTGTCATGAAAACCTCAGTTTATATCCTCGTATTTTTCAGTTTACTTTCTCTGCTTGGATGTGCGCCCAGCTATTATCAACTACGCCCTGCCTCGGGTGACGTAGCTTGGATTGACGGACGTGAAGTGACCCGTACCGAACAAAATGGGGTCGTTTTGGTAGCTTCCTACGAATTTGAAGACCCAAGTCATTTGGTGCTTGATGTCGAAATCAAAAACCGAACCTCCGCCCCGTTGTTGGTTGACCCAGTCGATTTTTCGTATTATCCTTTTGATACCAAGTCAGATACTCTTCGCAACAAACACAACCCACTGTATGCTTCTATTTATCGGGCTACCGACCCTGAGAAGAAAATTGAGCAAACCACGCTTGACATAAAACGACAAAAACAAAGACTGGTCGCTTCTTCGGTTTTTAATGGCTTGCTGCTTATCGCTACTATCGCTAGCGACGTCCATTCGAGCCGCAACGACCGCTCTTGGCAACAACGAGCCAACAATCGGTACATGCACGATCAAGCCTACAATATTATCATCCAAAAACAAATTGCCGACGTTCATCTCCAAAAAGCCCGCACACAACAACTCAAACACGAACGAGCTAATTGGCAGGAAATGGCGTTGCGCAAAACCACTCTACCGGTGGGTGAGTCTGTGAGAGGATTGTTATTTTTACCGAAAGATACCCGCACCTCTTATTTATGGCTTCATTATGCCACCCCTACCGACTCAACTCGCATGGAGTTGAAGTTTGTTCAAGAAAAAATTAAGGCAAATTAGGCTTTTCCCAATCTATGCCTTTCAGAAAAAATTCATAGCCCAAGCACCCAAAAACAAGGAGATACTCCAACGTCACCATTCGTAAATTTTCTTGATAGGGTTGGGAAAGATAGGCAACATAAGTGAGAGGCAACAAAGCCGACCATACCAATGTGTACCAACGCTGAGTAAGCGCCCCCAACGCTACCAAAGTAGTAATATACCAAGGATGTACGGTAGTAGCCAACAAAAAATACAAAGTAAGTGCCAGTAGCATTTTTTCTAACAAATTTTGCCGCTGCAAAGCTAACCAACCTACTCCCACAAGCGTTGTTAAAGACAGTACAGGGCCAAGCACCTGAATGATATTGTAGCCCGTGAGCCAAAATCCTATTTCGCGTAGGAGATAGTATATACTGGCGTTGAACTCAAATTTTTGGAAATATAAATCCAAGCTCTTACCGAAATTATGGAATAATGCTTCACTCATAAAAGGCATAAATAAAGCCAATACCACCCCGACCGTTATCATTGAGTATTTGACGCCCTTGAGTAAGCCTATTCTACTCACAATCAAAGGCAAAAATATCAAAGGAATCAGCTTTACAGAAGCTCCTAACCCCAAAGCTACCGCCGATTTTGGGTATTGAAAAGGCATCTTTGATAGAGTCATTAGTCCTCGTAGAGCCAATAAAACAAAAAACAAGGTCACCGCCTCAAAATGCAAATTTCCCACCAATTCCATAATCACAAACGGATTGAGGGCATACACCAACACAATTTCTCGGCGAGATTTTTGAAGATACTTCGGCCATCGAAAAGAGGCCATTATGCAAAGACTTCCTACCTCTGCGGCTATAATAAAAAGTCTAAGTACCAAAATACTGATGAGCACGCTACCTTGTCCTAACCAAGCTGCTACCCCAAAAATCAGCTGATTAAGCGGTGGATAAACTGTGAAATAATGCGGCGAATTCAGCCCCTCATAAAGCGCTTGGGTGAGATTGGCGTCTTTTGCAATAGAAGTATGCAGGATTTCAGAAGGCAGATATAAATAGGGATTGTAGCCTGAAGCCAGCAATCTGCCATCCCAAATAAAGCGAAAATAATCGTCCGACAAAGCAGGTGTCGCCACTAAGAAAACCAATCTTAACCCTACGCCAGCCCACATCAATCTTTTGACCCATTTCGTGGGCCACTGTTTTAAAATCACTATTGTATACAGCAAAAAAAGAGGTGTAAAAGTAAGAATCAGTTCCCCTATTTGTGAACGCGACCAGCAATATCCTATCAATCCATGTCCTGTTGCACTCAGTACATAAAAGATTAGAAAAAAAAGCCAAGTTTTTTTTTCTAATCTTAGCGAATTTATTGCGTCCGAATCCTTGCGAAATAGGCCCATAGAAGGCGTTTTGTTTTGTATGAGAGAAGATGTTGAGAGCTACTGCGCCAAATTTCGCGTTTTTCCCCGAAAAATAGTTTGTAAACTTTTATAAGTTTCCGTACCTTTGCGGACTCGTTTTGAAATCAAGGATTTATAAGTAATAAAAGGCTTTAAGAAATGAAACGTACATATCAACCTTCAAACCGCAAAAGACGCAATAAGCACGGGTTCCGTGAGCGTATGTCATCGGCCAATGGTCGTAAAGTATTAGCGGCGCGTCGTAAAAAAGGTCGTTGGAAATTAACAGTTTCTGACGAAAAACGTCACAAGCAATAATCTTGTTTGTGTGTTTGGGGAGTTTGATAGTTTGAAAAGTTGAATTTAGCTTCTCAAACAGATCTAATCATTCAAACGATTCAAACATTGAAACAGACATTCAAAAAAACAGAGCGACTCTGTAGCCCAAAACGCATCGGTCGTTTGTTTGAAAAAGGTAGTACGGAAACCAAAACGTCCTACCTTTTTCCGTTTAAGGTATTTTATTTAGCTGATGCCTCTCTACCTTCTCAGCTTCCTCAAGTTTTGTTTTCTATATCAAAACGCAATTTCAAAAAAGCCGTAGATCGCAATCTTCTGCGTCGCCGCTGCCGTGAAGCGTATCGTAAAAACAAACATTTGTTGGAGATTTCCCCTAGCTTTCCTGCATTATCGATTGCATTTGTACTTATTGCAAAAGAAAAAGTAGAGTATGAACAAATAGAACGCTCAATGCAAAAGCTTTTGCACCGTATTCAAAAAGACGTGATGTCGCCAGTTGCTCCTAAAGAATCATAGTCTCCTTCCCTAAAAGGCATAAACTGTTGATTTTATTGAAGTTAAAAAAGTATTTTTACTTTTATACTTCATTCGTTTTAATGCACTTCAACTGTTAAATTTGTGTTAAGAATCAATAAGTAGTGTTAAAATTGTTGACACTACTTGTAATTTCGTCACCGAAATCAACATTTATGCTATGAGCGCTGCAAAATCGGCTCAGATTGCGCACAAAGTTTTGGTCGTTGACGACGACTCAGATATTGTCGAGCTTCTTGCTTATAATTTAGAAAAAGAAGGCTACGATGTAGCCACTGCCCACAACGGAAAACAGGCCCTCGAAATCGCCCGTTCTTTCATCCCCGAACTCGTCGTTTTGGATATTATGATGCCCCAAATGGATGGCATCGAAACCGCCCGTTTGTTGCGAGATATTCCTGATTTTCGCAATACTTACATTTTGTTTCTCACTGCTCGTTCGGAAGAGTATTCGGAAGTGGCCGCTTTTGAAATTGGGGCTGATGATTATATCACGAAGCCTATCAAGCCGCGTGCTTTGATGAGCCGCATCAATGCGCTGTTTAGAAGAGAGGCCCAAAAGTCCGAGCCTGAGTCTCAAATCGAAATTGCGGGACTGTCTATCAATCGTAAAAACTATACCGTTACGAAAGACGAAAAATCAGTGGTATTGCCCAAAAAAGAGTTTGAGTTATTGTTTTTCTTAGCCAACCACCCCAACAAGGTTTTTAACCGCGAAGAACTTCTCCAAAAAATCTGGGGAGCAGATATTTATGTGCTCGAACGCACCGTGGATGTGCACATCCGAAAAGTGAGAGAAAAAGTAGGGGAAAACTACATCAAAACCCTCAAAGGCGTAGGCTATATGTTTAATGACGAATAGCCTACCTATCTACCTCTCCCATTACCACATCGATAGAACCAATAATCGCCACCAAATCGGCGAGCATAGCTCCACGTGAGATTTCGGCAATAACCGAGAGGTTGTTGAACGAACAAGCACGTGCTTTGCACCGAACTGGAATGTCAGATTTTCCGTCGGTTCTAAAAAAGAAACCTAGCTCGCCTTTGGGATTTTCGGCTCTTACGTAATAGTCCATCGCTTGAGGTCTGATTTTTTTCGGGACAAAAGCCTGCGGGTCAAAATCGGGCGTGCGTCGATACTCTCCCAGCAGTTTTTCGATGCATTGCTCAATGATTTTGGCCGATTCCCAGCATTCTTGTACCCGTACGTAGTTTCTATCCCAGCAGTCGCCCACTGTTCCTACCAACCCTTCACCCATTGGTACATCAAAATCCAATTCTGGATACACCGAATAACCATCCACTTTGCGCAAGTCCCAGCGCAAGCCCGAACCTCTTAAGACTGGTCCAGAACATCCATAATTGATAGCCACTGGCAATGGCAACACGCCCACATTGGCGGTGCGTTGCACAAAAATTTTGTTTTCTATCACCAATTGTTGCAACTCTTGCAATTTGGGCTTGAGGTATTTGATGTACTCTTGGCATCTTTCTTCAAAACCTACCGGTAAATCATAAAACAATCCACCTACCCAAATGTAATTATAAAGCATTCTAGCTCCTGATAGCCACTCTAACATCCGAAGAATATGCTCACGGTCGCGCATCATCCACAAAAAAGGCGTATAAGCCCCAATATCCATCGCATAAGTACCAATAGCCACAAAATGCGAAGCAAGGCGATTGAGTTCCGCTACCAATACTCGAATATATTCGACGCGTTTGGGGATGTCTTTTTCGATACCAAGCATCCGCTCTACCCCCATTACGTAAGCGTGTTCGGAGTTCATGGCCGCTACATAGTCCATACGATCCACGTAGGGGATGATTTGATTGAAAGGCAATGCCTCGGCGTGTTTTTCAAAACAACGGTGTAAATAACCTATATGGGGCACTACATCGACGATGATTTCGCCGTCTGATACCACTTCAAGCCGCAACACGCCGTGGGTCGAGGGGTGTTGAGGCCCCATATTGAGCACCATTTCTTCCGATTTTAGATTTTCGGCAGTGTATTTACTCGGTTCCGAAACATTGAGATGCTCGGCTTTGTAGTTATATTGGATTGTGTTGGTAGGCATGGTATCATTACAAATTAATGACGCAAGTTAAGAAGAAAAACGGTCTAGCAGCCACACCCTCCCATCCATGTTTGTATATTTGTCATAAGGATAATTTGAAAGATAACGAGAGAAAGACATGCACGAGATTGAGCCTTTTTACAATTGGGAAAAGCATTATATAGCCGCTGAAGACCGAAAATCTCCTTTCTATGGTCGCGACTATAACATGAATCAATATGAGCACGATATTTATGGCTATTACATACACCCTTTGTGGGACGAAATTGATTCAGAAACACTTTATGTTAAAATCCTCTTTGCTGATTACAAAAAGCATTTTGTGGTGATTGAGTTATTTGGAGAATGGAACGATACCCTCCACAACGACATCATGTATTTCAAGCGCAATGTCATCGATCATCTCCTTGCCGAAGGTATCAGTCAGTTTATTTTGATTGGGGAAAATATCCTCAATTTCCACGGCTCCGACGACGAATATTATGCCGAATGGTTTGAAGAAATCGAAGATGGCTGGATTGCGGTGGTAGGCTCACGGGAGCACGTAGAACGCGAATGGAAACGCTATCGCTTAGATTATTTCCTAAACTTCGGCGGTACGCTCCATCTCGACAATTGGCGTACGATGCAGCCTCAGCCTTTTTATGAATTGGTCAAAGGATTGATTGTAAGACGCCTCATGTAGTGAGTTTTGAAGACTTTATGTCTTTTCCCAAAAAACACTTTCATGTCTTACACGCGTCGTCATTTTATCGAAACTCTCACGGCTACTGGTACGGCGGCTTTATTGTCGCCTTTGGCTCAGGCGGTAGGTACCAAGCATTGGCCTATTTCTTCTAATCAGTATGCTTGGATTACTTTTTATAACCGCGACAAACGCAACTGGAACGCCGACCTTGATGCTTCTTTAGCGGAGTACGTCAAATCAGGCTTTACAGCTTACGAACCTAGTTTTACGACGGTGGAGGAAGTAAAAAAACTGGGGCCACTCTTACAAAAATACAACTTAACGATGCCTTCGGCTTACGTAGGCAGTGTGCTTCACGAACCCAACGAAGGGAAAAAATCTATCGAAACCGCCTTGGCAATCGCCGAAGCGGCTCAGCCATTAGGGCTCAAAATATTGGTTTCGAATCCAAGCCCATTGAAATGGGGAGGGGCAGAAATCAAAAATGATGCGCAACTCATCGAGCAAGCCAAAAATCTAGCGTATCTGGGTAAAGAACTACGTAAACGTGGTATAACGCTCGCTTATCATACGCACGACGTAGAGCTACGGGCAGGCGCGCGGGAGTTTCACCATATGCTTCAAAACACCGACCCCAAAGAGGTGGGATTTTGTCTGGATGTACATTGGGTATATCGCGGTGCTGGAAATTCGCAAGTTGCTCTTTTTGACGTGGTTAAAATGTACGGCAAACGCATCGTAGAGTTGCATATTAGGCAATCCGTTAATCAGATTTGGGCCGAAACTTTTGGCGAAGGCGATATTGATTATGCTCGTTTAGTGCGCGAACTCACCACTTTAAAGGTAAAACCATTGCTTGTATTGGAGCAATGCCTCGAAGCCCAATCCCCCAACACTCTCAAAGCCGTAGAAGCGCATCAACGCGATTTAGCCTATGCCAAGCAAGTTTTTGGAGGTTGGGTTTAAGGGTAAGTAGGTTCGTCTTATGATAGCTATAGGCAACCTTAAGCGCTCTGATTAAACAGTATCACTTAATAAAAATAATTACCCCGAATGGACGAACTGAAAAATGAAATTGACGACTTTGAAAAGAAAGGGCGGTTCAGTGGACCAGCAAAGCGAGTTATGGAAAAAATTAAACCGCTTCGCAGTAATATTGACATTGCAAAGAGAAGATGGTTTTGGGAATTACTACAAAACGCAAGTGATGTTAGTGAGCAAACCGAGATTGAGGTTATACTTTCTACTGACGACTTAAAGTTCAGACACAACGGAAATCCATTCACCTACAAAGACGCGAGAAATTTAATTGAACCCGATTCGGGCAAAGACGAGTTTTTAGAAAACATACCACGAGAACAAGTCGGACAATTTGGAACCGGATTTCTTGCGACACACATTTTATCACTCTTGATAAAAGTTGACGGTATTATTGAAAGCAAAGACAAACTCAACTATTACAAATTTAGTTTTGACCTTGATAGAAGGCATTCCGAGGAAAATGATTATAAGTCCGCATTGATGGCAAGTATTGAAAAATCCATTGAACAACTTAACAAGGATTATTCGCCAATCACCAACTATCAAAAGAATGGAAAACCTGAAACAGAATTCCACTATGATTTTAAATTTCCTTATGAAAGTGAGAACAGCTTTGAAATAGCAAAGTATGGAATTGAAAATCTGAAAACAGTATTTCCGTTTGTTCTTTCTTTCATCCCAAAAATTAAAAGGGCTACAATAATTGATAGGACTACTACAACAGAGCATACGACTGTTTATTCAGCCCAACAAGACCCAAACACCTCATTACCTTATCAACTCTTTTCTATCACAAGAACTCTTGATGGCATTAAAGAATCTGAAACACACATTGCCTTAATTACCGAAGGATCAACAACAGTTGCAATTAATATTGAGAAAATAAACCCAACAGAAATTTCAATACTTCCATACGACAAAGAGTTGCCCAAACTATTTTGTGCTTTTCCATTTGTAGGAACGGAAGATTTTAATTTTCCAATAGTCATTAACAGCAAGGACTTTGACCCAAAAACAGAAAGAAACGGAATTGAATCATCCGAAAAGGATGTAAAAAATCGTAGTCGCATTACTGAAGCAGTTGTTGCTTACAAGAAAGTATTGAAGATTGCTGAAACTGAAAACTGGAAAAACATTTATCGTATTTGCAAAATTGACGATTCAAACTTTGCAGAAGAGAAAATAAAAAGCTGGTTCAAAAAAACAGTCGTTGATGAAATTCGTTCTGCAATTTTATCACACAAGACAGTAGAAACAGATAAAGAGCCAATCTATTTAAGAGATAGTTTGATTCCCTACTTCACCGACAAGAAAGAGGAAGTTGTAAAGAAAATTTACGCTTCATCAAAGGATTTGCTTGCAAGCAAGTTACCCAAATCAGAGCATTACTTTGAATGGTGCAATCTTCTTGACTTCACATATTTCAAAGAACAGAAGTTAGATATAGAAAGATTAGTGAAAGAAATTGAGGGCAAGAAAAGCCTCACAAATCTTAAATCAAGTTTAACAGCCGAAACAAAAATTTCTGATTGGCTTAATGATGTCATTGAGCTAATAATAGAAACAGACAACACCGCTTTGCTGGATAAGTATGCTATCGTTCCTAACCAAAACGAGAACTTCAAAATCCGAAATGGGAAAGAAAAGGTTTTCCTTGATGACGATGTTCCAAATGACCTCAAAATAGTTTTAAACGAGCTAACAAAAAACGATTGGAAGGATTTTCTACTACACAAAGATTTTGAGAGAAATACGACACTGATTGCTGAGAATGACAAGAAAACACTTCTTAACATTGTAACGGAAATTGATAATGAATTGAGAGATTATTACAAATCAGACAGAAAGGAAGCAATATTTTTATCAGCGGTAAACTCAATTTTCAAATGGATTAATGAAAATGAAATTCCAGAAGAAAAAGCGAAAATTTATTTTCAGTGGTTCTCACAAAACAAAGCTCAAATAGTTCTTGATACCTTTTCAAGCGGCCAAGACAGAGAAAATGCTTTTACTATTGTTCAGAGTGGAAAAATGGAAGCACTTGCGAAAATTGCTAAAAGTAATTTGAGCAATGCAGACATTGAACTTGTAACTGAAAATATTGGTGAGTTCAGAATGTTCCTTGTCTGGTTAAAGAACAAAGTCGATGATGAGGAGTTTGCTGATGAAATTGGCGGTGAGGAAGGAGAAGAATTTATTTACACACTATTGGTAGGTAAGTTCCAAAAAGAAAATGTTTTTTGGGCAAGCAGAAGCGGTGAAGCCCGTTTTGATTTTCAGGTATTGAATTCTGACAAGACAACAAGATTTTACATTGATGTAAAATCTACATCAAGAGGCATTGCAAATGCAAACAGTATTCCGTTCTTTATGCGATTGTCTCAATGGAATTTTCTTGACGAGAATGAGAGTAAAGACAAATACTACATTGCAAGAGTTTTCCGCCACAATGGAGAATTGAAAGCGAAGTTTTTAAAAATAAACAAAGGTGATATCTAACGACGACAGAACTTCGGACTAACAGAAAGGCTGCCGACAATGAGAAGGATTATACAAAAATATCCAAAAATGAGACTACTAACTCGCTTTGCGTCCCTCATTCGATTCGTCTGGTGAGATGCCAATTTAGAGCTTTGTTCTCATATCTAAGTTCTCAAACTATGTTGATTGATAGCATTGACTAAATGTAGTATATTAACTATACCTTACTTTTAATAATTTCGCTTCATGAAAGTAAAAAAGAAAAAAAAACAGTCAAGTGGGCGACAATATGCACAATACGATAAGATTTTTAAGGAAAATATTGAAGCCGTAATTTCAGGTATTATGCAAAATGTCCTCGAAATTACGGCTGTTCATATAGAAGAACTACCCGATGACATTCAACATACAAAAGAACGAAAGCCTGATGTACTCAAAAAAATAACTGATAAGAAAGGGGACACTTTTATACTTCAAATCGAATTTCAAGTAGCAAACGATGATGAAATGGTTCATCGTATGCTTGATTATAAAGCAATGCTTTTTAGAATGTATCGGATTCCTGTTCGCCAATACGTTATATTTTTAGGAAAGGGCAAGATGTTAATGCAAAGTTCACTTCAAACCTTTGATTTAGCTTTTAAGTATAATCTACTCGCAATCAACAGCATAGACTATAAAACCTTTCTCAACTCAAACCAACCCGAAGAAGTTATTTTATCTGTCTTAGCCAACTTTGATAAAGAAACAACCGAAATTGCCTTAAAACGCATAATTTCACGACTTGAAGAAACTGTAGAAGGGGATTTAGCGTTAAAAAGATACTTTACACAGTTGCGTATTTTGGCACAGCTACGTAAATTAGAACAAAAACTGAAAACCATCATTATGGATAGCATCGCAAAATATATTGATGAAAAGAAAGATGTGGCTTTCTTATTAGGACTTGATAAAGGACAAGCTATTGCTCAACGCAGAGAACTGACAAAGTTTGTTACTTATCTTATTAGAGAAGGTAACAAAACTTTTGAGCAAATTGCAGAAATTGCTGATACCACGGTGGATTTTGTAAAATCTGTACATCACCAACTTACTAGTAAATAGACATCACTTCTCCTTATTGATACTTGCCTATTGAAAAATAGTAGCTACTCTCTATCGCACTTCACTATTAAAAAACACTGAACCATAGCGACTTACACTATTTAAGGAGTTTCTATACAACTCTTTCGCGAGGGTTTCCGTCTATAGTTTTGTATCCTCTACCGGCAGAAGAACAACCTGAAGTGAAGTATTAATTCTAAAATATTTTTGTAGATGAAACGAGTATGCATGACCTTGTATCTCATAGGGTGGGTTGTTTTCAGTGTGTATAGTCAGCAAAAGAAAAGGTATGAAATAGATGCTACCTTCCAGACCCCGGATTTTTATCAAGAAACTAATCATTTTTATTTCTCTGAGCCTATTGTATTGCCAGATGGAAAAATCATGCTCTCTACCTCCAACTTCCACTATATCAATGGCAAGCATTTTTCGGGCAATATGTTTAGACTCAACCAAAACGGAACACTGGATGAGAGTTTCAAGTCTAATCAAATTTTGGTAGGAGATGAACACAGGGTATTTGCGGATGGAAAAGTGATCATTATCCCTCCTCAGACGTGGGGTACTATGCTAAATATCACTCATTTAAAAAACAAAGAAAACGCGGGACTTGACACCGTCTACCAAAGTTATCACCCAAATTTTCATAAATGGAAAATTCAATCAGATGTTAAAATAATAGCTCTTGGCAACGATAATCTTTTTCGGCTGCTCAGCAACGGTCAAATAGATACTACTTTTCGGTTACAGCCCATAGCAGGCGAGCAATATGACCCTTACGTTTTAGATCTCAGCCTCAAAGCCGACGATAAAATTTTGCTGGCTAATCGCATAAACAAAAACATTAACATTCAGCTATTTAGCAAAGACGGCGTTTTAGAAAAAAAGGCAATTCTCGTTCACAATGGTCTTCCTTTTGAGATTGCAGATGGCCCCTTCCCTCAAATCTCCTTTTTTCCTAACGGGAAGCTTTTTATGAGAGACCGCATGGCCAAAGCCTATTACATATTTGACCAAGACGGGAAGCTCGAAAAAAATCACCCTCTTCCCAAAGGAGTGTTTGACGAATGGGGCAATACTATCATTGGTTCGGATGATTTTGTCATCGAACGCGGGGCTAAAATGCCTTACAAGATTATGATAAACACCAATGAAGCCACGCCTCTGCTCAAAGATACCACGCTTCATCCCGCTTTTGGGGCTTATAAAGTTTCGCTTCTTCCCCAAGGGCAATTTCTTTTGACAAATTATGCCGATGAATTACTGTGGGTTGATGCCCAAGGTAATATCATTCAAAAATCAAAACCTAAACTTGGGATTTCGACCGTCAATGCCGTCAGAGGGATTTTAGCCAATGATCGCATTTTGGCTGATATCCAAAACGGCTATGACACCCAACTATATCGCTTTTATAAAGACGGAAAATTGGACAGTAATTTTAAATACCAATCCGCCAAACCTAGCATCCCTCCACAATATCAACTCCCTTCTCCAACAGGCTACTACGGAGACGTCACCGCTTTCAATACGGTGAGAAACCCCGAGGTGTTTCCACTCAATGACGGCTCTATCTTAATGAACCGAGAAACTGACAGGAACTCTATTTTTGTTTTTTATCGAAACTCTTATCTCTTAAAACCCGACGGAAATGTGGATACCAGATTTTTGAAAGACAGTGCGAGTACTTTACCCTTACCAAACAATCGCTTTGCGATTAGACAATTTTCTAACCCTTGGACTATCTCTGCACGTTTTATTGTGGAAGATGGCCAACGCATAGCCCCTCAAAATGAATTTGAGCAACGTATCGTTGCGTCTGAATTTTATGAATATTGGCCATTGAAAGACCAAAAAAACATCGTAGCACGAATAGTCTCTTCTGACAATCAAACCATGTCTCTGACACGTTTTTTGGCAGATGGCTCGGTAGATGCATCTTTCGCTCCTGTCATCATTTCGGCCCAAAATTACCTTAAACTGAAAGGTACTCAGTACAGTGATAGGTTGATTGTGGCAACAAACGGAAGGCTTTCACGCTTCAATGACAATGGCCTGATAGACAACAGTTTTCAAGCAGCTCTTCCAGACAACCTATCTGGTACAGCCTACCTCCAAGAAGACCAAAAAATCTTGGTTTATGGCAAATACTTCAGTGAAGAGAAAGCGTCGGACGAGACCTTATTTGTAAGACTCAACAGCGACGGCTCACGTGATACTACCTTTCGAGTGACTCCAGCCATAGATACCCGCTTTATTAGCAATATTTTCCCAGTATCTTCTCAAGAGATTTTGCTAGTTTATAAAGGCCGAATCGAACGTCTGGTGCTCGATTGTTCATCGCTCAAACCACAAATTACGGCGTCTAAAACTGAAGCGTGTATTGGCGAAAACATCATTTTGAAGGTCAACGAAGTAGAAGGTTTTAGGTATCAATGGCAAAAAGACAATCAAAATATTACACTCAACGCCACCTCTATTAGCCTCAATACATCCGTAGCGGGAATCTACAAAATCATCGCCCAAGATACTGACTGTGAGACCATGACTTCCAACGAACTTAGTATCAAATTTGGTTCTACTCCACCCGCTGAGATTAGCCCATTGACAAACGGTAATACCTCATTTAGAGCTATTTTGCAGGCCAACAAAGGAGATAATAGATTTTCTTATCAATGGCAAAAAGATACTAAAGATATAGAAGGTGCCAACAAAGTTTCTTATGAGGTTTCGAGTTCGGGAAACTACACGGTGAAAGTCACCAACAATGGTTGCGACAATGTTTCTAAAGGCATTTTTATAGACATCAGCCCTATATTAGGAACGGAATCAAGCAGCGCCGAAAGTAAATTAAGGGTTTTCCCAAATCCTAACAACGGTACCTTCCAAATGGATATTCCTGCTGAGTTTAAAAACGGAAAAGTAGAACTTTTTGATGTGATGGGGCGTGCTTTACCACTACAACAACAAAACGAGCACTTTCAGATAAATACCTCTACCAAAGGAAGTTACCTTATTCGCATAAGCGACGGATTGAAAATGATTACAACCAAGATTTTGGTAGAATAGGATTACGAAAAACGAACAAAAAAGCCCTTCCAATTTTTAGAAATGGAAGGGCTTTATTGTTGATATAATAAACGGCTATGTATTTATTAACAACGTTTTCTAACTCATAAGTCTTTTAGGAACTCACGTGCCGAACGGCTCTTCTGTTCTCCATTTTCAACCAGACGCATTTCTTGTATTCCTTGACGAATATTAGAAATAACTTGTTCATCCGTATCTTCATTAGGATATATCTCACGCATTTTCACAAAAGGTAAACTCTGAAGAAGTTCTTTAAAAAACTTGAGCTTTTTATCTTCTATTTCAACAAGTAGAGTAGCCATACCTATTTTTTTTAGTAAAAATAGTAAGAAAATTTTCCTTGCGAAAGACCTGACGTTATAAATGAATCAACTTAAAACTTCAATCCCAAACTCACTAAGAAGTTTCGCCCGGCTTGTGGGTAATAAAAATTTTCGGTGGTGGTTTGGCCTCCGTAAATATAGCTATAAGTATAACCGTTGGATTCGTACAATTCATTGAAGACATTGTTGGCCAAGGCACTTACCGTAATTTCATTCATCCATTTGGGCTTGATGCGATAGATGAGTCGAAGGTCGTTGGTAAAATAAGCATCTAGTTTGCGGGCGTTGTTAGAAGTATTGTCGAGATATTGCTTTCCCACATATTTGGTCAGTAACGCCACTTCGAGGTTTTTGACGGGAGTGTATGCCCATTGACTTCCCACAATTACATTGGGAGACAATGCAATATCGGTATTACCATGATTTGTGACTTGATACCCACCATTTTCATCGTCATAATCAATCACATATTCCGTAAAGTTTTTGATTTTATTTTGGCTAAAAGTCGCATTGGCATTCCATTTCCATTGCTTGCTTAGCTGCGCACCAAACTCTAGCTCAATCCCCGCACGATAACTTTCGGGAACGTTGATTTTGATAGGATTTCCTACATCATTCAGCTGACCCGATACCACAAGCTGGTTTTTGTAGTTCATATAATACCCACCTATAGAAGCTGCCACGCGTCCCTTTTGGAAACGATACCCCACTTCCCAATCCCGCAATACTTCTGGCTTAGGCTGAATCTGCCGTGTCGATTCGGTAAAATCGTCACGATTGGGTTCGCGGTGCGCCAAGCTAAACGATGCAAAAGCCGTACTGCTTTCCGAAACCTGATAAGTCAACCCACCTTTAGGATTGAAAAAAGTATAGTTGACATCATGGGCTTGCTGCCGCTGCTGATTGTCATCTCCTTTCACAAAATACCCAATCTTACGTACTTGCGCATCCACAAATACATTCAGCTTTTGGGTCAATTGATAATAGGCCTTTGCGTAAAGATTAAAATCGGTTTTGAAACCCACATTTTCATAATATCGCTGACGAATGTTGGCATTGCCTCCAAAACGCGCCCAAATCACTTCACCAAAGTGATTCCCGTCGTATTGGTTCCAGCCGCCGCCTATATTGGCCGTTAGTTTTTTGAAACTGTTGTAATCTAAAGAAAAGGTGGTTCCGTAGAAAGAATTATCCAACCAACGACGACGCACCAAATCACTCCGAGTAATCGTATCTCCGCCCACAATCACATTCGGAATTTTGTAATTTCGCAGGCGGTCGTTATCGCGAAATTGCTCATAATAACCTCGCCCTTTTACCAAAAATCCGTTGAGGTTAAACGTCCAGTTTTTGCTGAGTATGTGCGACGAAATCAGTTGGTAATGATCTTGTTGATAGTTGTCAACCTGATTGTCGTACAAATATAAATTGTAAGTACGATTATTTGAATTCAACAGATTTTGGGCATCCCGCTCACCCAAACCATTGCGGTCTATATAAGCCAAAATACCTTCGCGGTCACCTTTTATTTTTGCTTCAGGCGTCCCTTCCCAAGCTTGGTAGGTTACTTCTTTGCCCGAAAAGACATTCATCCGAATAGAGCTTTTCTTTCCAAAATAAGCGCCTGACACATAAAAAGAGCCTAAATCTGATTTGGCTCGATCGATAAAACCGTCGGAAGTGATTTTGGACAAACGTGCATCAACCGTAAATTTATCATTGAGTAAACCTGTTCCAGCCATCACAGTATGCTTACGGGTATTGAATGACCCTACCGAATTGTTGATTTCGGCATAAGCTTCTTTTCTAAACTCATTGGTATTGATATTGACCGTTGCACCAAAAGCCGCCGCTCCATTGGTAGAAGTTCCAACCCCGCGTTGAATCTGTACACTGCTTACCGAAGAACTAAAGTCGGGCATATTGACCCAAAATGTCCCTTGACTTTCAGCGTCGTTGTACGGAATTCCATTGATAGTGACATTGATACGCGTCGCATCAGAACCTCGTATCCTCAACCCTGTATAACCAACCCCTGCCCCTGCATCAGAAGTAGTGACGAGCGAAGGCGTAAAGTTGAGCAATACGGGCAAATCCTGCCCAAGGTTTTGTTTATTCAATTCTAACTTTCCTACATTGGTAAAAGCTACCGCCGAATTTTGATTGGCACGGGTGGCATTGATGACTACTTCATCGGCCGAGAAAGAACTTCTCCGCAACTTGATGTCGATTGTTGATTCACCTCCAATGTTAATTTTTTGGGTTTCATAACCCACATACGATACTTCCAACACTTCTGTATCACGAGGGAGGCTTTTAAGGGAAAATTCTCCTTTTTCATTGGTCACCGTTCCTCTCACACTTCCCGCCCTAACGGTGGCTCCGGGCAATGGCTGCCCATCTTCTGCGTCAGTGATTTTGCCCGATACCGAAAGCTGAGCAAGTGCAGGCACGTAAAGCAACACTCCCGTTGCTACGGCCAAAAACCAAGATGTAAATTTTAGCATTTTAAATTCCCTCCGCCGGCATTACCCGGTTCAGGTGTTAAGGGTATAATCTCAGCCCGTCATGTTAGGGCACCCCATTTTTGAAAAATTCTGCGCGCCAGAATCGGCTACAAAGGTAAGAGGATAACTTAGAAAAATGCAAATATCTTTTCGATTCTACTTTCTTTGGGCTTTTCGACGAAGCCATTTCTGCTGGATTTTGTAGGATAGCCAAGCTCCCGCCGCCCCCGTAGCCGCTCCCACCAATACATCGCTTGGATAATGTACCCCCAATCGCATCCGCGAATACCCTATCGCCCCCGCCCATGCGTACGCAGGTACAATCACATACCACTTTGGATAATTGATAGCCAAGGTAGTGGCCGTAGCAAAAGCCGCAGTAGTATGCCCCGACGGAAAAGAATAATGAGGCTCTTCACCATCCACTCTTGCTACAAAAAGCTGAGGATGAGTCACAAATGGACGATCTCTCAATATAATCCTCTTGGTGATTTGAGTAGTTGCATTGGCTATCACAAACCCTCCCAATGCCTGCCACCCTTGCTGCTGTAAGGTTTTATTGTGAGTAGAAAAACCGGCTATCAATAGCCCCGCTGGTAAAGCCAAACTCACGGGCGTAGTAGTAGAGGACAAAAATTTTTCGGTGTTTACGTTGGTAGGTTGAATGCTCCCATATACATTTTGTAATAAACGAACGTCTAAGTTTTGAGCACTCAGCTGCCAAGAAAATAGGCACAAAAAAAGAAGGTATTTTTTCACTTATGGATGATTGGAGGCTTGATACTAGGTCAAATATAGTTTGGCCACCGCAATCAACAATACCGAAGCTAAAATATATCGGAGCGTTTGAAGGTTAAATTTAAAACTACCTTGATACGCACCCAAAAAGCCTCCTATCAAAGCAGCTATCAGCCAAGTTGTTATTTCGGCGTTAGGCTGAAATCCTTTTTGCAAAAGTCCAGATAGACCCGACATCGAATTAACAAAAATAAACAAGGCCGAAACCGCCGCTGTCTCTTTCACTCTACCCCATCCCAACAATAAAATCACTGGACTCAGGATAATTCCCCCCCCAATCCCCAGCATTCCTGACATTAGCCCAATCACCGCCCCTATCGCCAAGG
>VFQN01003444.1_pt1 | contig 22615 bp, 19 predicted proteins | sample 3512371 | NCBI WGS metagenome assembly VFQN01 (sample SAMN10412370, study PRJNA504923) | tailings metagenome | isolation source: Replicate 2 from Balatoc abandoned mine | place: Philippines: Itogon, Benguet | collected 2017-08-28
GTGATCTTCAGCGGGATCTGCATCAGCGTCATGATGTAGCCGAAGCTGGCGGCGAAGCCGATCAGGATCATCACGATCGACACGGTCTTCACCGTGCGGTGCATCAGCCGGGGCAGATCGCGCCACTTGTAGTCACGGTAGATGAACATCGTGACGAAGAACGCCCACAGCACGGCGATCGACGCCGATTCGGTGGCGGTGAACACGCCGGTCAGGATGCCGCCCAGGATGATGACCATGGTCATCAGGCCCCACAGCGCATCGCCGGCGATGCGCAGCGCTTGCCCGATGGGCATGGCCTCGCCCTTCGGGAAGTTGCGCTTGCGGGCCACGATCAGGCAATAGACGGCCAGCGTCAGCCCCAGCAGCAGGCCCGGGAAAACACCCGCCATGAACAGCGCGGCGATGGAGATCGAGCCTCCGGCCGCCATCGAATAGATCACCGCGTTGTGGCTCGGAGGGATGAGCGTCGCCTGGATCGATCCGCTGACGGTGAGTGCCGTGGCGAAGTCGCGTGGATAGCCCTTGCGCGCCATCTCCGGGATCATCACCGAGCCGATGGAAGCGGTGTCCGCCACCGACGAGCCCGAGATGGCGCCGAAGAAGGTGGACGCGAGGATGTTGACTAGCGACAGCCCGCCGCGCACGAAGCCGACAAGGACGCCGGCGAAGGCCACCAGGCGGCGCGACATGCCGCCTTCGGCCATGATCGCGCCGGCCAGCACGAAGAACGGAATGGCCAACAGCGAGAACTTGTTGACGCCGCTGGCGATCTGGATCATCACGGCGTCGATGGGCAAGTCGATCCACAGGGCACCGACGAGCGCCGACAGGCCCAGCGAGTACGCCACGGGCATGCCGATGAGAATGAGCAGCACGAAGCTGCCGAGCAAGACAAAGGCATCCATGTCAGTTCACCGCCGGGGCTTCTTCGACCTGGTGGTCGTAGGTGACGACGGCACGGCTGTGCTGGGCGCCGAACACGATGCGCTCGAGCACGAACAGCAGCGTCACGAGGCCGCCGATGGGCACGGGCGCATAGGTCAGCCCGACCGGCACTGCCGGCAGGGCCGCCAGCGACTGGCCCATGGTTTCCATGCTGAGCTTGGTGCCGTACCAGAGCATGAAGAGGCTGACGGCAAGCATCAGCACGTCCACCGCGCGCGCCGCCGCCGACCGCAGCGCCGGCGGCAGGCGATCGGTGAGCATGCCCACGGCGATGTGGGCTCCGGCCCGGTAGCCCGCAGCCGCGCCGATGAAGGTGAACACCACCATCAGCAGGATCGCGATCGGCTCGGGCCACTGGGCTCCGAAGCCGAACACATATCGGGTGACGACCCCGACCGGGATGATCAGGCTCATGCCCAGGATCGACAACCCCGCCACCCAGATGCAGGCCAGGTAGACGGCGTCGAGCGCACTGTGGACCGTGTTCTTCATGATGCGTGCTGCAGCCTTTTGTCGTGCTCGTGCGTCGGCCTTACTTGACGGCGGCGATGCGCGCCATCAGGTCGGCGTAGGGCGCGCCGTACTTGGCGCGCACCGGCGCCGTCGCGTCGTAGAAGGGCTTCTGGTCGATAGCTATGAACTCGACGCCGGCGGCCTTGAGCTTGGCGATGTTGTCGGCCACGCTCTTGTCCCACAGCACTCGCTGCTCCATCTGGGCCTCGCGGCCGAACTTCTTGACCATGCCCTGCTCGGCAGGCGTCAGCTTGTCCCATGCCACCTTCGACATGACCAGCATCTCGGGGATCATCAGGTGGTTCGTCTGCGTGTAGTACTTGGCGCCGGTGGTGAAGTGGTTCGAGGTGAACATGCTGGGCGGGTTGTTCTCGGCGCCGTCGATCACGCCGGTCTGCAGTGCGCTGTAGACCTCGCCATAGCCCATCGAGATGCCGTTGCCGCCCAGCGCATTCATGGTGTCCACGAACAGCGGGTTGCCCATCATGCGGATCTTCTGGCCCTTGAGGTCGGCGATGCTGCGCACCGGCTTCTTGGTGTAGAGGCTGCGCGAACCGCCGTCCTGCCAGGCCAGTGCCACGAGGCGCGCCGGGCTGGCCGTCACCTTGTCCAGGATTTCCTGGCCGATCGGTCCGTCGATCACGGCGCGCATGTGCGCCTCGTCGCGGAACACGAAGGGCATGTTGAACACGTTGACTTCAGGCACCACGGCACCGACCGGGCCGAGCGACGTGCGCAGGATCTGGATGGCACCGATCTGCGTCTGCTCGATCATGGTCTTCTCGTCACCCAGCACGCTGCTGGGGAACATCTGCATCTTGTACTTGCCGTTGGTGGCGGCTTCGAGCTTCTTGCCCATGGCTTCCGTGGCCACCACGGTGGGATATCCGGGCGGGTGCACGTCGGCGGCCTTGAGCACGATCTGCGCACTGGCGAGCATCGGCAGCGCCATGGCGAGGGCGGCCAGCAGGCTGGTCTTCACGAGTTTTCTGCGAACGGTCATGGTCTTGTCTCCTGTTGAAATTCGATCTCTGTTGCAAGCATGGGACGCCGGCACCTCGCCGGCAGGAATTCCGCGCCTCAGCCCGAAGGCTGGAAACGCGTGAAACGGGGTTCGGGCAGGCCGGCGACGCCCACGTCGCACGCCAGCAATGCGCCGCTGTCGCCCAATTGCCCTGGCTCTACCGCGGGCTGGATGGACGTGACGAACAACGTGCGCAGCTCGGGTCCGCCGAAGCAGCACATGGCCGGCTTGGGCACAGGCACCGCCAGCGACTGCATCAGCTCGCCCTGCCCGTTGAATCGATGGATCTGTCCGGCGTCGTTGCCGCAGATCCAGTAGCAGCCTTCGCTGTCCACCGCCGCACCGTCGGGACGGCCAGGCAAGGGGCGCATGTCCACCCAGGGACGGCGGCCGGAGAGCTCACCCGTGCCGGGTGTGCGTTCGAAGGTCCAGATCTGCTGCACGGTGGGATGCGAATCGGAAAGCCACGCGCGCCGTCCGTCGGGCGAGAACGCCAGGCCGTTCGACGTGATGAGGCCTTCCACGCGCGGGCCGCTCAGGCCGTTCTCGTCGAGGACATGGAGCGCACCGGCCGGTTGTGCCAGCGACATGTCCATGACCATCGTGCTGATCCAGAAGCGGCCGTCGGGATCGCAGCGGCCGTCGTTGAAGCGCATGCCGGGCCGTGCATGCGTGATCGAGGCCATGCGGCGCACAGCCAGCGTTTCCTCTGCCGGCGTGAGCTCGAACACGCCGCTCTCCATCGCGGCCACCACGGTGCCCCGCCGCGTCAACGCGATGCAGCCGGTGCGCTCGGGCGTCTCCCAGCTTTGCGTCGCCTGGCGACCCGCGTCGAAGCGGCGCAGCTGGCGGCCTTCGATGTCGACCCACCACAGTGCCTGGGCTTCGTCATCCCAGACGGGGCTTTCGCCGACGCGATCGCGCGTCGACCCGATCACGCGCCATGCGCCCACCTGCAGGATGTCTTGCATCGCAGTCACTCGAACGGGCCGGTGCGCACGAACGCGCCGCCCTGGTACAGCGCCGCGGGGTCGGCAAGGTCTGGCGCCGGTGTGCGGGCGTACACCGCGTCGCGGAACACGTCCGAGCTGTCCTGCGGCACATAGCCCACGTGGTTGGCGAGACGGTTGTCCCACCACGTCACCGCGTTCCTCGACATGCCGAAGATGATGGTGTGCCTGAGCACCGGCGTCGTCAGGCAGGCCGTGACCAGGCGGTGCAGGTCGTCGAAGCTCAGCCAGGTAGCCAGCATGCGCCGATCCTTGGGCTCGGCGAACGACGAGCCGATGCGGACACAGGCCGTCTCGATGCCCCAGCGGTCGTAGTAGAGCCGTGCGAGGTCTTCGCCGAACGCCTTGGAGAGCCCGTAGAGACCGTCGGGACGCGCGGGCGCGTCGGCATCGATGGTCTCGCCCTGGCTGTAGAAGCCGGTGACGTGGTTCGAACTGGCGAACACCACACGCTTGACGCCATGCTTGCGCGCCGCTTCATACAGGTTGTAGAGGCCGACGATGTTGGCTTGCAGGATGGGCTGGAACGCGGCTTCGACCGAAATACCGCCCAGATGGACGATGGCGTCGACACCCTCCACCATGGCATGGACGGCCTGCGCGTCGGCCAGATCCGCATGCACGATTTCCTCGCCCGCACCGGCTTCGCCCAGAGCCGCCACGTCGGACAGCCGCAGCACGTCGCAATTGGCCTTGAGGCGCTCGCGCAGCGCCTTGCCCAGACCGCCGGCGGCGCCGGTCAGCAAGAGCCGGTGATGGACCTTGATCGTCATGCCCTGTTGTCTCCGTGCGGATTGGCCGGCTGGACTTTCAGCATCGATTTGCTAAAGTGGCCCCAATCCAAGTCATACGTTGTCTGATGACTTGATCATCCAACGCCGCGATTCGGCTTGTCAACTTTTTTTCGCATGAACTCCACGCAAACCCTGACGCCCCCTCCCCACCCGCCACCCGAGGCCCTGGCAGCCGCGCCCCTGCGGGCGCGTCGGCGCGGGCTGGTCGACGAGATCGTGGCCGAGCTGTCTGCCAACGTGCGCGACGGCCAGTTGCAGCCGGGCGACAAGCTGCCCACCGAAGCAGAAATCATGTCGCGCTTCGGCGTCAGCCGCACCGTGGTACGCGAGTCGCTCTCGCGCCTGCAGGCCAACGGCCTGGTCGAGACGCGGCATGGCATCGGAACCTTCGTGCGCCCGCCGCAGGACTCGGGAAACTTCCGCATCGACGTGGCCGACATCGCCACGGTCGCAGACGTCATCTCGGTGCTTGAGCTGCGCATCAGCCTCGAGACCGAGGCCGCCGGCCTGGCCGCGCAGCGGCGCACCGACGACAACCTGGCGGCGATGGAAGCCGCCCTGCACGCTTTCCAGGACGGCGTGGCATCGGGCAGCGACACCGTGCCGTCCGACTTCCTCTTCCACATGGAAGTGGCCCGCGCCACGGGCAACCGGCATTTCGCCGAACTGATGACTTACCTGGGCACGATGATCATTCCGCGCACGCGCGTGAAGACGCAGCCCAGCGATCCGGAATCGCGGCTCAAGTACCTCCAGCGCGTCCACAGCGACCACGAGAACATCTACAACGCCATCCGCCATCAGGACATCGACGGCGCCCGCGCGGCCATGCGCACGCACCTGTCGAGCAGCCGCGAGCGGCTGCGGCGCAGCGGGCTCGGGTTGTCCCCGGTTGCCATGCCGCCGGATTCCCCTGCATGATCATGTTGTACGACAACTGATCAGGATTTCATGAGTCTGAATCGCTTGCCGGTGGCCATCGTCGGCGCCGGCATGGGCTCTGCGCCCCACTTCCGCAGCCTGGACGACCTCGCCGGCGAGATCGACGTCCGCTGGGTTGCATCACGGGATCCGGCCCGGCTGGCCGCCGTGGCCCTGCCCGCCGGCGCCCGCGCGACCGTCCGCCTGGACGACGTGCTGGAAGATCCGCAGGTCAAGGCGGTCGTCGTGCTGACGCCGCCGTCCGCGCATCTGGAAGTGGTGCGGCGGGTGGCGCAGGCCGGCAAGCACGTGCTCGTCGAGAAGCCGCTGGAGATCGACCTGCCCCACGCCGTCGAGCTGGTCGAGTGCTGCGAAGCCGCCGGCGTGTCGCTGGGTGTGATGCTGCAGCACCGGCTGCGCGATGGCGCCCTGCATCTCGCCCGCCTGCTGGCCGAGGGCCGGCTCGGCAGGCTGACCGGCGTGCAGGCGTCGGTGCGCTGGTGGCGTCCTCAGGACTATTACGACGTGCCGGGCCGCGGCACGCTGGCGCGCGACGGCGGCGGCGTGCTCATGACGCAGGCCATCCACACGCTGGACCTGCTGCTCACCCTTTGTGGCGAGCCCGAGCAGGTCACTGGCGCCATCACCACCAGTGCCGCCCACTCCATGGAATGCGAAGACACCGCAACCGCGCTGCTGCACTACGCCGGGGGCATGCTAGGTGTCGTGCATGCCACCACCGCGGCGCCGCCGGGTTACCCGGAGGTCATCGCCATCGACGGCACCCTGGGCAGCGCCACGCTCGAATCGGGTGAACTGCGCGTGCGCTATGCGGACGGCCGCACCGAACATGCAGGTGCGTCGGTGGGCACGGGCGGCGGGGCCGACCCGATGGGCTTCGACCACGCGCCACACCGCGCCGTGCTGCGCGACTTCTTCCTGGCCGTGAGCGCCGGCCGGACGCCCGCCGTCACCGGACGCAGCGCGCTGGCCGTGCACCGGTTGATCGCGGCCATTGTCGAATCGTCCCGTCGTGGCGCGCGGGTCGCGCCCGGCTTCCTCGCTTCATCATGACGGTCACCTCTCCCCTCACCATCCGCATGCACGAAGCGGACAACGTCGCCATCGTCGCCAACGAGGGCGGCCTGCCTGCAGGTACCACCTTGCCCGGCGGCCTGGTGCTGCGCGACCGGGTGCCGCAGGCGCACAAGGTGTCGCTGGTGGACATCGCCGAAGGCGCGCCGGTGATCCGCTACGGCGTGGTGATCGGCACCGCAGTCCAGGCGTTGCCTGCCGGCAGCTGGGTGCACGAGCGCCTGCTGCGCATGCCCGAGGCGCGATCGCTTGAGGGCCTGCCCATCGCCACGGTGAAGCCGCCCGCGCCCGAGCCGCTGACCGGCTACACCTTCGAGGGCTATCGCAACGCCGACGGCTCGGTGGGCACGCGCAACATCCTGGCCATCACGCAGACGGTGCAGTGCGTGGCCGGGGTGACCGAGTTCGCCGTGCAGCGCATCAAGGCCGAGCTGCTGCCGCGCTTTCCCAACGTGGACGACGTGGTGGCGCTGGAGCACACCTACGGCTGCGGCGTGGCCATCGACGCGCCCGACGCGGTGATTCCCATCCGCACGTTGCGCAACATCAGCCTCAACCCCAACTTCGGCGGCGAGGTGATGGTGGTGAGCCTGGGATGCGAGAAGCTGCAGCCCGAGCGCCTGCTGCCGCCGGGCAGCATCCCCTTGATCGACGAGCGGGCCGTGGCCGACGTGGGCACCAGCGCCGGGACAAAGCTCGACGTGGTGTGCCTGCAGGACGACGCGCACGTGGGCTTCATGTCGATGATCGAGTCGGTGATGCGGCAGGCCGAGGTGCATCTGGAACGCCTGAACGCGCGCCGCCGCGAGACGGTGCCCGCCAGCGAGCTGGTGGTGGGCGTGCAGTGCGGCGGCAGCGATGCGTTCAGCGGCGTGACGGCCAACCCGGCCGTCGGCTTCTGCACCGACCTGCTGGTGCGCGCAGGAGCCACGGTGATGTTCAGCGAGGTGACCGAGGTTCGCGACGGGATCGACCAGTTGACCGCGCGCGCCGCCACGCCCGACGTGGCGCAGGCCATGATCGACCAGATGGCCTGGTACGACGCTTACCTCGATCGCGGGCGCGTGGACCGCAGCGCCAACACCACGCCGGGCAACAAGAAGGGCGGGCTGTCGAACATCGTCGAGAAGGCGATGGGCTCGATCGTCAAGAGCGGCAGCGTGCCGATCTCGGGCGTGGTGGCGCCGGGCGAGAAGGCCAGGCAGCGCGGCCTGCTGTACGCGGCCACGCCTGCCAGCGACTTCATCTGCGGCACGCTGCAACTGGCGGCTGGCATGAACCTGCATGTTTTCACCACGGGGCGCGGCACGCCGTATGGCCTGGCCGAAGTGCCCGTCATCAAGGTGGCCACGCGCACCGAACTCGCGCGCCGATGGCACGACCTGATGGACGTGAACGCCGGCCGCATCGCCGACGGCGAGCTCACCATCGAGGAAGCCGGGTGGGAGATGTTCCGGCTGATGCTGGACGTGGCGAGCGGGCACAAGAAGACGTGGGCCGAGCACTGGAAGCTGCACAACGCGCTGGTGCTGTTCAACCCGGCGCCGGTGACTTGAATCTCTCCTCTTTGTTCTTCTGTCTGTTGCCGGTGAGTCGGTGAGGGAGAGAGGGGGCTGGGGGCGGCAGACGTCACCGGCCCTTCGGGCTTCCTTGCGCTGCTCGCGCCTCGGGGGGCCGCCGCAAACTCGCCTTCGGCTCAAACATGCGGCGTCCTTTTTCCCCAAGGCGCTGCGCTGCTCAGCGGTGCCTAACAGTCGCCCCCAGCCCCCTCTCTCCCTCACCTCGGCATGGTGAAGCTCGGAAGGTGAAGTCACCCCAGTTACTAGGCGCACTGCCGAGCGGACGGCGAGTCCGGGTGCGGCAACTCTTACATCGCCACAAGCCAGGCGGGCCGTGCCTGCGCGCCGACCCATGTACACCGCCGAGGAGCGCAGCGGCGGGCGGACGAGGGCCGAGCATGTTTGAGCGGAAGGCGAGTTTGCGAGGACCCCGCCCGGCGCGAGCACCGCAGGGCAGCCCGAAGGGCCGGTGGACCTGGGTCGGCGCGCAGGCACGGCCCGCCTGGCGCCGCCACCGAAGGCAGCCCGACACAGGCCAGATGCACCGATTCCTCCCGTTGCAATTCCCCGCTTGACGCCCCCGTCGACTCTGTAACACGTCGATAGAATGCCCCGTTGCCTCTGCATCCACGAGGCAAGCGCCAAGAAGAAGGGTTCCCGTTTGTCCGATCGTCTCGCCGTCCTGCCCCAGTACCTGCTGCCCAAGCAGGCCCTCACCCAGCTCGCCGGACGCTTCGCAGGGGCGAAGGCCGGGGGTGTCACGCAGGCCGCGATCCGCTCCTTCATCCGCAAGTACAAGGTGAACATGGACGAGGCGCTCGACAGCGACCCCGCCGCCTACGCCACCTTCAACGAATTCTTCACGCGCGCCCTCAAGCCCGGCGCGCGCCAGTTGGCCGACACCGACCTGATCTGCCCCGTGGACGGCGCCATCAGCCAGTTCGGCGCCATCGAGCGTGGCCGCATCCTGCAGGCCAAGGGCCACGACTACACCGTGGCCAGCCTCGTCGGCGGTGACGTCCAACTGGCCAACCGCTTTGTCGATGGACGCTTCGCCACCATCTACCTGAGCCCCCGCGACTACCACCGCATCCACATGCCCTGCGACGGGCGCCTTTTGCGCATGATCCACGTGCCCGGCGCGCTGTTCTCGGTCAACCCGACCACTGCGCGCGGCGTGCCCGGTCTGTTTGCGCGCAACGAGCGCGTGGTGTGCGTGTTCGAGCACGAACGCTTCGGCTGCTGGGTGCTGGTGCTGGTGGGCGCCACCATCGTGGGCAGCATGGCCACCACCTGGCACGGCGTGGTCAACCCGCCGCGCGCGGGCACCTTGCGCGAGTGGCGCTACGACACGCAGGACGTACGGCTGGCCCAAGGCGACGAGATGGGCCGCTTCCTGCTGGGTTCCACGGTGGTGATGCTCTTTGCGCCCGATGCCAGCGGCATCTCGCCCACGTTCAACCCGGCCTGGCAACCGGCTGGCGCCGTACGGCTGGGCGAGCCCATGGCCGACTGGCCTGGCGCCTGACGGCGAACGCGGCAACGCGAAAAAAAGGCGGGCTCCGTGCCCGCCTTTTTCATGGGAAGCCCGCAGCCTCAGGGCGCGGTGCCCGGGCGCACCGCTTCGGTCGGCGCCACCGGCACATCGGCCGCCACGCGCTCGGCTACCGGCTGGCCGGGGCGGCGCATGAAGCCCCACACCGTCCAAAGCAGCAGCGCCGCCGAACATGCCAGCAGCCCGGCGCTGATGGGGCGGTCGACCAGCGTGTTCCAGTTGCCGCGCGAGAGCAGCAGCGCGCGGCGCAGGTTCTCTTCCATCATCGGCCCGAGGATGAAGCCCAGCAGCAGGGGTGCGGCCTCGAACTTGAGCACGGCCATGACGTAGCCGATCACGCCCACGAAAGTCACCATGTACACGTCGAAGGTGTTGTTGTTGACGCTGTACACACCCAGCGCGATGAACACGAGGATGGCCGGATACAGCACACGGTACGGGATCTTGAGGATGCTCGCCCACACGCCCACGAACGGCACGTTGAGGATCACCAGCATGATGTTGCCGATGATGAAGCTGGCGATCAGGCCCCAGTAGAGCGCCGGCTGCTCGCTGATCATGGTCGGGCCCGGCTGGATGCCGTGGATGATGAGCGCTCCCATCATCAGTGCCATCACCGCATCGCCCGGGATGCCTAGCGACAGCGTCGGCACGAAGGCCGTCTGCACGGCGGCATTGTTGGCGGTCTCGGGCGCCATGATGCCCTCGATGGCGCCGTTGCCGAAGCGCGAGGGGTCCTTGGCGACCTTTTTTTCCACCGCATAGGCCATGAACGACGCGATGGCCGCACCCGTACCCGGCAGGGCGCCGAAGAAACTGCCCACCACCGAGCCACGCGCCATCGGTGCGACGGAGCGCCGGACGTCGTCCCGGGTCGGGATCAGCGAGCGCAGCGTCACCTTGGACGATTTGTCTTCCTTGGGGATGTTGTTGATGCTGGACACCACCTCCGAAACACCAAACACGCCCATCGCCAGCGCCACCAGGTTGATGCCGTCGGTCAGCTCCGGGAAGCCGAAATCGAAGCGCGCCACGCCGGTGTTCACATCGGTGCCCACCATGCCCAGCAGCAGGCCGAACACCACCATGGCGATGCCCTTGGCCGGCGCGCCGCCAGCAAGCGTGGAGGCGGCCACCAAGCCCAGCAACATCATCGAGAAGTATTCGGCCGGGCCGAACTTCATGCCCAGTTCGGAGATCGTCGGTGTGAACAACACCAGGATGGCCAGGCCGAACATCGCGCCGCCAAAGGAGGCCACCGTCGTCATGAACAGCGCGACCCCCGCGCGCCCTTGCCGGGCCATCGGGTAGCCATCGAGGCAGGTCACCGCTGCCGATGGCGATCCTGGCAGGTTCAGCAGGATGGACGCCGTCGAGCTGCCGTACTGACCGCCGTAGTACACGCCAGCCAGCATGATGATGGCCGCGTCGGGCGGGATGTGATACGTGATCGGCAGCAGCAGCGAGATGGTGGCCAGCGCGCCGATGCCGGGCAGCACGCCCACCACGGTGCCCAGCAGCACGCCGATGAAGCAGTACAGCAGCGTGATCGGGGAGAAGGCCGACGCGAAGCCGGCGCCCAGGTTGGAGAGGAGTTCCACGGTGTTCTTTCTTGTCCTGTCGTCGGTTGTCTCTCAGGGGGCGGGCCGCATCAGCGGTTCCACCACACCAGCGGCAGCATCATGTTCAGGCCCACGCTGAAGATCAGCACGGTGACCACCGTGACGCCGATGGCCACGAACACACGGCCGCGCCACGTGATCTCGCGGTCGGCCAGCGAGGCCATGAAGCTCGCGAGGAAGGTGGCGGCGACCAGGCCCAGCGATTGCAACGTGGCAGCGAACAGCAGGATCGAGCCGATCACCCAGGCGAAGTTGCCCCACTGGAGGCGCAGCGGCGCGCCCGCGCCGCGCCTGAGGGCGGGCAGCGCGATCAATGCGCCCAGCGCCACCAACACCCAGCCCAGCACCGTGGGGAAATAGCCCGGCCCCATGCGTTCGGCCGAGCCGAATCCGTAGCGCCGCGAATAGAGCGCGAAGAACAGACCGGCAGCGGCCACCAGGGCCCCGCCGATCACGTCGCGGTGATCCATGTCTTTCATCTGCAATCCTCGTGATGTGACGGCCGCACAACGGCCGCCGTGAACGAGGTCGCACTATCGGCGCGAAGGGCTGACCTCGCGCTGACCCGATGGGTACTGACTATTGCGTATGGCTGGGCGGCGCATGGCGCGCGATGGCCTCGCCATGCTCCGGCGCGGCGTTCCCCGCAGGGCTCAGCCGCCGGATTGCAGGCTGGCCGCGCCGCCGGGCGCCATCAGGCGCAGCATCGCGCGCAGCCGCGCTGCTTCATCCACACCGTAGGCCGTCTCGAAGGCCGCCTGGGCGGCTTCCCAATGCGGCAGGGCCTCGACGAAACGCGCCTCGCCCAGGGCCGTGAGTTTCAGGAGACGCGCACGCCGGTCGGCGGGCGAAATCACGCCTTCGACGAGGCCATCGCGCTCCAGCGGCTTGAGCACACGGCTGAGTGTGGTCCGGTCCATGCCCGCCGCGGCCGCCAGCGCATTTACGCCCATAGCCCCTTCGCGCCGCAGGCGCGAGAGCAGCGAGAACTGCCCGCCCCGCAGCCCCGCCTGCGCAAGGTGGCCGTCATAGAGCTGGCCGATCGCGCGCGCGGCCTGCCGCAAGACGGAGGCGTTGCATTCCGCGAACTGGGGAAGGGAAAGGAGGCTCTTCGGGGTATCGGTCATGAGGCAACTCTGCACGCAAGTGTAGATGCACCTACAATAAGTGCATATACACATAAATAAAGTCTCACGATGTCACAACCACCGGCGCGACCCGGGTCTGCGGCACCCTCTTCCGGCGCCGCGATCGACGCTCGCACGATGCGCCTGCTCGAAGGGCCGATCGCGCCCACGCTGCTGCGCATGTCGGCGCCCAACATGCTGGTGATGGTGTCGCAGGCCGCGGCCGGCCTGATCGAAACCTGGTTCATCGGCCGCCTGGGTACCGACGCGCTGGCCGGCATGGCCCTGGTGTTTCCGCTGGTGATGCTGATGCAGATGCTGTCCGCCGGCGCTTTAGGCGGCGGCATTTCGTCGTCGATCGCACGGGCGCTGGGCGCGCGCCGCCGCGCCGACGCGGACGATCTGGTGTGGCATGCGCTGGCGGTCAATCTGTTCATCGGCGCCGTCTTCACGCTCGCGCTGCTGGGGGGCGGCCGGGCGCTCTACACACGCATGGGCGGCAGCGGTGCGGCGCTGGAGGCCGCCCTCACCTACTCCAACTGGGTGTTCGCGGGTGCGCTGCTGGTGTGGGCCTTCAATGCACTGGCGTCGGTGATCCGCGGCACGGGCAACATGGCCGTGCCGGCCTGGGTCACCTTCATCGGCACCCTGGCGCTGGTGCCGATGTCGCCGCTGCTGATCTTCGGCTGGGGCCCGCTTCCGGCGCTCGGAATCGCCGGTGGCGCGTTGGCCCTGCTGATGTTCTACGCCGGCGGACTGCTGGCACTGGCGATCTACCTGCGTTCGCCGAGCAGCCTGTTGCGGCCCGCGCTGGCCTCGGTGCGCTGGCGGCTCGCGCTGTTCGGCGACATCCTGCGCGTGGGCGCGGTGGCTTCCATCTCCACCGTGTCCACCAACCTCGCCATCGCGCTGGCCACCGCGCTGTCCGCCACCTTCGGCGTGGCGGCGGTGGCCGGCTACGGCACCGCTTCGCGGCTCGAGTACCTGCTGGTGCCCCTGGTGTTCGGCCTGGGCGGTCCGCTGGTGGCGATGGTGGGCACCTGCGTGGGCGCGGGCCTGCGCGATCGCGCGCTGCGGGCAGCCTGGGTGGGCGCGGCCATCGCGTTCGGTGTCACCGAAGCCATCGGGCTTGCGGCCGCCCTGTTCCCCCGCCCGTGGCTGTCGCTGTTCGACCACGATCCGGCCATGCTCGCGGCGGGCACGCAATACCTGCGCATCGTCGGGCCGTTCTATGGCTTCTTCGGACTGGGCCTGGTGCTGTATTTCGCGTCCCAGGGCGCGGGCCGACTGCTGTGGCCGGTGATCGGCAACGCCGCGCGTCTGGCCATCGCGGCGGCCGGCGGCCTGCTGGCCATCCATGCCGGCTGGGGCCTGAACGGCGTGTTCGCCGCGCAGGCCGCGGCCATCGTCGCCTACGGGCTCGTCAATGCCGGCGCGGTCGCGCTCGGCGCCTGGTTCACAACCGAAGAAGGAAAGTCGTCATCATGAACATCGACAACAGCGTGGTCTTCATCACCGGGGCCAACCGCGGCCTGGGCCTGGCGCTGGCGCGCGAAGCGATCGCGCGCGGCGCGCGCAAGGTCTATGCGGGCGCGCGGGATCCGTCCTCCATCACCCTGCCGGGCGTGGTGCCGGTGCGGCTGGACGTGACCGATCCGGCACAGGTGGCGCAGGCCGCGAGCGAGGCAGGCGACGCCACCATCGTCATCAACAACGCGGGCATTGCCAATCTCGGCGGCTTCGCCGGCGACGACGCGGCCGCCGGCCTGCGCCGCCATTTCGACACCAACGTGTTCGGACTGCTCGACGTGAGCCGCGCATTCGCGCCCATCCTGGCGGCCAACGGCGGCGGCGCGCTGCTCAACATCCTGTCGATCGCCAGCTGGTTCCAGCGTCCCATGCTGGGCAGCTACGCCACCAGCAAGGCGGCCGCCTGGGCCGTGACCAATGTGCTGCGGCACGAACTGCGCGAGCAGAAGACGCTGGTGAGCGGCCTGCACGTGGGCTTCATCGACACCGACCTCACACGCGGCATCGACATGCCCAAGATCACACCCGACGAAGTGGCCCGCGCCGCCTGGGACGGCATCGCGGCGGGCGCGGAGGAAATTCTCGTCGACGAGAACACGCGCAACGTCAAGGCCAGCCTGTCGGCCGCGCAGCCGGCCTACCTCGCGCCGATGTAACCGCGCCGATGTGAGCGCGCGGCGCGCTCAGGCCGGCGACGGCCCGGGTGCCGCAGTGGCCGGCACCGGATCGGCCACGGCCGGCGTCGCCAGCCGCAGCAGGCGCACCGCGTTGTCCTTCAGGATGCCGGGCATCACCTCCGGCTTGAAGCCCGCATCCTGGAAGTCCTTCATCCAGCGGTCGGGCGTGATGAGCGGGTAGTCGCTGCCGAACAGCACGCGGTCCTTGAGCAGCGTGTTGGCGTATTGCACCAGCTGCTTCGGAAAGTACTTGGGGCTCCAGCCCGAGAGGTCGATCCACACGTTGGGCTTGTGCGTGGCCACGGAGAGGGCCTCGTCCTGCCACGGGAAGCTGGGGTGGGCCATGACGATCTGCATGTCGGGAAAGTCGATCGCCACGTCGTCCAGGTGCATCGGGTTGCTGTACTCCAGCCGCAAGCCGCCACCGCAACGCATGCCCGAGCCGATGCCGCTGTGCCCGGTGTGGAAGATGGCCGGCATGCCGTACTCGGCGATCACCTCGTAGATGGGCCAGGCCATGCGGTCGTAGGGGTGATAGCCCTGCACCGTCGGGTGGAACTTGAAGCCCTTCACACCGTGCTGCTCGATCAGGCGCCTGGCCTCGCGCGCACCCATCTTGCCCTTGTGCGGATCAATGCTGGCGAAGGCGATCATCATGTCGCTGTTCTTCGACGCGGCCTCTGCGATCTCCTCGTTGGGGATGCGCATGCGGCCCATGTTCGACTCGGCATCCACCATGAACATCACCAGGCCCAGCTTGCGCTCGCGGTAGTAGTCGATGCTTTCCTGGATGGTCGGGCGCCGGCCCGACTTGAAGTACTTGTCGGCCGCGCGGTCGAACTCTTCGCCGTAGTTGTCGAACGGGTTCCAGCAGCTCACCTCGGCGTGCGTGTGGATGTCGATGGCCACGAGGTTCTGGTAGTCCATGGTCAGGTATGTCTCCGGGTAAACACCGAGCAAATGCGGTGCGTGTTGCCTTGAACTGGTTATATCGCATAACCATAATCGTCCCAAGCAATTCAGGCAATCATGACCCAGAACAAAGACATCCACTTCGAGATGCGCGGCCACGTCGCTGTCGTGCGGCTCACACGCGGCGCCAAGCGCAACGCACTGTCCGACGCGCTCATCCTCGCGATCCGCGACGTGTTCGACAACCTGCCCGACACCGCGCGCGCCGCTGTGATCGACGGCGAGGGCGACCATTTCTGCGCCGGCCTCGACCTCTCCGAACTCAAGGAGCGCGACGCCGGCCAGGGCCTGCACCACTCGCGCATGTGGCATGCCGCGCTCGAGCGCGTGCAGCAGGGCCCCGTGCCGGTGATCGCCTCGCTGCATGGCGCGGTGGTGGGTGGCGGGCTCGAGCTCGCCAGCGCCTGCCACATCCGCGTGGCCGACGCCACCACCTTCTACGCGCTGCCCGAGGGCTCGCGCGGCATCTTCGTGGGCGGCGGCGGTGCGGTGCGCATCCCGCGCCTGATCGGCGCCGCGCGCATGACCGACATGATGCTCACCGGCCGTGTCTACCGGGCCGAGGAAGGCGAGCGCGCCGGCTTCGCGCAGTACCTCGTGCCGGCCGGCCAGTCGTTCGACAAGGCCTTCGAGCTGGCCGAGCGCGTCGCGCAGAACGCGCCGCTGACCAACTACGCGCTGATGCACGCCCTGCCGCGCATCGCCGAGCAGCCGGCCGACCAGGGTTTCTTCACCGAGGCGCTGATGGCCGCCATCGCGCAGAGCGCGCCCGAGGCCAAGGACCGCGTGCGCGCCTTCCTCGAAGGGCGCGCGGCCAAGGTCAACGCGGGCTAGCCCGCACGGCGACCTCCGACTCCGAACAGAAGAACACCACCCGAGAGATGCGAGAGATGAGCGAGACAAACACCGCAAGCCGCGAGCCGAAATACCGCCCCCTGGCCTTCGGCGTGACGCGCGTGAACCTGCGCGACGGCGCCGATGGTGTGCGCTACATGCGCGCCGACGTCGAGCTGCAATCGTGCGCCCACCGCATGACCGACCGCCTGCTGCACTGGGCCGACCGGGTGCCGCAGCAACTGTTCATGGCGCAGCGCGCGCGCCACGCCGACGGCAGCCTGGGCGACTGGCAGGGCATCACCTGGGCCGAAGCGGTGCAGAAAGCGCGCGCCATCGGCCAGGCCCTGCTGGATCGCGGTCTCTCGGCCGACCGGCCCGTGGCCATCCTCAGCGAGAACGGCCTCGACCACGCCATGGTGGCGCTGGGCTGCCTGTACGTGGGCATTCCGTGGTGCCCCGTCTCGCCGGCCTACTCCATCGTCAGCCAGGACTACGACAAGCTGCGCCACGTGCTGACCACGCTCACGCCGGGGCTGGTTTTCGCGGCCGACGGCGCGCGCTACGCCAAGGCCATCCAGGCCACCGTGGGAGCCGACGTGGAAGTGGTGCTGGGCTCGGGCGAGATCGCCGGCCGCCAGACCACCGCCCTGTCCGACCTGCTGGCCACGCCGCCCACCCCGGCCGTCGAGGCCGCGCGCGAGGCCACGGGCCCGGACACCATCGCCAAGTTCCTGTTCACCTCGGGCTCGACCAAGATGCCCAAGGCCGTGATCAACACGCACGGCATGTGGTGCGCCAACCAGCAGCAGATGCGCCAGTCGATGCCGGTGCTGGCCACCGAGACGGAAGGCCAGCATCCGGTGCTGGTCGACTGGCTGCCCTGGAACCACACCTTCGGCGGCAATCACAACGTCGGCATGGTGATCTACAACGGCGGCACGCTCTACATCGACGACGGCAAGCCCACCCCCGCGCTCATGCACGAAACGCTGCGCAACCTGCGCGAGGTGGCGCCCACGGTGTACTTCAACGTGCCCACGGGCTTCGAGGCCATCGCCAACGCGATGAAGACCGACGCCCAGCTGCGCAAGACCCTGCTCTCGCGCGTGAAGATGTTCTTCTACTCGGGCGCCGCGCTGGCGCAGCCCGTGTGGGACAGCCTGCACGCCACACAGGAGGCCGAGGTGGGCGAGCGCATCGTCATGGGCACCGGCCTGGGCATGACCGAGTCGTCGCCCTTCGCCGTGTTCGTCACCAATCCGAATGTGAAGGCCGGCTATATCGGCGTGCCCACGCCGGGACTCGAGCTCAAGCTCATCCCCGTGGATGGCAAGACCGAGGTGCGCTACAAGGGCCCCAACATCACGCCGGGCTACTGGCGCTCGCCCGATGCCACGGCCGAGGCGTTCGACGAGGAAGGCTTCTTCTCCACCGGCGACGCCGTGCAGTGGATCGACGAGAACGACGTGCACCAGGGCCTGCGCTTCGACGGCCGCATCGCCGAAGACTTCAAGCTCGCCACCGGCACCTTCGTGAGCGTGGGCCCGATGCGCGCGAAGATCATCGCCGCCGGCGCGCCCTACGTGCAGGACGTGGTCCTGACCGGCATCAACCTCAAGGAAGTGGGCGCGCTGGTGTTTCCCACCGGTGCCGTCCGCCAGCTCTCGGGCCTGCCCGCCGATGCGCCGCTGGCCGAGGTGGTCGCCAGCGAGCCCGTGCGCGCCCGCATGCAACAGCTGATCGACGACCTGGCCAAGACGGCCACGGGCAGCGCCAACCGCATCGCGCGCCTGCATGTGCTGGCCGAGCCGCCCTCCATCGACAAGGGCGAAGTCACCGACAAGGGCTCGATCAATCAGCGCTCGGTGCTCAAGCACCGCGACGCGCTGGTGCAGGCCTTCCACGAAGGCACGCTGCCCCACACCGTGCTGCCTACCCCCGCGAAGCAGACCGCCGGAGCCGCCGCATGAAGATCGCAGGACACGCCGCACTCGTCACCGGTGGCGCCTCGGGCCTGGGCGAAGCGACCGCGCGCGAACTCGCACGCCAGGGCGCCCGGGTCGCGGTGCTCGACGTCAATCTCGATCTGGCCCAGAAGGTGGCGGCCGACATCGGCGGCCTCGCGATCCGCTGCGACATCACCAGCGCCGAGAGCGCACAGGCCGCCATCGACCAGGCCGCCGCCGCGCACGGTCCGGCGCGCATCCTCATGAACATCGCCGGCATCGGCACGGCTAAGCGCATCGTGAGCCGCGACGGCAACCCGGCGCCGCTGGAAGACTTCGCGCGCGTCGTCAACGTGAACCTGGTGGGCGCCTACAACGTGACGCGCCTCTTCGCCGCCGCCTGCGCCAGGCTGCCCGCGCTCGAGGATGGCGAGCGCGGCACGATCCTGTTCACGGCGTCCGTCGCCGCCTTCGACGGCCAGGTGGGCCAGCAGGCCTACAGCGCCAGCAAGGGCGGCATCGTCGGCATGACGCTGCCGATGGCGCGCGATCTGGCGCAGCACGGCATCCGCGTGTGCACCATCGCGCCGGGCCTGTTCGCCACGCCGCTCATGAAAGAGCTGCCCGAAGCGGTGCAGCAATCGCTGGCGGCCTCGATCCCGTTCCCTTCGCGCCTGGGCAAGCCCGACGAATTCGCCGAACTGGCTGCGCATTTCGTGACCAACGGCCACCTCAACGGCGAAGTGATCCGCCTCGACGGCGCGTTGCGCATGGCACCTCGCTAGACGCCAGGGCAGCAGAGTCGTCCGACCCGTTCCCGTTTTCCCACCTGCATGCAACCCAAGGAGACAAGCATGACGTTCCAGAAGACCCTCATCACCGCCGCGGTGGCCCTGATGGCCGCCGGCAGTGCACTGGCCGACATCACCGTCGGCGTGGTGCTGCCCCTGACGGGCCCGGCCTCGGGCCTGGGCATTCCGATGAAGAACCAGATCGAGACCTGGCCCAAGACGCTGGCCGGCGAACCGCTGAAGGTCATCATCCTGGACGACGCCACCGACCCCACGGCCGGCACGCGCAACGCCCAGCGCCTGGTCACGCAGGACAAGGTGGACGTGATCATCGGCTCGGCCGCCACGCCCGTGGCCATCCCGATCGCCGATGTGGCGGCTGCCGCCGGCACGGTGCAGCTGGCGGCGTCGCCCGCGGGCCTGCCGCCGGGCAAGGACAAGTGGACCTTCCGCCTGCCGCAGTCCAACGGCGTCATGGCCCACGCGATGATCAACCACATGAAGAAGCAGAACGTGAAGACGGTCGGCTTCCTGGGTTACACCGACGCCTACGGCGAACTCTGGCTCAAGGACTTCACGGCCGAGGCCGAGAAGAACGGCATCAAGGTGATCGCCACCGAACGCTTCGCGCGCGCCGACACCAGCGTGACGGCCCAGGCGCTCAAGCTCGTCTCGGCCAACCCCGACGCGATGCTGGTGGTGGCCTCGGGCTCGGGCGCGGCCATGCCGCAGATGGGCATCGTCGACCGTGGCTACAAGGGCAAGATCTACCAGACGCACGCCGCGGCCACGCGCGACCTGATGCGCGTGGGCGGCAAGGCGGTCGAAGGCACCTTCGTCGTCTCGGGCCCCGCGGTGATCGCCGAGCAGCTGCCCGACAGCCACCCCTCCAAGAAGGACGCCATCGCCTTCGTGCAGGGCTACGAGAAAGTGTATGGCGCCGGCTCGCGCAACCAGTTCGCCGGCCATGGCTACGACGCGCTCAAGGTGCTCGAGAAGGCCGTGCCCGTGGCGCAGAAGAAGGCCAAGCCCGGCACGCCCGAGTTCCGCGCCGCGCTGCGTGACGCCTTCGAAGGCATGGGCCGCACCGTGCTGGCCCACGGCATCCTGAACTGGACGGCCGACGACCACTGGGGCTTCACCAACGAAACCGGCGTGATGCTCAAGGTCGTGAACGGCGAGTTCAAGGTCGAGCAGTAAGCCGGCAGAAGGCGGCATGCCGGCCCGGCGCCGGCGCGCCGCCTTCTTCACTTTCTCCGTTTCCTGCGGCCCGGTGGCCGCGGGCCCCAGCAGTACCAACCCGCCACCACCTCGCCAGCCATGGACTTCTCGATCGCCAGCATCCTCCTGCTGGATGGGCTCACCAACGGCGCGATCTATGCCCTGCTGGGCATGGCCATCGTGCTCGTGTTCGCGGTGACCCGCATCATCTTCATTCCCCAGGGTGAGTTCGTCGCGTATGGCGCGCTCACCCTGGCCATCTTCCAGACCGGCAAGACGCCGGGCACCGTGTGGCTGCTGCTGATCGTGGCGGCCGTCGCCGCGCTGATGGAGTTCACCACCGTGCTGCGCCATGGCGCGGGCACCGCGCGCGCGCTCACGGGCGCGGCGCGCACCTTCGTGCCGGCGGCCGTGATCTGCGGCGTGGCCTGGTGGGCCGCGCCACACAACTTCCCGCTGCCAGTGCAGGCGCTGCTCACCATCCTCATCGTCACTGCCTTCGGCCCGCTGGTGTATCGCGTGGCCTACGAGTCGCTGGCCGACCGCAGCCCGCTGATCCTGCTGATCGTCTCGGTGGGCGTGCACTTCGCCATGACCGGCCTGGGCCTGCTGTTCTTCGGCGCCGAAGGCTTCCGCAACCCGACGTTCTGGGATTTCCGCCTGGCGGCAGGCCCGGTCACCTTCAGCGGGCAGGCCATCATCATCTTCGCGGCATCGGCGGTGCTGATCCTGGCGCTGTGGCTCTTCTTCGAGCGCACGCTCTACGGCCGCGCGCTGCGCGCCACCGCCGTCAACCGGCTGGGCGCGCGCCTCATGGGCATTTCCACGCGCACGGCGGGGCAGCTCACGTTCGCGATGGCCGGCCTGATCGGCGCGCTGTCGGGGTTGCTCATCGGCCCCACCACCACCGTGTTCTACGACTCGGGCTTCCTCATTGGCCTCAAGGGCTTCGTGGCCGCGGTGATCGCCGGGCTGGCCAGCTACCCGGTCGCGCTGGTCGGCGCGCTGGCCGTGGGCACGGTGGAGGCGTTCGGCTCGTTCTGGGCCAGCGCGTTCAAGGAGGTGATCGTGTTCACGATCATCCTGCCGGTGCTGCTGTGGCGTTCGCTCGCCTCGGGCCATTCGGACGAGGATCACTGAAATGCAGATGCCTTCCACTTCCTCTGCCCTGCCTGCCGGCACCGCCCCTGCACGCGGCAGCGCGCTGCGCACCTGGGGCCCGCTGGCGCTCATCCTCGTGCTGGCCGCGCTGCCCCTGCTGCCGCTGCCCGATTTCTGGATCATCCAGCTCAACTACATCGGCATCTACGTGCTGCCGGTGCTGGGCCTGGTACTGCTCACCGGCGTGGCGGGGCTGACCTCGTTCGGCCAGGCCGCGTTCGTGGGCATCGGTGCCTACACCAGCGCGGTGCTCACCACGCAGGCGGGCTTCTCGCCGTGGATCACGCTGTTCATCGGCCTGGCCATCACGGCCGGCAGCGCGCTGGTCATCGGCGCGATCACGCTGCGCATGTCGGGGCACTTCCTGCCGCTGGCCACCATCGCCTGGGGCCTGTCGCTCTACTACCTGATGGGCAACCTGCAGACGCTGGGCAAGTACGACGGCATCCTGGGCGTGCCGGGGCTGGAACTGTTCGGGCTCGAACTCGGGCAGCAGCGCGTGTTCTACGTGCTGGTCTGGACCTTCGCCATCCTGGCCGCGTTCGCCGTGATCCGCCTGCTCGACTCGCGCACCGGGCGCGCCATCCGCGCGCTGTCGGGCGGCTCGCAGATGGCCGAGGCCATGGGCGTGAGCACGCTGCGCCACAAGATCGGCATCTTCGTGCTGGCCGCCTGCCTGGCGTCGATCTCGGGCTGGCTGTTCGCGCACTTCCAGCGCACAGTCAATCCGTCGCCCTTCGGCCTCAAGATGGGCATCGAGTACCTCTTCATGGCCGTGCTCGGCGGCGCTGGCCACGTCTGGGGCGCCATCGCGGGCGCGGGCGTGGTCAAGCTCATGGAAGACCAGTTGCAGGTGCTGCTGCCGATGCTGATCGGCACCAGCGGCAGTTACGAGGTGATCGTGTTCGGCATCCTGCTGGTGCTGGTGCTCAAGTACCTGCCCAGCGGCCTGTGGGACTTCGTCGACCGCCGCCTGCCGCGCCGCCTCCGCATGCGCGACTGGGATGCCGCCCCGCCGCTGCCCGAGCGTGCCCGCCCCGCCGCTGGCGAGGTGGTGCTGCAGGTAGAGGCCGTGCGCAAGACCTTCGGCGGGCTGGTGGCCGTCAACGACATCAGCTTCGACATCCGAGCCGGCGAGATCAAGGGCCTGATCGGCCCCAACGGCGCCGGCAAGTCCACCACGTTCAACCTGATCACGGGCCTGCTGTCGCTGTCGGGCGGCGCGGTGAAGTTCCGTGGCGAAGCCATCAGCGGCCTGCCCTCGCGCCAGATCGCGCGGCGCGGCATTGCGCGCACCTTCCAGCACGTCAAG
>VFQN01003445.1_pt1 | contig 22604 bp, 32 predicted proteins | sample 3512371 | NCBI WGS metagenome assembly VFQN01 (sample SAMN10412370, study PRJNA504923) | tailings metagenome | isolation source: Replicate 2 from Balatoc abandoned mine | place: Philippines: Itogon, Benguet | collected 2017-08-28
TGCCTCCTGCCCGCACTGCTCCCACCACCACCACCACCACCTGCACTCTGATGTCGTGCTCGGTCCACAGTGCATCCACGAGGCATTCCACCCCGCCCTTTCCCCCCTGCTTCCCCCGCCCTGTCTTCTCCATCCGTGCCCTCCCCGGCTTTTGGCCTTTGCCGCCCCCTCGCCCCGGTCGCCCACCTGCACGCTGATGTCCTGCCGCGGCGAGCGCACGGTGACGCTGCCCACGCCCTCCAGCTGCAGCAGGGGGGACAGCACGGCAGAAACGGCGGCGGGGTCCCCAGCGGGCGCGGGGTGGTTGGCGGAGGAGCTCTGGCGGGCGGTGAAGGTGGTCACCTGGGGGGACGTAGGGGCGGGAAAGCATGATGCTTGTAACGTGGGGGCGGGGGAACGGGGATTTGTGGATGCATGATGTGGGACGGGAGTTGGCCGCCTGGTGCGTGCGGGGGAAGTGTGGAAGGGCGCCCCGCAAGAGGCCTGCAAACCACCCTTCATCCGCTCTTGCGCAACCACCTTGGTCAACACCACAGCACGGCATTCCCTGGCTCCAGGTGCAATGCAGCAGTCTGCCTGTGACTCCGGCACGATGATACCGGCAACGGGCGCAAGATCCGGCGCCCACCTGCAGGTGCCCGCTCCCATGTCCCACCCCTTCTTTAGAGCCAGGCCTCCCCCCGTGGGTCTTCACTCTCGTCCCAGTCACCTGCCACACAGAGGTTGCCGTACCTGAGCTCCTTATTACATGTTGTTCCCCACCTGCAGGTGTCGCTCGCCCCGCAGCGCCACCGGCCGCACGCTGACGGAGCGCCACGGCAGTGAGGCGGCGGCGGAGGCCTGGGGCACGGGGGGCGTGCCACCAGTCGCAACACGGTGAATATACGTACCGGTAGAGGGGACGCGGTCCGTGCCGCATTTCACAGGCCACAGGACGGCAAAAACAGGGGGGCCACGGTGCATTAGCCCAACATGTAAGTAGGTTCCTCTACGCATAGAGCAATGCCAGGGCGCCTGGAAACGCTCCGGCCCATCACGGGTCTCAGGGCGGCCCAACCAGGCCTTCCCACCGCCAAATCCCCCACCAGCGCTCCTCCACCCCGCCCGACCCCTTGCACCTTGGGCCGCACGGTTAGCTCCACGAAGCCCTCCGGGTCGGCTGCCGCCGCCAGCACCACCTGCCGCCAGTCCCCCTCGTCCTTGCCGGACCCAGACCCGCCGCCGCCACCGCTACCATTGCCCGCCTTGGCGGCAGTGGTTCGCCTTCTGCTGCCGCTGCTGACAAAGCGCGCAGCGCTCGCTGTAGACGCGGCAGAGGGGGAGACAGTAGCTGCCGACTGACCCACAACACGGGAGGGCGAAGTTGAGAACACATACTGGCCCTGGGTGCTGGCCCTCGTAACCTGGGTGCGGCGTGCTCTCCGGCTACTGCTGCTGCTGCTGCTGCCTCCAGGGCAAGCTGTTCTGCTGCATAAAGATAAGCAGGCTGCTGTGATAACAGCTGGCAAAGGCGCTGTCGTAGGGGCAAGCGCTGCTGCTGCTGCTGCTGCTGCAGACACGGTTGAGCGCTGGGGCCGTGCCAACCCACATGCGTGCTTGGGGACTCCCCTGGTGCAGGTGCCTGCGCAGCCCACGAGCACGAGTTCTCCAGACATAAGCGAACCGTTGCGTCTGACCTCGATTATTTGAGTGGTTGCCGTGATGTGTGTTTGTTGGCGGCTGCGAGGTCCCATGGCCGCTTTGTATCACTCCCACCTTGACTGGAATGTCCTATACCGCATTTGTTACCACGTAGCGTGTGCATTGTTAACCTAAGCTAGTTGTTGAGTCGTGCAGTAGTCAGGAAGTCGGCAATTTAAGGCAATGGTCGCCCTTGGGTCGCGACTGCTGCAGTAGTCAGCGAAAGGCGACAGCCAGACCCATCAGTGGCAGCAATATATGGCACTAGTCAACATGTATATGGGTGTACCGTCAAGCAAGCCCAGCTGCTGACCTAGCTGGCACGAACCCGCTCCACAACCCATGCCGGTCACAGGTCACTGCAACGGGCCAAAGGCAACGGCACGTTCCCCCGCCGTGGCCCTCCCCCCAGCCTTGCCAGTGATCAAATATCAACCACTCCACAACCGCTTAGTCGTTGTATGGTTTTGGCATCCACGGTCCTGCGACACCGCTTTGCAGCACTCAACGTGCGGCACCACTGGCTTACCGGTGGCTCACCGCCAGCTAGCTGACCGGTACCCCCAGGCCACGGGCCGTGTCCCCGAGCACAATGGGTGCAGCACGATGGCTCGCGCACTTTGAGGTCTGGAGAGGGGGGTACTAGACAGCGTGCTAGGAACTTGATGCAGGGGGTGGGTCCGCACTTCTTGGGGTGCGACGGGCGGCCCGCACGGCCAGGGAGCCACGTGCCACGGCGGCGTTTGACGACAGCCGCACACCTTCTGCAACTGGCTGTAGATGCTTGGTCTCATCTCTCATGCAGAGCAGTCGTTGTACTGCTGTCGTGGGTAAAGCGCTTACGGACACGCGGGCAATACCGAGCAAGGCTGCTGCCAGGTGCCAGCTGCGTGCGGTGTCCTGCTTACACCCCAGCTGCTTCGCCTGCTGCCAAACGCCCCGCCGCCCGCACCACGGGCGCCTCCAGCCTGCGGGTGGGGTTCCTTAACCGGTCGCTCGTCCGGCCAGGAGGAGCCCCGGCGTCGCCGCGGCAGCTCTGGTGGGGCTAGGAGCGACAGCGGCTCCCATGGTGCCATCCAAGTTGGGCAGCGCAAGCAGGCTTTGCTGACCGCCATGCAGCAGGGGCCAGCGGAGCCGCCGGGCGCCCTGGTGGTTCCCCATGAGGGCCTGCTCCGCCGTATGCTGTGGGAGCTGCGGAATTCCTGCCAGTTGTGCCAGCCAGGAACATCTCCTGGCCTACCTGCGGGCCACGTGGACGTGCCCTGGCTGAAGGGCCACCGGAGGGCCCTCACCCCGCAGCAGCGCGCACGGCATTGGCGGAGGCGGCCGCTGCCCTGCAGGCGGAGCTGGATGTGACGCAGCTGGCTGGGGTTGGGCTGTGAGGGCGCACGGGCGGGGCTCCCTCGGGTTGGGGGTTGGGGCTCGGGGTGGGGGCCCGGGGCCGCCCGGGGCTGTGGGTTCGGGGGCTTGGTTAGGGGGCTGGTGTTGGTGCAGTCTCAGCTTGTCTGGGAGTTGCTGTCGGTCGCCTACTCGTACTGGGGGCTTGCGTCCTTGCTGCGGCGGTAGGCTTCTCGCTTCTGTTTGTTGTGTGCGTGGGCTGTCCGTGGGCCGGCCTCGTCCTGCCGCGCCGTCTTTTGTTGCGGGTGGGTTGGATTCGTGTCAAAGGGTTGGGTGTCAGTAGGCAGGGAACTGCAGGAAGTGCCTTCCGTTTGGGGTTTCTCCCTGGGCAGCGGCAGTTGTTGGGGGGGCGACTTGTGTGGGATGAGCCGTTGCGTGCTCTGGTGTCAGTACAGGGTATCAGCAGCGCATCAAGGCTGTGTAGCGTATCAAGGCTGTCCTCAGCAGCGCATCAAGGCTGTGTGGGGAAGAGCCCTCGGCTACCAGCTGCGGCATTGCACGGCCTTCCAGGTACACATCGCGACAAGCCGTAGCAGATGTTGCAAGAGGGGCCAGGGTGAAGCATGCGGAGCCCATGCACACCTAAGAGTTGAGGGGCAGACCATCCCCGCCTCCGCAGGCTGCCCTGCGCCATACCAGAAACGCAGCAACCAAGGATCACCAAGCGTGCCAACGCCTAACAATAATATACACGCCCGCGCCAAGCCAGGAGTCCAGTATGGGTTCACAGTATCCTACCACAGGGGCGAGCAAATCCTACCAACACGCCCTACCAACAGCCGGTAATGCAACGACGTCCCCATGCATGTACGATGTGGACACAACGCAAACCGGCAACAGGCAACGAAGAGGACGGGCAAGGCACGTGTCACTGGGGCGCGTGTCACTGGGGCAGATTAACGCAATACTCATAAAAAAGTAAGGGCCTCGCCCAGCTCGGCGCACCCGTGTTTTCTTTAGATACATACATGGGGGTTTGTGTGTGTGGTCGTGTGAACCTGCATGGTACTGACAGACCCGCCTGCCTGGTGGACCAGCTCTGCGCATGGGCAGAGTGTGCCACTCGTAAACACGCCCTTTGTATAGCCAGTTTCAGGTGCACAGATCGTTAGTGGCATTGTACGTACAAAGGCATGTATCATTATGGGAGGGCTCTTTCCATGGCTGTGGAGAGTAGGGCGCTAGTGGCAGAGCCTGAATGCCACAAGCCAGGCCCAATCCGTGTTTGTCCTTATCGTCCCCTTGGCTCTCCAGCTGGCTCACTGGTTCTCGTCCTTCATCCACAGCTCGCACGGTTAACCGCCCAGGATCACTCGTGGCAAAGCACGCAGCACGTATACAGCAGTATACAGTCATGCATGTTCTGAGTCAAAATAGCCTGCAGCCGGGCGCGCGTGTGTTCCCAGATGGGGCACCTTGTGCTCGTTTGCAGGTAAGGAGACGGGGACAGGCCAACGGGAAACCAAGGCTCAGCCAGAATATACACATAACCCCCAAAACCAGTTAACCCGAACCGCAAAGAGGGCACACCTAGGGACGGAGAGGACCTGGTTTCCAACACCGCAGAACAGGACCGAGCAGGACAGGACAGGACACAGAACAGGCCCAAAGACCGAGGAAGCGAGGACAGCAGGAAGGAACTGAAGGGGAGAAGGCAAAGGACGTAAGGAGGTGGGGCACCTTCTGGACCCACCTGGGCGGGGCTCCCCTGGGCAGTGACCGGTGGGGTTGCAGGCCTGATGGCCCTCCTGGCCGCTCCATACAACCCCAACCCCAAACCCGACTTTGCGCGGTTTGGTTGCTAGCACTGCAGAAGCCGTTCCACTCCCACATGCAGTGCTGACCAGGTGCTGACGCACATGTGCAGCTACCGTACGCAGCACCGGTTTGTCAGCTGAGCCTCGTTCAAGGTTGTCACTCTCCCGCCAACCTGGCATCTTAGCCCCACCCGAGGGGAGCTGTTTGTACCCCTTCGTCCCCCCGTGTTCTCGCGTTTTACGCGTATCCCCTGTGCTGGACCGTCCATGGTGGCGGATTGTACGCCAGGCCAGGGCGTCTAGGTCCAGCCTAGGCATGGACACGACAGAGACTGCAGCGGGACAGCCCTCCTCACACTGCATCCTCCATATGACCTCCCTATTAATCATCGATCCTACGTTGGCTGCGGTGATGCGCGCGGCCATGACGATCGAAGCCCCTCGGATACCATGTGCGCGAAAGCTGGCTGGGTAAACAGAACACGATCAGAGTCATACTCGCATGTAGCAGGGTCAGCATTGTCGCAAACGTATAAAGCAGACATGTTTGCAGACATGCAGAAGGGTTACAGTTAGAGTTAACGTTAAGATTGAGGTTAGACTGTTGTCACGTGATAGTGACAACTTCTTGCGACGGTCCTTATCTGGGCACTTCCCTTAGTTTTCCTTGAAGGAAAACACGGGTCAATCTGCCTGTCTTCCTGCGCTCCCGCCATCGCCTACGATATGTCGGCAGAGGGCAGTTCTTTGGAGTCTCTGAGGGGCAAACGCTATCCGGCCTTTGCGGTGAAAAATAAGGAGACAGGCTTATATAGCGTACTGTACGGACAGTTTGCGTTTGCCTCTCCATGTGGCGAAACTTTCGAGGAGGCGATGGCCGACGCAGAATACCTGTTGGCCCACGGGCTGCAAACAATGCTCGAGAACGGCGAGGTGCTGCCCGGCCCTGTGGGGCTTGAAGAGGCGAAACACTGGAAACAGTACTTGTTTGATGAAGTACACTACACTATGGACGATGGGGACTGGGTGGAGGTTGAACTGAAGCCCGAACTCTATAACGCTGAGGACTGGGCAGGGGAATGGATGCCAATCGACGCAGCCATAGCGGAGGAGGACGAGGACGAGGAGGACTAAGTGCACGCCGGCAACAAGGCTCCTGCCCCGCGCTCCAACCCTACGAAGGTACACAGGGATGACAGGAGCACATGGGAACAAGGAAGCATCTTCATTGCAAGCCGTATGCGGGCATTTTTCGGGGTGCAAGCTTCTCACCACTGCCTGGCACCCGAGTCCCATCCTACCCAGCCACGTGGCTAGCTCGGTTGGGCGCACTGTACGACAGTCCATGTACGACACATGCCTGCACGTGCTGGTGCAAGGGGGCGCAGGGCTAGCAGTGGTTGGATTGCGGCAAGACGGACAGCAGTACAGCTCATTCCTTCGTGCGTTTGCAGCTCAAGGGTGCAAGGCAGGGGAGGTTGTGCTGATGGCCCAGATTGCAGCATAGACGTAGTGGTCGCGTAAGCAATTCAAAAGCGGTACACCACGTCTGCCACGGCTCATTCCACGTCCCTGCTTCAATGCCCCTCCCTCTCCCTGCGGTACTTTGGCCCCCCCCCCTCCCCCACACGCATGTTGCCCACGTCCATCTGCCACGCTAGCGTGCGGCCACTCTCCACGGCAGGGCCGCATCCGACACGGGCAGCCACTGGCTGGAGCTATGGCGGTCAGGGCACTCCACATGGGCGGATAGCGTTGCAGCAGCAGGGCGGCAGGGCTGCTGGCTGCTCCCACCTCCGTGGCAGCAGCAAGTGCATCAGTCAAGCGTTGGCTGCACAGGGTGGGCGGCTCTGGCGGCTGTCCCCTGCCAGCACCGTGTGGTGCTCGGCAGCGTGCCCCACACTCACTCCCTTGCTGGCACGGGTCAGCTGTCCAAGCCACCCTCTGCATGGAAAGCACAGCGACAAGAGGAGCGGCAGCAGCAGCAACTTGATCAGCCGCATAGCTGCAGATGCAAGCCTGTTGCTGCAGCTGCAGCCATTTCGCCGCATCATACTCTGCAGCAGCAGCAGCCGGGCGGCCCATCCTGCCAGCACAGCGCTGCACTTGCCCGACCTCGTCCCTTCATCCTCCCAGCCCACCCCCAACTCGAAGGGGGGGGGGGGGAGAAGCCTCTGGGCTCTGCCGGACGCAGGGGGGTGACAGCGGTGCACGTGGCGGGTTCCTTGTGGGATGGATAGCAGCTTCACGAGTACGGTGCAGCCGCTGGTGTGGACCCTGCCACCCCTGCTTGCAGCCGGGGAGGGGGCGCAAGACAGCCATATGCGGCTGCGCCTGGTGCCACCCATGCGACCGGCGCCTTGCAGCGTGCCGTGCCGCTTCCCTCCAAGACGCGCACGGGGGGAGGTGCTCACTCCAGCAGGCCTTCCGCAGGGAGGACTGCCCGGGCCTGCGTTGAGGAACTGGAGGCTTGTACACGTGGGTGTCGCGTTGCACTGGGCAGCACTCACGGGATGACGCGGTCGGTGTTACGTCACGTTGGGGTGCCGGTTTTGCAGGCATTGAATTGGCTTGGTTATACTCTGCTGACGCTGAAAGTGCACGATGGCATTATGCATGGCTGGCATCCTGGTTTGCGGTACTGGTGATTGGACGCCATCAGTCGGTTGCTTGGCAGGCAGGCAGGGTGTGTGGGCGCGCTATTTGGGGGGCGTGCGGTTGCAACGCAGCAGGGGACTGCCTAGCTGTGCGGCTGGTGTCACCACGCATGCATCCTTACTACCGGATCGAGAGCCCTCCAGCCGCCCTCGCTCGTACACTGACTTGTCCTTGGCCTGGCTGCCTTGCTGGGATGCTGGCTTGTACATATTGCCAAAGGTGCCCGAATGCTCGTGCTCAAGCGTGGGTGATGCGGGGGTTGCCGTACAAGTACTAGGCATGGGAGATGCCATTGTGGTAAATCGTGATGCCCTCAGTCAAAAGCTCTTGGGCACGTCTACTATTCAACGCACACTGACGGATGAGGCCCAGCTATTGGTGACGTTTAACGGTCACACCTACACACCAGCAACGTGGTTCCCTGCCAGCAGCCTTGGTGTGGCGTTGCAGGAGGTCGTCGCACGGCCCAGCTCGGCCTGCTGCTGCCTGATGCGCCCCTCGACGTCCTCCACACCAGACACCTCTGGCAGCACACCCCCGCTTGAAGCTCACGGCCCCTCCTCCCGCCAAAGGCACGTGTCACGCCGTGTCATGCCCGCCACAGGCCGCCACGCCACGCGCTCTCGCACACCCGTCCCGGTGCCGAACGGCAGCAAGCCGCACACCAGCACAGCCCCCGGCGAACGGTTTTTATGCATTGCTCACGTGCGACATGAACAACAGCAGGTTACGCCCATCATACAAATGCTCAACGTCATCGTGTTGGCACGGCAAACTCCCCCTCGTCAGCGGGAGCCTTACCTCGCCTGACCCCACACTGCCCCACATCACTGCGCCCCCGCCCCCACCGTGAGCGGCTGCGGCCCCAGCACCCCAAGCAGCGACGCCACGTCCCACAGCTCAAACCCGCCCTCCTTCACTTCCTGCTCCACACCACGCCTGCTCCACACCACGCCTGCTCCACACCACGCCTGCTCCACGCCGTAGCCCTCCAGCCCTCCTGCCCGCCCGCCTCTTCCCTGACACCCGCCTGCACCCGCCTCCACCTCTTTGCTCCCTGCACTCCCCCCTCCCTCCCCGTCCTCCAGCTCCACCCGCCACGCACAGCCGGCAGCTTACGGGCGTGCCTCCCTTCCCCCACCTGCTCAATTCTCATTGGCATCCTCCTCATCGTTGCTTCGGTTACGGTACGTCGTTCCTCTTGGTCCCCGCCTGTGAGACTGTGCATATTAGGCATCGGCTTTTTGCTCTATTACCTCATCACTTTGTGTATAGGGTCAAGCCCGGACGTTGCAACGACGATGGCCAGCGTGTCAACCGTGCCCGAGAGGGAGTTGCGCGAAAAGATTCGAGCATATGATCGCTTGTTTGTGAAGTACAGCGAAGCTTCCTTTGACGCAGCAAGGACACGCGATGCCGAGCTGCAAATCCTGTACGTGCAGACCGCTTTGGCATGCGCCGCGAGCAGCCATCAGGCACAGGAGGAACTGGCTACACTACAGGGCGGTGAGAAGCCCCTGCGAGGCGCTGCGTGCAGACGTTGGCAGTTTCCCACTAGCAGCAATGTGGGGCTGTGCCTAACCCGCCCCTGCGCCCGGCCCCCGCCCCTGCCCCTGCGCCCTCAGCACTTGTGCACAAGCCCGGTCATTCGACAGAAGCAAGCCGTGCAGCCCGATAGCCGCAGCCCTCAGGCAGCTTGGTGGGAACCAGTCCTGACAGCAGCAGCAGGCGGCACTGGTGCAGACGCCTCCCGGATGCACCTGCCAGCCAGCCAGCAACGGCAACCCGCCGCTACACCGGGAAAAGATCTGGTGTTTGTCAAGGTGCGGGATGTCGTCAACGGTCTAGAGAAGGATTATGTGCTTGGCCTATGAGCACCAGCTCCTGCCTGTTTCCTGCCGGCAACACATCGCAACCCTGGCTCCCGGCTGTGCACACAGCACGATCTGTAGCACCAACACGAGCAAGGCCGCGACTCCTCTACATCCGCATCCCGTGTTATGCGTTTGCCCTAATCGCTGCTTGCTTGCTCATTGGGCACGTAATGGCTTCCGGTAGGCAAGGCGCAACACCAGCTTGAGGACGATGCATGGTGATGAGCAGCCCTCGCATCAGGGCGCCAACTCAGCTTGCAACAGGCCAGGTGGCGCCGCGGACGCGGGTGTGGCCCCGTCAGAAACTGGAGTGCATTAATCGGCCAGCGGGCCAAACAAAGCCGATTGCAGTTGCTGCTACACAATCGGCTCAGCGTCTGCGGGGTGCCTGCGGCGGCGGATGCCCCGGCCTTGGGGTGGCGCGTGGTGGAGCAGTGGCAAGATGCGCTGTACATGGGCTGCATGGCGGGTGGCGGGTTTGGGACGCTGCAAACATATCTTTTGTGTACGTGCCCCGGTTTCCAAGTGAGGTGCGGACGGTACTTCAAGCACTGGTGCGCTGCTGTTATGGCAGTGGTGCTGTGGCTTCGGATGTCGGGGCCCGTGGAGGTGGATACGGTTGGTGTGGCATGCTGTAGACACAATCTAACATGCAGTCCAGGTGGGCCAGGTCGCCACATCCATGCTGGCCCGGCAATGGAGTGGTCGTGGACAATTTGGGTTGCTTTTCCGCGTGTTGCATCCTGATGCGGAACTCCTGCATTTCCTGCTATCTTGGTTTCATGCATTGGCATACCCTCCCTGCACAGCAGCACCAGCACGCCGTGTGTGCCACCCGCCCCCGGAGCGGTGTAGTAGGATGAGGTGCAGGGATGTACAAAGCAAGGAACAAGGCAAATGCAAGGCACCCCCGGGGGGGGGGGGGGGGGGTTGGGGGCCTGGGCCGACGCACTGCTGGGACCCGCCGGGCTACAATAACACGCCACGGCACTGGCGCATTTAGTGCACTGCATGCATGCGTAGGCTATGCAAGCTGCAAGGGTACGTAGTCGCTGGCGTACGTCGTTAGGGTGGCACTGCACGCTCAAGCACGTGCTGGGCAGGATCGGGGACCGAGGCCATAGGTAGTCTAGGGAGCTAAGATGTCAAGCAGTGCACTGGCTTGGAGTGGGCTGTCTACGACAAACATCTGTTGTACAAGGCAAATGGAGTATGTTGCCTGATTGTACGGACACATTTTGAGAAATGCCGCTTGGCATGCAGCGACAAGGGCGTTTGCTGGCACCCGAAGGGCCGTGGCTGGCTTCCTGGTGGCTCCGGCTGTTGATGCCGCTACCTAGTCAGTGCCGTGTGCGGATGGCCGAAGGCCCCACCCCCTTGGCCCCCTTCTCATGCCCTTCATTGTCCTGGGCCTGGCTGTGCTGCCCTGCTTGGCTGGTTCGTTGCCTAGCATAGCGGATATTCGTGCTTTTGTGCTGACCTGATGCGTGGGTGATGCGGGGGTTCTCTTGAGATGGGAGGTGCGGATGTAACCGTCACCAGGCATCCCTTGACGTACGGCAGCGTACGGTTGACGCCCTGCTTCACGACTCCAGCTCTTGGGCGCAGCCTCCGTTGTCTGGCAAGTCCATATCTCCGATTGACAACTGCAGTTTGGTCCACAGATGCATGTGAAGCATGGCATAAGAAGCATTCAGTGACATGCCATGCACGACGCTTTTCCAAACCACCTGCGCAGGGGAGGCCCAGATGGACCAACACGCGCCGTTCTGGACGAGGGACGTGGCCACGCTTGCGGCGTCAGGCTGCAGGCCCCTAATCAGCACACCAGCACCACACGCGCACGGCAACCGGAAGGTGTTGTTCGGTTACCAAACGGGAGTACGGAACGGAGTGCCAGAACGTACAGCAGAGGTGGTTCCCGTGCCAGCGACCTCAATTTAGGGTGTGGTCGACAAGTGGCAGTGGCAAGCTTGTCGCATGGCCCATCTGCGCCTGCTACCACCCGCCCCTTCAAGTCCTCCGCCACACAAGGTCCCTCCGGCACCGCACCGCAGCCCCCGCCCCTCTCTTCCTCCCCCTCCCAAAGGCACGAGCCCTACTGCCGCTTGCCTCCACGCACAGCCCCGTCCCGGTGCCGTACAGCGGTACGGCAAGCCCAAGCGACAGCAGCAGAGCCCCCGGAACGTTCCTTCTGCACTGTTTCCACACGCCGTGAATCACATCAGACGGCACCAATTCACATAAAGTGTGCAGCGAGTGACCGTACCGGCCCGGCTAACTGCACCCCGTCTGCCAGCGGGAGCAGTACACACCAGCTCGCCTGAATCCACCTGACCCCACTTCACCTCACCGTGCCCCCAACGCCCCCGTGAGCAGGGGTGGCCCCGGCAGCCCAAACAGCGACCCCACGTCCCACAGCTCAAACCCGCCCCCATGCCCCTCTCCCTCTCCCTCCCCCTGCTTCTTGCCATCGCCCTCCTGCCCACCCGCATCTCCCTGACACCCGTCTCCCCCTCCCTGCCGCCTGTCCTTACCCCCTCCCCCTCGACATCCCCCTCCTCCTGCCCCACACGCCACGCACAGAAGACAGCTCACGGGCGTGCCTGCCTCCCCCTCCTGCCCATCCTCATCAGCATCCTCCACCTCATCGTTGCCGCCTCCAGCCGCCGCCGCCGCCCGCCATGTGCCCAGCTCTGCGCCCGCCGCGCCGCCACCTCCCCGCTGCAGCAGCCGGGCGCGGGGAGGCACCGCGGTAGCCGCCAGGCGACCACCCTGTGCAACAGAAAGCAAGGAAGGGGTACTCGGGGTGCACCGAAGGCCTCGCTGATTGCACTGAACACGTCACCGCTGGCCCTCGTGCGCGTCCTCCGAAGCCACCAGCTGCACGGACCGCCACCCGCCACCGCCAGACGGCGCAACCGACACAGCCATGTTGACGCCATGCTACGCCTTCACGAGGGTCTGCCTTCGCTTCCAGCCTCCAGGTGCGCCGCCTGTTACTCTGCCCCTCGCGCGGCTGTATCCTGCCCACCTGCCACCCCCGGCTGTCACTCATACACCAGCGACCGGTGCCCTCCATCCCACCCCCCCCCCCCCCGCCCCCCTTCCCCCGCCCCCGCCCCCCCAGCCCCCGGGTTTGGCGGCGGGGGGCGTTCAGCCCCCGCCCCCGCACGCCGCCGCCCGCGCCGCCGTGCCCACTATCGAGGCCGTGTGGATCGGCATCCACCCCGCCTTCGCTGCCTCCGCTGCTGTTCCTGCCCGCCGCCGCCGCCGCCAGCTGCAGGGCGCTGCAGTACGGCACCTCCATCCACCCCACCTGGGCATCGCGGTAGCCCTGGGGGAGGCAATAGCAAGAAGCAAAGCGACTCCGTGACGCATATTGGCATGTGCACTGGCATCGTGCAGCCAACGTAGCAAGCGTCGCTGCAGCCCTGCACCATCCTCCCCGACCCGCGCGGTTCCCTGCCGTTCGCCTACCCCACCTGCATCCCTCCTCGCTGCCAACCCAAACGGCCCCCTTCGCCTTCACCACAGGCACACTGCCTCGCGCAGCTGCATTTCTGCCCACGTCAATGCCGCCTTCGAGGCCTCTTGCCACGCTCTGCAGCTGACCCCTGCCCCTACCCCTCCCCCCGCACGCCCCGCTCCCTCACCTTCCACATGCGCGTCACCTGCAGCGCCCCTCCCACTGCCTCCACCAGCAGCACCCGCCCCAGGCAGTCCACAGCAGCCACCAGGCAGCCGCGCGGCGCGGGACACAGGCACGGCCCCGACCAGGGCGGGCCACCACCCCCTGCACCCCCTGCTGACCCTGCCCCTGGCCCTGGCCCTGCGCCAGGGTACTGCAGGGGCGGCGGGGGCTGCAGGGAGCGGCCGTCGTCTCGGATGGACCTCCAAGCGGCGGCAGGCCCCAGGGAGGGCGTGGGTGTGGGGCGGGAAGCGGGGGGTGGAGGGGTGCCGGGGGCCGGGGTGGTGGTGGCGGCGGAGGAGGAGGGCGTGGGGGGAGGCAGGGGGTCGTCGAAGGAGGGGTAGGGGGGCTGGGGGGCGGTCGCGGGGGCGGCGACGGCGGGGTGCGGGTGGGGCGAGAGCTGCAGGGGGTTGGCTACCCAGGTGCGGATGCCTGCGGGGTGGGGCAGGGGAGGAGGAGGGGTTCCGAGTTGGGCCGGCGATAGAAGATGTTGGTGAGAGTTGCGTAAGATAGGGCGACGACCGCAGCAGCCTTACGATGCTTTGAGACTTGCAGGTGGCTTGTTACCGTCCGTGCTGAGAACACCGCGACCACCAGACACAGCGACTGCTTGCTTTGCCCGCAGCCTCACAGCCGTGCATTCTACCTTCCATGCCAGTCCACGCTGTGGGCACGGCGCTACGTGTACGAGTGCTGCATCCAGATTCCCAGACAAGCATTGCTACTCACCCCTCATGCCTGTGAGGCCCGCCACGGTGCCCACGGCCCAGGACGCAACCGCTGCCACCGTCCCGGTGACGGAGGCGGAGGACGAAGAGCCGCGCCCGCCGCCGCTGGCCTCCGCCGCCGCCGCCGCCTTCTGCTCGTCCACCTCCAGGGCCGCCAGGAACACAGGCCGCTCGCCGCCTGTTGGCACCGAACGCAATTAGCAAACCGTAAGCCGTCTAGGAAAGGCCCAGTATCAAAAGAATAGGTGCGGGCACACGCAATGCTTGTTGTGCGTTAAGTGGGATTATAGGAGAGCAGTGGTGGCGCGTGGTGAGGTGTCTGCATGCCTTGTTGAGCAGGCCGCACGACAGGAGTAGTATCTATGGCGGGATGCATGCACCACAAGTCCAATTGTTGTACGCATGTGTCCCACCTGCAAGGAAGACGGTCTTGCCGGCGGATGCCGAGGGTCCCACGGCAGGCGAGAACAGGGAGGAGGAGGACGGCCCGATGCCCTGCACAGGTCAGAGTGACAGCACCCCCCACATGAGTGAGCTGAAAGTACAAACCCTCATGGCGCAAGGTATGGGCGAGGGGGCATGAGGCTTCCTGAGTGGTACGACAACGTGACAGCCAATCAGCATGTTGACTTGACCGCTAACACACAGGTTGCCGTGGCCCGCTCACCTGCAGCAGTGCGTACAGGTCCCTGGGCCGCGCCCCGCAGCACACCACGCCGCAGCGCGGGCCGCCCCGCAGCGGCCCCGCCGCGTGTGGCGACATGGGCACCTGCCACTTCTGCAGCCCCAGCGGCCGCACGTCGGGCAAGAGGGCGGGCGGAGCAGCGGACGAGGAGGGCGAGGCGGACCACGGGGCCGGCCGGCCGCTGTAAAAAGGGGAGCGCAGGAGGAGGGCAGACGGCAGAGGAGTTCCAGTCGCTGGGCCGCGCTCATGCTTTCTCACCGTCATCTCGCGCTTCAGTACAAGCATGAAAGTAGTTGCAAGCTGCTGTGTGCAACGCCCAGGTTTGCAGCGGGCAGGCAAGCAGCTCCCAAGCTGCTCACCCCCCCCCCCGCCCCGCGGGCCGGTATGCACTACCCCACCGCCGACCTGTGTGTCGCCGCGTGGCCTCCACTGCTGCCCCCTGCACCCCCCGCATGCGCCGCCGCCACCGCCGCCGCCCTGATCCCCGCCGCCGCCACCGCCGCCCGCAGGTCCCACGCCGCCAGCCGAGCGAAGGCGTCCCCGAAGCCCACCGTCACATCCTCCGCGCCGCTGTCGGGCCGCATGCCTGGCGGCATCATGACAGCATGGAGAAAGAGAGTATCCTAAGCAGCAAGAGCAGGTCACAGGTCTAGGCTTCGGCATATGGCGTATACCACACATGGTCATGAGCTGCCAAGGACCAACCCATGCGCCACATGTGCACGCTGATGCCGGCCACGGCCTGCATCATAGTCTCCTTTGGCGTCGGCAACCGCCGCCTGACCCTGCCGGATCCACCCGTGCGCCACCCACCCATGCGCCACGTGCCCACGCCGATGCCTGCCACGGAGGTGCCTCTGTGTGCTCCCTTTGGAAGGAGTTCCACCACCCAAACAATGCCACATCAATCCATGCCTCTTACTGCCCGTAACCGGTCTTGGAAGCCAGTAGCCTCCACTAAGTGCATCACGCTTCCCCCCAGCCTTCGTCTACTCCAATCACCCATGTCCCATCGACGCAAGCCCCACGCACCCACCCATGCGCCACGTGCGCACGCTGATGCCTGCCACTGGGCTGCCTGCGTGCGCCCCCTGCCGCAGCAGCAGGCGGCCGCTGTCGGGGCAGTGCAGCTGCAGGCAGCCAGAGCGCGTGCCGGTCAGCAGCACGTGGTGGCTGCGGGGGTTAAGGTAGAGCAGCGGGCAGGAAGGTCGGGATGAGGGTGTGCAAGAGGTTCAGTGTGCTGGGTGCAAACCCCGGCAGCCGGAGCGCGTGCCGGCCAGCAGCACGTGGTGGCTGCGGGGGTGCCCGTGGCAAGTACGGAACACACAGCGGGCAGGATTGGATCAGCAGCAGCGCACAGCGTCAAACGCGCAGAGGCAGCGCCGGCAAGGTCAGGTGGGCCGCACACTGGCTCATTGTGCACGTACAGGTTGAACTTACTAGGAGCTGTGGCGGGCAAGGCGGCGGCGACAGCTGCATATGCCCCACGCCCTTGCGCGCACGGGCTTCGTGCTGCATGGGCCACCGTGTAAAGGCCACTCGGTGGGGTGGCAGCCTAGTGCTCACAACCCACAGCCCCACCTGTACACGGGGTGCGGCACGGGCGCCCCTGGCGCTGCAGCCCTGGCGTCCGCCTCCCTTCGTTGCTCCTCCGCCTCCAGCATGGCCTGGGATCGTAGGCGACACGGTTGGGAGGCCAGGGCAGTTTCAAACGACCGTAACGTCCCGTGTTTTCACGTGCAGGTGTCAGCGCCATCGCCTGCAGCTGCCGTGCCCCGCCTCTGAGGCCCCGGTGGTGTCCTACATGCATCACGACACGTGTCTTTGCCGGCGTTACACCCGCAACCCTGCGGTGTACACTCTCGTGGGGCGGATGATACACTGATCTGACCGGCAAGCTGAGTTCAGGCATTCCAGCCCTCCCTCGACCCTTGCGCTCTCGCCTCTCACCTGCACGCCGTGGAACACGCCCCCCGCTCCGCCCCGCCCGCTGCTGCTCCTTGAACCGCCACCTGCCGCCCACTGACCCCACTGCCCGCTGCCACCCGAGCTGCCCAAGCTGCCGCCCCGGCGGCGAGGTGGTGAGTATCCCTCTCCTGCGTCCCCCGCCTCCCCTGCCACCCCGTGTGCAGTACCCGCGCCCGGCCCCGCCGCTGCCCCCGCTCCGGTTGGCCTTAGGCTCCTGCCCTGCTGTTGAACCTGAGTTTGACCGGAGCTGACTGCCGTGCCGGAGGGCCGTACGAATGCCAGCCAGGTCATTGCGGTGATGTCTTCGGGGCAGGTAACGGGAGAGGAGGACGAGGCGGGGCACCAGAGTTTGACGGGTTCAGGAGAGGACGGCACAGCAGGGCTAGCAGGGCGGCCGCGCTGTGCATGTGGAGGAGGCGATAACGCTTTGCTGTCATCACCCCGTGGCAAGAGTGGCAGGATGTGGAGGTGGGGGCCGCGGGCAGCGGCGAGACGGGACCTGGGCGAGGGGAAGGGCCGGAAGGGGCAGGGTGTTGCACTAGTGCTGGCCGGTATGCGGACGCGAGACGATGCATCAGCGGCTCTGTACAGATGTGTTCTTACCCGTCTGGGTGCACGCAAAGCAAGCACGAGCCGTCCAGCCACGCGTCGCCTCCGGTGAAGAGCGCCATCGCGCCAGGTGGGCCTGAATGCTCGCGAGCCTATTCACCGTGAACTACATCACAGTACAGCAACTTGCTGACGTTCATCACTTGTTGCTTTGCCCGACTCGAGAGCAAAACGCAAAAGCACGCCTGTTCAAACTACCATAGCGTTTGCAGCGCGGTGTTAAACGGTTGGTACTCTCCAGTAATATGCAATTATAGGTCAAGTACATGATGTCCCGTCATCCTGCCTTGGTCGGCGTTGGCCTTGGGTGCGCGAGGGGCGACCTCCCCTGCCAGTACGGATTTTGCAGGCAGAACCCGGCGCTTCCTCGAGGCAACTGCTGGGTGAGAAGGATGGGGGCAGAAAATGCGCACACCTTAGCTGGCTTGCTGTTCGACATACGGTAGCTGAGACTTACTACTTGACGGACAACTTGCTGCAGGGCCTGGCGCGTGCTGGCAGGCAGGTGTAGCGGTGCTGACTGATGGGTGCGCACGCTGCACCAGGGAAGCGCACCTGTGCCCTGTGGCCTTAGTGGCCTTCAAGCCTTTGACATGGTAGGCAGACCAGTAGGTGTAGCGGATAAGAGTAAGGAGAGAACCCTTAGGTCCCTGCCAAGGGCGTGGGCAGCGTGGGGGCAGGTGGGGGACGGGTGCTTTCCGGCGGAGCTCAGGAGGACAGCGCAAATCTGGGCAAACGCAACTGCGGGATGCAAAGCTGTCCCAAGCTCCTGTGTCTCCTGTGTGGTGGGGGCTCAAGTACCGTTAATTCATGCATATGGTGCTCGGGTCGATCCCATGCCGCATGCCCACAGCTGACACGCACATGCATGCGTCGAGGCAGCTTCGCCAACCGCCCCGTGGGCCACTAAGGCCACCTGGTTCTTTTCCGCAATCTCCTTGTGTATGAACACCTTTCTACTGTGCCCAACCTCAAACATAACACGCTGCAGGACCTTTTGACTGCTGCCCGGCCTAGTCCGAGAGCAGAGATGGCCGAGTTAAGCCCAGACACGGGGGGATTAGCCATCAAGGTCGCTGGGGCACTTAGCGGTGTCGTATTTGTTGACAGCTTGGAGTCAACTGTCGGATCGCTCAGGGCGGAAATTTCAAGACTGCTGGGTAAGCAATGCGAGATGCCGAGACACGCGAGCAGCGCACCAGCGGGACTCTTGCTCGCCAATGATGCCGACACCTCCTTATCGGAGCATCAATGGATCTTATCGACTTGCGTGCTAAGTTGTTGTAGTGAGCTGTCCACGTGTCCAGTCAGCAGAACGTACGCTCCACCTCGACTGTGTCTCCTGGGCCCTGTCACAACCCTTTCCGCTGGGAAGCACAGCGCTTCATAGTGGTGCACTGATCATGAACTGCATCCAGGAGGTTCGGATGCCCGAGGAGTCAAAATCATCGTCGGTGGAAGGACACTGCAGGTGTGCGGCGGGCTCCGCTTCTGTGCAGCACCGTGACGCTGCACGCGGGTTTCCATCAGCCTCTAGGAAGCACCCTATACGGCACGCAGCCTGAGAATTCGTGATCCAACAGAACTAATACGGACATGCGAGTAGACACACGTACAGCGGGCTACCCGGCCGACTGTAACATGGCCGTTCAGTTGTGCTCCCATCCCCACTACTCCCACCCGCCCCACCTACGTGCCACGTGCCATGTACCACGTGCCAGGACGACTCCAAGACGCTGGCCCAGGCGGGCGTGTCCCCCTCCTCCCGCCTGCTGGTGACACGTGGGGCGGCGGACCCCGGGGCGGCGGCCGTCAACGCGGCGGCGGAGCGCGCGGCGCGGCTGGCAGCTGTACGGCAGGCGGCGGAGGCGCTGGCGGGCAGGTGCGGGGCCGGGTACAGGCCGTACAGGCGGGTGGGGTCCATGGCGGGGAACTGGTAGGGTCTGGCGGGCAGGTGGTGGAGGCGCTGGCGGGCGGTTTGGTATGGGCTGACGGGAATGTGGGAGTGCAAACGAGGCGGGGCCATGTGGGCAGTGTGTCTGGGGAGTTGGGCATATATGTGGGCAAGGGTACGGGCTGGCGTTAGGGCGACTGGGGCGTACAGTTATTGCAAGAGACCCTTCCAGGCGGCCTTCCAGGCGCACAATGGGACTGTGCTGGGCAAGCCTGGATGGGGCGAGTTTGCGACGAAGCTTCGTGCAAAGGGAAGCACGCAGGTTACGGTGCCAAAGTGCAGGGCTGCTTACTAATCGCGTGCTGCCTGAACGCTGCAGGGACGCGCGGGGCCTGACGGACAACTACGCACTGGACATTGAGAACCAGGTGGGGCCACCGGGCGGGGAGAGCGGCCAGGGCGGGAAGTGGAGGCGGCAGGGGAAACAGCAGCACGAGCGGGCCCCCGACAGCACCTAGCGGAACTTGATGTCATAGGATGGATACTGATGTAGTGGGTCTTGCTGCCGACGCATTTGGCGGGAGTTGGGAGGGAAGCGCTCTGTGGCCCATGCCCTTTTCTTGAACCACCTCACGATGCACGCATGCGCATGCGAGTTCGTCCGCACGCCGTCGCACTCCCACATGTGTGTGAGCAGTTCGGCGGCTCCGTGGCCGTCAAGCCCGAGGACCGGCGCAACCTGGTGCTGGGGCTGGTGCTGCACGACAAGGCGCGGGACACGCTGCGAAGGGTGAGGGGATTAGGAGGTCACGATTTGGATGCGAACGTGGAGGGCGTAGCGATGCGAGCCGCGCAGACCTGACTCCTGATAACCTCGAGGGATTACTGCCTAAAAACCTGGCCGCTTTCAAGGAGTAGTGCGTGAGCGCAAGCGATGCAGAGTCCATCCCGCCTGCACCCTGCCCTCCCCGGGCCTGAGGGCGACTGCGGCGCTACGCTGGACGAGCTGCTGGTGGCCGCTACCTGCTGTGTGCCGTGCATGTCAACGCCTGTGTGTTTTGTGATGAGGACTGTGCCCCCCACATCCCCTCTTGCCAGGGCGACTACGGCGCCGCGCTGGACGAGTTGCTGGTGGCTGAGGAGGCGCTGGCGCTGTGCGACCCGCAGCTCACGGCGGCGGTGGACAACGTGCCGCTGCTGCTCATAGACCTGGTGGGGGCAGGGTGGGGTGTGCGTGTGGGGGCGTGTGGGTTACTTACGTCGCGTGTTCTAGGTGTATCTCCTCATTCACTTGGTGGGGGTTGGGCTAGCGTGTGTACTCCTGCAGCGCGCAAACGGCCTCGCCAACTCCGTGCGTTCCAGCTTAGCAGAATCACTCGCACCTGGCTGTTGCTGTGCCCATCTACAGCCCAGGTGCGTTCTCACCCACCCACCCGCCCTCCCTGTCCCTGTCCCGCTTCCTGTTCCCCGCCGCCCCCAGGTGTGGTGCTGCTACAAGTTGGGCGACACGCGGCGGCTGGCTGTGAGCCGCGAGCGCCTCAAGCGGGCGAGGGAGGGCCTGGCTCGGGCACACGGCCCCAACCTGGAGCGGCTGCGGGGGCTGACGGGCAGCGCCTTCACGCCGGAGCTGGCCACGTGGGTGGCGTTGTGGGGGAGAGAGAGGCGGGCGATGGAGTAACGTGCAGACGGGAAGCAGGGCTGACGGGTGCGGTTGTGACGTCCGAGCTGGTGGCGTGCATGGCGTTGTGGGGGGTGTTGTCCGGTAACCGACGCACCACTGTGTGCGTCCGAACACCGACACTTGTACGTCTTGCGTTCCCTGGGGCGCACCCACGCGCCTCACAGGCCTTCTTGTACTTGAGGCTGCGCACATCGGCACCTCAGCACCTCGGCATCTTGTTGACGCCGTGTCGCTGCGGTGCTATCCCACTCATCTTCCACCCGGGTGTACACACGTGTCATGCTGTCGAACCAGGCGTCGCGCTGTCACCACCGCCCCCTACCCAGATACCTGCGGCTGGAGGTGCTGGAGGGCCTGGCCGCCTACCACGGCGGGGAGCCACGTGCCACGGCGGAGGCGTGCCTGCGGGCGGCGCAGGCCAAGTGGCAGCGGCTGCAGGTGCATGGCGGGTTCTGGGGCAGGGGGTCTACCTGAGGAGTGTGCAGCGGGTTGCAACGGAAGCGGGGAGAGGGGGGGAAAGCAAAGGGAGGGTGGTAGTCGCACGAGCCCTGCTTGCCCTGTTGCTGGAGTCGGCGTAGGCCAGTCACGAGCTCAATCGAGTTCCGTCCAAGGCGAAACGGCTTCAGTATTAGGCAGGCCCAGATACCGTTTGAGCCCATGTCCCACGCCGCCGGTGCATCATACCCAGGTGTCCCCTGCCTTACCAATTGAATTTGAACTCACACCGGTATCCATCTGACCCTGGGACATTCGCTGTGCCCCCCGCAGGTGTCTGACGAGTCGCTGGCGATGCTGCAGGTGGGTCTGGTGCCGTTGTGCTGCTGGTCCAAAATGCTTAGTCAAGGTGTGCAGGGACCGTGAGAAGTACCCCACACCGTGGTGCCGGGTGTTGGTGGATGGCAGTTGGATGCAGAAGGCGGATTTACAGCTGGGCATGCCGGCCGCGGAGTGGTTCGCGGCCGTTGCCTCACTCTGGATTGCAGTGCTGTAGCCAAGCTCCAGCGCTCGAACAAGATCAAGCGCACTTGCCCTGTACCCCTACCCGCTCGCCCCACTCTCCCCTTCCCCTCCCCTTCCCCGCCCCTCCCAGTCCATGGGTTACCGGCTGCAGGAGAGCCGCCGCGGCCTGCGCTTCAGCGGGGGCGACGTGGCCACCGCCGTGGACTTCATAGAGCGGCAGCGGGCAGCCAAGGAGGTGCGTCGCCTGGGGGTGCTGGTGCTTTTGCGGGAGGGAGCAACGTCCACATGCGCAAGTGCCGACGCGGCAGGCAGCTGCAGGACGTTAAGTCCCACCTTCCGAAGGCTAGGCACTGGTACTGCTGGTGAACAGCGCCTCTGCTCCTTGGCCCACTGCAAGCCTGCTGTGCAAGGCTTCCGTCCTCCTTCCCCCTTCCCCATGCACGCATGCGCAGGACCGCGCGGCACTGCGGCGCAAGCAGGAGGCGTGGCGGGCGGAGCGTACGGCGTACGGCAAGACGTCCAGCGGGGCCTACGTGGACGAGCAGCAGCTGGACGGCCTGGTGGGCCTGGGGTACGCGCGAGCCCTGGCGGCGGAGGCGCTGAGGAAGCACGATAACGCGGGACAGGTGGGCGTGCCTACGCATACCGTAGGTGCCGATGTGTGTCGTGCTCATGCAGCACGGTGCGGTACAAGCATGTGCCGCAATGGGTCCCCATCGCGCTACCCTGAGCACCAATTCAGGGCCACCGGAAAACTGACCTACCTGGCCTTCCACCATCTGCAACGCCGCGTGTTCCCTCGTTCCCCACACACCACCTGCATTTACCCAATGAAGGGCTTTGGTGTACACCTTACTGCTGTCACTACCAGGCTGCGCTGGACGAGCTGTCGGTTCCGGAGCGGCGGCGCGCCCTGGAGCTGGAGCTGGTGCTGCGGGAGGGGCTCAAGGAGGTGGGGGCAGGGGTGGGGGGGATGGCCAGGGTATACGGTCCGTTGGGAGGGTGCAGAGGTTGGGTCCGT
>VFQN01003446.1_pt1 | contig 22601 bp, 15 predicted proteins | sample 3512371 | NCBI WGS metagenome assembly VFQN01 (sample SAMN10412370, study PRJNA504923) | tailings metagenome | isolation source: Replicate 2 from Balatoc abandoned mine | place: Philippines: Itogon, Benguet | collected 2017-08-28
CAGGAACACCCCAACCTGTGGGACCGAGCGCCCCGAAGACGAAGGCAGTGCAATTTTTCAGAAGTAGCCGCCTTCATGCGCTTGTTTTAGGCCTAGAAAGCAACTCTGTCAGTGCGGTTGTGGAGAAGAACTACTACGCTATCGCCTCAAGCCGGCACGGTTCGGGGGTTAATCCTGGTGGCTGTGGCAGTTCAAGCGCAACGACCTCGGCCAATGGATCAAGGTAGAGGCGCGAGGTGGGAATGGGGCAACGGTGGCAGCACATGAAAAGCACTGGATCGCCATACCGAACGCCGAACACCTACGACCACAGGAATCGATGCGATTGAACTACGATCAACTCAAGGCTCTCGTTGCCGGCGACACCGTTGCCATCCGCGGCAGGGCGACTCTGGAGTCAGCGGGCGGGCCCGGGGACAAGATCTTCCCACCAACCCACGCGGTCGACGCCAAGAACACGAAACCCGGAGCCAAATACGCGTTCGAAACCCGCCGCATCGGCGGGCAGGACGTTACCTGCGTGCTTGTTGACTCGGTACAGAGTCAGGCAAACCGGATGGAGGAAGCTCTTGAGGCGTTGTGGGCTGAGAAAAGGATCCCGATTCCGGTCGTCAGCGTCGACTTCTCTTCCGTCGCGCCGGAGGTGGGACGAGTCACTTCGCTCACTGCGCCGCATCGCATCGCGGACGCCCTGCTGCGCGACAGTCTGCTGAACGGTCAACTCTTCCGGCTCTCGGAGATCGGCAAATCCTTCACGGATGCGAGCACCAGGAATGCGACCGCGCTGTTCAAGGTCTGCCCGACCGGGCTTGTTTTCGGCTTGTGGGACAGCACGGGCCCGAAGGGCGGACTCGGCGCGAAGTTCCAGCGTGCGCTGGTTTCGGAGATCGTCGGTGTCAACGCCATTCCAGGCAGCAAGACCGAGAGCCGGATCGATCCTCTGAACATCCTAAAGAAGGCCGCAGAAATCTATGCTCCGGAAAGTCAGGAGGAGCGGTGGACGACGGATGCGACAAAGGCGAAAAAGAACGCCGACGAGCAGCCGATCAAGTTTGGCAAGGAAGGCAAGCCCTCCGAGGTCAATCACGGAAACGTGACGCCTAGCATCGATGAGGTCGGCGGCGGTGTAACCATCGACGAGGCGAAGCACACCGTCGTCCTCTCACTCGCCTCGCTGCGTCGCCTCGGCTTCGCGGAGGGTGCGACCGAGGCTCGAACGGTGCTGGCCGCACTGGGGTTGCTCGCCATTCTCGCTTCGGAAAGCCGCGGGCATGACCTCCGCTCGCGCTGCCTGCTCGTGCCGAGGAAGGGATGCGCGCTGAAGCTGGAGGCAGTCGGGCAAGACGGCGAGACGACCCCACTGGAGTTGGACCTCGCGGCAGCCATCAAGCTCTACAACGACGCCGTGGCAGCGCTGCCGCCGGATTTGAGGTTCGAGAAATCGGCGGGCGAGGTGCTTGTGGAGCTTTCGCCGTCGCCGAAGCTCGCCGATCTCGTGACCAGGAGCCGCGCGCTGGCTGCGGTCGAGGCCGATGTCACGGAGGCCTGATGCTCGCCATCGACGTCGAGCTCCTGACCGGTCGCTACGCGGCGACCGCGCACAACGATCGAGGGCATGCCGAATGGCCGCCCCATCCCGCGCGTTTCTTCTCGGCGTTGGTCGCCGCGCTCTACGATCAAGAGCCTGACCCGAGCGAACGTGAGGCACTCCTCTGGCTTGAGAAGCAAGATCCACCGTCTCTCCGCGTGGATCCCGACTCGCAGGTCGGCAGGCGTCGGGTGCAGGACGTCTACGTGCCGGTCAACGACCTCACATTGGGAGAAGACACCGACTCCTTCGAGGTAGCAGCTCAACGTGCGATCGCCAAGGCGACCGAAGTGGTCACTCGAGCGGAGACGAAGCTCTGTACGGAGAAATCCAAGAATCCGATCCTCGGTGAAAAGTTAGACAAGGCAGAGAGGGCGCTGAAGAAGGCGAAGGACGACCTGACCAGGAAGCAGGTCGCCCTTGTCAAGGGCCCGCCAGCGACGGACGTGGCGGCCGCTATCGCGCTGATGCCCGAACGGCGCACGCGCCAGGTGCGCACCTTCCCCGTTGTGTTCCCGGAGACGCCGACCTTCAGTTTTCTCTGGGCCAACGCCGACGCTTCGCCTCACCTTGCTGCGTTGGAACGTCTCTGTGCCCGCGTCACACGCTTGGGCCATTCTTCGTCGTTGGTGCGATGCATTCTCACTGATGGCGAGCTCAAGCCGACGCTCGTCCCAAGCGACGAAGGTGAGACCGTCCTGCGCGTGGTCGGGCCCGGCCAACTCGACCGTCTGGATCAAGCCTACAAACACCATCAGGGCGTGCAGAGCCGCGTCCTGCCGGCCCGCCCACAGCGCTACCGCGCGCTGTCCATGACTGCAGTCCCCGCTCCGATGCATGCCAGTGTCTTTTCCTCCGACTGGATCCTGTTCGAACGTGTCCGGGGCTCAAGGCCGGTCGCCTCCCGCACCACCGACCTCGCCCGGGCGCTGCGTGGCGCGCTGATCGAGGCGCACGGGAACCAGGTTCTTCCGGCGACGCTCTCTGGCCACGCGGAGAACGGCCCGACCGAGCGGCCGCACGTCGCGTTCGTCCCGCTGCCGTTCGTCGGGCACGAGCACGCCGACGGTTCGCTGATGGGTTGCGCGCTGGTCCTCCCGCACGAATTTCCGAAGCAGGATCGCGATCTGCTGCTGCGCCTCGTCGCCAAGTGGGAGACGACGCGCGCGGACCACCTCGGAAGCCTCACGCTGGCGGGTGGAACCCTACCGCCCTACGTCGTTCGGCGCGTGGAGGTATCCGCGAAGACCGCACTGGAGCCCCGGCGTTGGTGTCGTGCCTCCAGGCGGTTCATCACCGCGACGCCGATCGCGCTCGACCGGAACCCGGGGAATCTCCGCAGCAACCGCGAAGGCGCCGCCCAGAAGGCTGCGCGCGAGGCCCAGAAGTCCATCGGCGAAGCGTGCGAGCGCATCGTGGGCGTCCGCCCCAGCGCCGTCGAAGTCTCGCTGGCACCCCTGCTTCCGGGCGCCCAACACGTCCGTCATTTTCTGCCGTGGCCCGGTCGTCCCGGGCTGACACCCCGCGTGCGGGTTCACGCCGACATCCGGTTCGACGCACCCGTGCTCGGCCCACTCCTGCTCGGCGCCGGTCGCTACTTCGGCCTCGGACTCTGCCTGCCTGTGGAGGAACCATGAATCGCGTCCACATCGAAATCCAACGCGTAAGGATCTGGCTCCGGGAGTTCCGCCTGCGGCGGAACCTCCCACTCTTTCCGTCAAGGAGGAAGCTGCCATGACCAAGCAGACTTCAGGTGCCTCACTTCCGAAAGCACCCAAATATCAGGAACTTCCCACTGCGAAGTCACGTGCCGCACGTAGCGGTCCTGAGTTGGTCGAACTCCGCGTGAGGTTGGAGGTCGTCACGCCGATTCTCGGTGGTAGCCACCAGACCCGCGACATCGATGACGTCGATGTGATTCGAGCGCCCTCGGTGCGCGGACACCTGCGCTTCTGGTGGCGGGCCCTGTACGCCGCGCAGTACGCGAAGCCCGATGTGCTGTACCAGCGCGAGAGCGCGCTGTGGGGTCGCGCGGCGAACGATGATGGCGGGCGCTCGGCGGTGGACATCCGCGTCAGCGTCGAGGGGAACGGCGCCATCGACAACAGCGACATCGACTTTCAGCAAACGCCTGGGGCGTATGCGCTGTGGCCCGCGCGAGCCGAAAAGCGGCAGAGGCAAGTCGTGAAACCTCCGGTTCCACGCCGGAAGCCAGGAACAAAGTTCCAGCTCACGTTTAACGTCCCGTCGATTTACGAGGCCGAGGTCAGCAACGCCTTGCGCGCGTGGATTCTCTTCGGTGGCTACGGCGGTCGTACGCGGCGCGGGCTTGGGAGCCTCACGGTCCTCGCGGACACGAACGACCTGAAGCAATGGCTGCCGACTGCCGCTGCTCGCGTGGCGTTCACAACCCTGTTCGGACTCGACCTCTTCGCGCCGGCTGCGACGACGCCCGGCGATGTGCCTTGGTTCGGAGGGGCGGCCCTCCATGTCGGAGCCATCGGCCGCGACGCGCAAAGAGCGTGGACGACGGCGCTCGAGTGGTTGAAGAACTTCCGACAGGGTACGACCGGTCACCAAGGAGGGCGAGCTCGAGAGCCAAGCTCAGACCCTAAGCGGCCATCGACAACCAACTGGCCTGAGGCGGACAAAATTCGCCATCTCAGAAACAAAACCAGCGCCCATGGACCAAGGCACAACGGCACCGTTGTATGGCCACGCGCAGGCTTCGGCCTCCCAATCAACGGGCAGTTCCAAACAACCGACAGACGAGGCAACAGGAATGCCTATAACGAACCAGGCAGGTTCGAACTCCGGTGGCGAATACCAAAGCCCGACCGTCCGCATGAGTTCGACGAGCACGATCGCCTCGCGAGTCCGCTCATCGTGAAGGCGCTGCCGCTCGCCGACGGAACCTTCGCGCCGTGCGCGCTCTGGCTGAACCGCAGCTATCCGAGTAGCGCGGAAGTCGGCCTTGCAAGACCGAAGCCACATCGACCCAACGAGAAGGAGGTCGACTCACCAACCGTGGCACCCTTCGATCGCCTCGTCGCCAACGGCGACACCCCACAGTTCTCAGCGCTCGCGAACAAGCCCAGCCTGCGCCAGGCCTTTCTGGATTGGCTCAATATCAACCACCAGACGACGGTGGTGGCCCCATGACAGCGCATCTGCTCCTCGTCACGCTCGGTCCGGTGCAGGACTTCATCGCGCAGGCGCGACGCACCCGCGATCTCTGGTACGGCAGCCACCTGCTCTCGGAGTTGGGGCGTGCCGCTGCGCGCGCACTGGTCGACGGCGGTGCGAAGCTCATCTTCCCTGCGCTGCAAGTTGGTGATCCGCAGCTCGTGGCGTGCCTCGCGCCGCTGCGTGACGACACCACACCGCCGCAGAACATCGCGAACAAGCTGCTTGCCGAGGTGTCCGTGGGCACCGACCCGCAGCAGCTCGCGAAGGCGGCTCGCAAGGCCGTGACGGACTACTGGCGCGACCAGGTCGCTGCTCCTGTGAAGACGAAGTGTGCGGGGCTCCTCGCGCAGAACATCGACGCCGTGTGGGCCGAACAGATTGACAGCTTCCTCGAGTTCGCCGCGAGCTGGTTGCCGCTTGACGACTACGCAGCGACGCGCCGTCAGCTCGAACATGCCATCGCGGGTCGCAAGATACTGCGCGACTTCGACCCGTGGACGCAGGGGCGCGGCAACGTGCCGAAATCGAGCCTCGACGGCGCGAGGGAGTCGGTGCTTTTGCCTCCACGGCAGCGCGCGGGCGACAAGGTTCGGCGCTACCGCATCGCCGAAGGCGAACAGCTCGACGCCGTGGGGTTGGTGAAGCGCGCCGGTGGAGAACCCGACCAGTTTGCACCCGTGATCAACGTCGCGCTGTCCTCGTGGCTATCGCGCGCAGGCGACATGGGGTCGCCGGAACTCGATGCCCTCAAGCAGGCGTGCCACGACGTGGGCGTGCCGCGCGTCGCTCGCACCGACCTTCCGTGCGTGTCGCCCTTCGCCTTCGATGGCAGCGTCTTGCTCCCGAGCCGCTGGCGCTCGGTCTTCGATGAGCAGGGACTTCATGGCGACCCGGAGGCGTGGGGCCGTCAGCACGTCAGGCCGCTCCTCCGAAAAATCGACGAACCGTATCCCTACGTCGCCTGCCTGGTTGCCGACGGAGACCGGATGGGGCGCGCGATCGATAGCCTCGGCTCGGCAGATGCGCACCGCGCGTTCTCGATGGCGCTCGCGGGCTTCGCCGGTGCGGCCCGCAAGGTCGTCGAGCAGCAGCATCGCGGCGCGCTCGTGTACGTGGGCGGCGACGACGTGCTCGCCTTCGTGTCGCTGCCTGAGGCGCTCGCCTGCGTCGATACGCTGCGCACGGCCTTCGAGAGCGCGATGGCGACTGCCTGCGGTTCGCTTCCCGCAGACAAGCGCCCGACCTTGTCGGTGGGGCTCGGTATCGGTCACGTCATGGAGAGCATGGGCGACCTGCTCGCGCTCGGGCGCCAGGCCGAACGTGAGGCGAAGCGCGATCGCAACGCGCTCGCTGTGCTCGTCAACAAGCGATCAGGCGGAACACGCACCTGGCGCGCCCAGTGGAGCACCAACCCGGTTCGCGCGCTCAACGAGGCGACCGCGCTACTGCGCGACCGCATCCCTTCACGCAAGGTCCACGAGATGGCCAGCATCCTCACGCGCCTGCCTAAACCCACCGAGGCGAATGGCGACGGCTGGGCCCGCGTACTCGCGCTGGAAGTAAAGCGCGCTCTCTCTCGGATCGAAGGCTCTGGGCTGCGTCCCGAAAATGTCGGGCTCTCTCTTGAACCCAGGACGGACTATGCGGCGTTGCACGCGCAGGTCGATGCGTGGGTCGCGCGGCTGCTCATCGCACGCACCTTCGATCGCGCCGCCATCCGCGAGCGCCGCCATCCGCGAGCGCCGCAGCCAGGAGGCCGCAGCATGACGACAACAACGACGCACCTGGCACTGGTCCCTCGCGATGGCTTCTTCGCCAAGGACGGCAGAGGCTGGCACACAAGTGCCTCGGGGCGCGGCCACGGGCTCGATTGGCCCTGGCCGTCGACGGTGCTCGGAGCGCTCCGTTCGCTCTGGGGGCGTGGTGAAGAAACCCGGAGCAACACCACCTTCACGCCGGATGACTGGCGAAAGCGCACGCAGCCAATTCATCTCGGGAGAACCCTCGTGCTTCGTCGCGACCATGGCGCCGCTTGGCGCGCGGAGGACGCGACCTGGCCCGTGCCTCTCGATGCGCTCTGGCTCGAAGGTCGAAACGAGGTTCATCGACTCGATCCCGTGAAGCCCATCGCACCGACGCTTGGCCGCGACGATGACGAAGCCCGCGAAACACTCTGGCGTCCGGTGCCCGGCGACGCGCAGAAGCCGCTCGCGAGTCCGCGCTGGTGGAGCAGTGAGGAGTTTATCTCGTGGCTCTCCGGCAAATCCGTGAGCGTGTGCAAGAAGGCTCTCGCAACGACAAGGCGCGTTCAGGTCCATGTCGGCATCCGCCCGGAAGAGCTGACGTCGGACGATGGCGTCCTCTTCTCGCACGACGTTGTCGAGACCCTCGATCCAAGCGGTGAGTGGGCGCTCGGCGTCGAGGTCGATCTGCCCGGAGGAGAACTTCCCAGAGTCGCGACCTTGGGCTCTGACTCTCGGCTGTCGCGCGTCGAACGGCTTCCGTCGACGATCTTCGAGCCGTCAGCGCGCGTGCTCGAGGGATTCCGTTCGCCCTGCACGGGGCTGCGGCTCGTTGCGGCCTCGTCCCTCTGCTTCGAGAAGGGATGGCTGCCCGACGGCTTCGTGAACACCAGCGGCGAGTATCGCGGTCAGCTCGCCGGCCTCGACGTCATCCTGCGCGCGGCATTCGTCCCTCGTCCAATCCATGTGTCCGGCTGGGACATGGCGAAAGGCGAGCCGAAGTCGACCTCGCGCATGGTGCCGCCGGGTTCCGTCTACTTCTTCGAACGCGCCGACGGGAAGCCCTTCGGCGAAGCGGAGGCCAAGTCTCTCTGGCTCGCCGCGCTCGGCACTCGCACCGACGAGGGATTCGGCCGCGTCGTCCCCGGCGTCTGGTGCCCCATAAGGAATAATCCATGAACACGAGACCCTTCCTCCTGCACGCCCTGTCGCCGCTTCATGCTGGCACAGGTCACTCTGCGGACATCATCGACTTGCCGACCGCGCGCATGAAGGCCACGGGCATCCCGTTTCTGCCCGGCTCCTCGATCAAGGGTGTGCTGCGCGACGCGCGACGCGCGACTGACCGCGAGAAGACGGAAGCGGTGTTCGGACCGTCGGTCGATCCCGGCGCGCACGCTGGTGCCCTGGTCGTCAGCGATGCGCGCCTGCTCGCGCTCCCCGTACGGAGCTTCAGGGGCACGTTCGCCTGGGTCACGTCCCCGCTTCTACTGACACTCGCCAAGCGTGACCTCGAAGACGCGAGCCTTGCCATCCCGAGTATCGACGGGCGTGGAGCCCGGTTGGCTCGGGACAGCGCATGCATTCACAACCGCATGCTCTACCTCGAAGACCTCGATTTGGCGGCGGCGGTGGCTGCGGAGGCAACCGCATGGGCGCAGCGCCTCGCGCCGCTCGCTTCCCCAGGCGACGACATCTTCACCAAGCGCTTCGCGATCGTGGACGACGAAACGATGGCGTTCCTCTGGGAGACGGCGACCCAGGTGGACGCGCGCGTTCGTCTCGATGAACGCACGCGCACCGTCGCTCCTAGTGCGCTGTGGCTTGAGGAGAGCCTCCCGCCTGAGACCCTGCTCATTGGGCTCCTCGCGGCGGACCGGAGCCGTCACCGCGACGTCAAGATGACGCCCGACGAGGTCTTGGGCTTCGCGCTCGCTGGCGAGGAAGTCCATCAACTCGGTGGAAAGGCGACCACAGGGCGCGGTCGCTGCCGCATCGTACCCTTCACGAGAAAAGGAGCCACCTATGGTCAAGGCTGAAACACTGAAGAAGCCGATGCTGCGCGACCAGCAACGTGCACTGCATGCCTACGACGCGGTCGCTCAGGTCCCGACTGATCAGCAGAAGGACTACAAGATCGCAGTGAACGATTTCGGCGCCAACATCCTGCGCAGCGGCCTCTGCGCGGCCATCGCCTCGGTGCAGCGTCTCGGCAACCGTGCAGACGTCCTCCTTGGGCATCTCGCATCTGCGGGTGTCCCTGGCCTCGAAAACACGACCGCGAAGAGCCTCGCCCATCGCGTGCGGGAGCTCGACGCCGACAGCTACATGATGGCCACGCGCGAGATCCTGCAGGTGGCGACATGGCTCAAGCGCGCCGTGCAGGCGACCTTTGAGGAGGCCTGACGATGCGCCAGGTTCTTCCCAAGGTCGAAACTGCCGACCATGTCGCGCTCGCCTACGACGCGTGGGGTCAGGTCAGCGACGACGGAAAGGTGCCGGACACCCGTCGTGCACAGTGGCTCGCCGACCTCGCGAGCATCAGCGTGTCGCCCGACTACGAGCGCAGCTTCAAGCGCTGGAAGGAGAGCTTCGTGGCCATCGGAGATCGGCTCGCCGAGCTCACCCTCGCGAGCCGCCTCCTCATCGGACACGGCAACACGAGTGCTATCGATGTCGGCCTCACGGTGCATCACACGTGGGGCGTCCCGCTCATCCCCGGCTCGGCGCTGAAAGGGCTCGTCGCCCATTATGTCGACGCGACCTACGGCCCCAGTGACCCCAGTAAAGCCCCCTGGGAGCAGCAAGGCGACGAGCGCGTCCGAGCCGACTACCAAGGCGTGATCTGGAACTGCCGACGCATCGAGTGTGGGCCTGGGGTGGTCTACCGCGCGCTGTTCGGAGCGCCCGACGCCCGCGGAGACGAGGCGATGCGCGAGCACGGCCTCGAAGCAGGCGCGGCAGCGGGCCTCGTCACATTCCACGACGCGCTTTACGTTCCCGGCAGCTTCGCCGGCAACAAGCCCTTCGCGGCCGACGTGCTCACGGTGCATCAAAAGGGCTACTATGACTCCGCCGGCCAGAGCGCGCCGAACGACTACGACAGCCCGATCCCGGTCGCGTTCCTGACGGTGCGGCCCGGTGTAAGGCTTCTGTTTGCTCTCTCAGGTCCGGCAGACTGGACTGAACTCGCCGAGAAGCTCCTCCGCGATGCTTTGGGAGCTTGGGGCGTTGGCGGAAAGACCAGTTCGGGATACGGAAGGCATGGGAATTCTGAAATGCTGGCAGCCGTAGCTCCGGAAGCGCGGGGAAGGACCTACAACCAGCCGAGTATTCCTCGGCCAGGAGAGCGCGTGGAGGTCGTCTTGCTCGACGAGCGCACGAAGAAGAATGGCTGGAAGGCTCGCCACGAGAGCAGCGGCCTCGAGGGACCCGTGCAGAACTCCAAGGAAGTACCCGCCGGGAAAATGGCCGGTGAGCGCATCGCGGTTGAAATTAGAATCGCGAAGGGTAAAGAGAGCGGCTTCCGCTTTGTTATCGACCCCGACGCTGCTGCCGCGAAGGAGAAGAAGCGATGACCGGGCAAACGACCTTGCTGATCTGCACCGTTGGAGGCAGTCCGGAGCCGATCATTGCAGCTCTCAAGCATTGGCGACCGGTGCGCGTCAGGTTCGTTCACACGCCTGGCACGAAGGGTAAGGTCGCCGAGGTCGTTTCAAAAGCGCGCGATGAGGGAGTGGATATCGACGCTGGGAGGTACGACCTGATCGAGCTCCCCAACGAACAGGACTTTACGAGCTGCGTCGAGCACCTCCGATGGCTCACCGACGAGGTGCGCACGTGGGCAGCACGGGGGCACGGCTGCCAGGTTGTCGTGGACATTACGGGTGGCACGAAATGCATGACCGCCGCGATCGCCATCCAGGCAGGCCGCTGGCCGTGCATGTTCTCCTATGTCGGGAGCAAAGAACGCACGAAAGACGGTGTGGGCATCGTGGTCTCCGGCTCAGAAATCGTCCTTCAGGCACAGAATCCCTGGGACGCACTTGGCCACCAAGCCGTGGACGATTTCGTCGTGCTGTTCGACCAGCACGCTTACCTCGAGGCGGCGAACCTCGCGGCCACGACGATGCGGCGTGTGAGCCGCCCCGACCGAAAGCGCGAGCTGTCGTCCCTCGAGCAACTCGCGAAGGCGCTCGACGCGTGGGATCGCTTCGATCACTCGACCTGCAAAAACCTGCTCGAGGGCGTCAGCAAATCGGCGAACGATCTGTGTGCTGCGCTCGGCCCGACGAGAGGCCACCGTGTGCTCGCGGGGGCTGATCGACTTGCGACGCATCTCGCGCAACTGGGGCTATCGCAGCCTCTGAGTCGGCATCGTGTGCTCGACCTCCTAGCCAACGCAAAGCGACGCAAGGACGAGGGGCGCTTTGACGACGCTGTCGCGAGGCTCTACCGCGCCATCGAGGCCATTGCACAGGTCGCGCTCAAGGAAGGTCACGGCATCGAGAGCACCGAGAAGGTCCCGCTGGATAGAATCCCTGAGCCCTTGCAAACGATGTGGGCGGCGCGGGCGAACGAAGGCGTCGTCGCGCTGGGGCTCCAAGACGACTATGCGCTCCTCGCAGCCCTCAGAGATCCCATCGGCAAGAAGTTCCAAGATGCTGGACTGAGCGGTGAGAAGTCTCCGCTCTCCATGCGCAACCGTTCGATCCTCGCGCATGGCTTCGAGCGCGTGTCCCATGGAGTCTTCGACAAGCTTTGGACCTCGGTGCTCGCGCTTGCTGACGTCGAAGTGGCAAGTCTGCCTTCCTTCCCCGAACTAGCTGAGGTCAGGTCATGACGAAACGGCTCCTCCTGGTCTCAACCTGCGGCACGAGCCTGCTCACCAACGGTGCGAGCGACGTTGATCGCCGGTGGCTCACGCAAGTCGCCAACGAGATCGAGGTCGATGCCGCTCGCCTCACGACAATCGTTGAGGGACGTCGCGAGAGTCTGAAGGCAGCCGACGCACCCACGCGGAGAAAGATGAGTGCGGAGCTGAACGGCATCGGTGCGGTCATCGACCGCTACAAGCCCAAGCAACTGTTCCACCTACTCGTTCACACGGACACCGCGCCGGGAAAGGCGGCCGCAGACTTGGTTCATGAAGTGCTTGATAACCAAACCTCGCTCATAAGCGCGCCCGGCCTGCGCACCAACGACCTCGCCTCGTTTCGTGCGGCCCTCGCCGACCTCACGCAGCAGGTCGATGCGCTCGTGCGCTCGTACCGCGAGCAGGGCTGGTTCGTGGCCTTCAACCTCACGGGCGGTTTCAAGTCGCTGAACAGCTACCTTCAGACGCTGGCAATGATTTCGGCCGACCGGTGCGTCTTCCTCTTCGATGGCGCGCCCGAGTTGATAGAGATCCCCCGACTCCCGGTGCGCCTTTCCGAGATCGACGAATTGCGCGAAAACGGAGTTCTCTTTCGGCGGCTTGCCGTCGGCTACACCGTCAGGGCCGACGACGCGAAGAGCGTTCCTGATTCGCTGCTCATGGAGGTTGACGGCGAGGTGACGACAGGCGTGCTCGGCGATGTGGCCTGGTCTCGTCACCGCGCGACGCTGTTCGCCGAGAGGATACAGTCGCCACTCTCCAAGAACGTGCGTGTGGCAAACGCAGTCCAGAAGGAGTTCGCCAGGTTGGAGGCTCCCCAGAGGGTCCATGTCAACGAGGCCCTCAACGAGTTCAACGCATATGTCGACCACGGTCGCCCGCTGCTGAAGTCGCGCATGTTCAAGCAACTCCAAGGCGATCCCGTGCCCGGCTGCACTCATGAACTGTATGCGTGGAGCGAGGGCGCCACGGGGCGGCTGTTCGGTCACTACAGCGCCATCGGCGACTTCGGTTTCGACCGCCTCTCAGGGCACCTGTGATGACACGGAAGATGAGACCAACGGCGTCACAGGTGAAGATCGAGAAGGGCGCTCGCGGTGCGCAGCACTTCCGGGATGTTCCGCGTTTACCTAGCTGCCCCAATCGAACACCGCGAGTGCCGGTAATCACCGACGTCCGTTTCGCTGGACCGTTGAGATGCCGACTGTTTCTCGCCGTAGATCGCGGTTTCGTCCACTTCCTCCCGCTGGAGGATCGATGACCCTCTCCCCCTCCCACTTCACCGCATTCCACGCGGCGGTTCACGGCGGCCGCCAGCCATTCGCGTGGCAACAGCGCTTGCTGGAGGAGATCATTCGAGACCGGGCGTGGCCGCGTGTGCTTGATCTGCCGACCGGCTCCGGCAAGACGACGTGCATCGACATCGCGCTCTTCGCGCTCGCGCTGGATGCGACCAACGACCCTGCCGAGCGCTGGTGCCCGCGTCGCATCGCGATGGTCGTGGATCGCCGCATCGTCGTGGATCAGGTCGCCGAGCGCGGTCGCAAGCTCCTGGGCGCATTGATGACGAGCACCGACCGTGTCGTCGCTGATGTCGCCAAGCGCCTTCGTTCGTTGACCCGCGCCGGCGACGATCCGCTCGGTGTTTTCACCCTCCGCGGAGGCATGCCCAAGGACGACGGCTGGGCGCGCTCGCCGGACCAACCGCTCGTCCTCGCCTCCACGGTCGATCAGGTCGGCTCGCGGATGCTGATTCAGGGCTACGGCGTGAGCGAGCGCATGAAACCCGTCCACGCCGGGCTGTTGACCAACGACACGCTCCTCCTGCTCGATGAGGTGCACCTCTCGGAGCCGTTCCGACAGACCCTTGATCAGCTGGCTCGGCTGCGCACACGGTTTTCAGCCACCGGTGTGCGGACACGCTTCTCATACGCGTTCCTATCGGCCACGCCGGGTGCGAGCGACGCGCCCCCTTTTGCCCTGCTCGAGGACGAGAAGTCGCCAGACTCGGCGCTCGGTCCGCGGTTGCATGCCCGGAAGCCCACTCGCCTCGTCGATGTGGAGGACAGGACCGCGCTGGAGCAGGCGGTTATCGACCAGGCGAAGGAGCTTCTCGGACGGCATCGGACGATCGCCGTCGTCGTCAACCGTGTGGCGAGCGCGAGCATCATCGCGGGTCAGCTCACCGAAATGCTGGGCAAGGACGCGACGGTCACCCTGCTCACGGGGCGCATGCGCCCTCTCGATCGCGACGATGTGCTGCGCGAGCTGCGGCCCAGCGTTCAGACCGGCCGCGAACGGAGCGCAGACAGCCCGAAGCGTGTGATTGTCGGCACGCAATGCATCGAAGCGGGCGCGGACTTCGACTTCGATGCGCTGGTCACGGAGGCCGCAGATCTTGACAGCCTGCGGCAGCGCTTCGGTCGCATCGATCGACTCGGCCGATACGGGAAAGCGGAAGGTGTCATCGTGCACGACAAGTCCGGGAAAGACGACCCGGTCTATGGCAAGGCCATTGCGGAGACCATCAGGTGGTTCAAGGAACAGGAGAAGGAGCGACCAAGGGCGTTGAAGGACGAGCTGAGAGAGCTCAAAGCCGAAGCCAAGAAGCTCCGCGGGGAGGCGAGAAAACAGGCCGACGCTCACGTCGCCAGGAGGGCACAGGTGGATTTCGGCGTCCTCGCCCTCAAGGTCCCTACGGGTAAAGATCTGACCCAACTGCTCGCGCTCAAGCCCAACGCGCCGACGCTGCTCCCTGCGTACATGGATCTCTGGGCCCAGACGTCGCCCCCGCCTAGCCAACTCCCCGATGTGAGCCTCTGGTTGCACGGTCCAAGCGCCGGCCCTGCCGACGTTCAGGTCGTTTGGCGTGCCGATCTCACCGAGGAGGCGATCCACCGTGAAAACGTCGATGGTGCGACAGCCATTGTGGCGGCGGTGCCCCCTTCGAGCCTTGAAGCGATCTCGCTGCCGTTTGTGACGGTGCGTGCGTGGCTCGCGAAACAGCCAGCACGTGACTTCGGCGACACCGAGGGCGCTAAGTCCGACGACAATGACGAGCCGAAGATGGAAGGGCGACGCGCGCTTCGCTGGACCGGCGACGGAGGCGAGATCGTCGACGCAACGAGCTTGGCGCCAGGCCACACCATCGTCGTGCCGGCGACCTACGGAGGCATCCGCGGCGGCTGCTTCGACGCGACGGCGACCGAACCGGTGAGCGACTGCGCCGAGCGGGCTGCGTTCCTCGCGCGTGCACGCCCGATCCTGCGGCTGCATCCCGTCGTCGCCGAGAATCTGGGACTGTCATTGCCGCTCGACGAACCGGACGAGGCAAGGGGCGCACTCGGTCGTCTCGCTTCGAATGACGTGTGGCCGGCGTGGAAACGCCTGTGGGCCGAACGTCTCGCCAGGAAGGGCGGTTCGTTCGTCGTGCCGGGCGATTCGCCGTGGACCGTGCTTGAGGCGAAGCGTGTGCCCATCGCGACTCTTCGGCGAGTGCTTGAGCCCGAGGAGTCGCTCGAGGACGGCGTGGAGCTGACCACAGATGGTGACAGCTCGTTTTGCTCGGGTCGGGAGGTCTCGCTCTCCGAGCACACCGCCGACGTCGAGACCTTCGCGCGGGAGTATGCGACGCGCTGTGGCCTCGGTGCGTGGCTTGCCGAGCACATCGCACTCGCCGCGTGGCTTCACGACATTGGGAAGGCCGACCGGCGCTTCCAGCTCATGCTCCGAGGGGGCAGCGAGATCGATTCCCTCAAGGACGGGACGCCCTGGGCAAAGTCGGCGATGTCGCCCGGGGCACAAGAACAGCGGCGCATCGCGAGGCTGCGCAGCGGCTATCCCGGTGGCGGATACCTCCACGCCGCCCAGTCGGTCGCGATGCTGCAGACGCGCCAAGACGAATTGATGAAGTGCCTGCTGAAGGTGGATTCCTCGAAAGAACCGGACATCGACCTCGTCCTCCACCTGGTGGCCAGCCACCACGGGGAGTGTCGACCCTTCGCTCCCGCCCTCATCGACAACAGCCCTGTTGATGTGTCGCTCAACGGCCACGAAAGCAGGAAGTTCGGAACGATCGACTTTTCCGCAACCACCTCGAGGAACGATCTGCACCGCCTCGACTCCCCTCTCGCCGACCGTTTCTGGGGGCTGATCGCGAAGTACGGCTGGCAGGAGCTATGCTGGCTCGAGGCGATCCTCCGCCTCGCCGATCACCGCGCGAGCGAAGAGGAGCAAACGAGGGAGGTTGCGCGATGAGCCGCATCCGACTCGCTGGAGTGGACGGATCGAATCCACTCGGCTTCCTGGCGGCCGTTGGGCTGCTGCGCGTCGTCCCCGGCGCAAGGCTCGGCTTCTCCGATGACGGGTCGTTTCGAGCCTTTGTTGACGGCCTCGACACGAGCGAATCCGAGCTCGCGACGTTCGTCACCAACGACGCCAAGGTCGCTGCGGATAGCACGGCGCCGTGGCGTTTCAGTTATACGAAGGCTGCGACCAAGAAGCAGGGCCCGCAGGAGGTCGCCGACCTCAAGCCGCCGCCCGAGACATTCAAGAGATTCCTCGCGACGTGCGTTGAGGCGTGGCTCGCCGGCAACGAGGAAGCCGCGGACTACGCAGCCGCCTATGGCACGGACGTCGCGATCGATGGAAAGGGCAATACCAAGCCGACCGCATTCCATTTCACCGCGGCGCAGCAAACGTTTCTCGGCTCGGTGGAGGGCATTCGAGCCTCGATCACCCAGGAGTGGGTCAGGACGTCGCTGTTCGAGGGGTATGGCGAGCGGCCAGGCAGCAACCTTCGCTGGGACCCGGGCTCCGAGCGCAACTGGGCTTTGATGGCAAACAATCCGAGCGGTGATGGCACTCGCGTGGACGGTCCCCTCGAGTGGCTCGCATTCCGCGGGTTGCCGCTGCTGCCCAGTTTTCCGCGCGGCACAACGATTATCACCACGGGCGTCGTCGGGCGAGGCGACGACATGACCTTTACCTGGCCGCTGTGGGCGGTTCCAGCGACCCGCCATACAGTCCGCTCCCTGCTTCAGCTCGATTGGACTGGAAGCGCGAACGAACGCAGAACGCGGGGGATCTTCGCGATCTGCAGTTCGGCGATCCGGAGAACCAGCCAGGGCTTCGGCAACTTTGGCCCCTCATCGGTGACAAGCTGAGGTCAATGGAAACGCCGTCGCGCCCTCATGACCTGCCGAAGCCAGGGCGACCACCTCCAGTTTTTGATCTTCGAGTGCGACCCAACCGCCGTGGGAAAGTGCGTCTCGAAGCGCCCTGACGTATCTCGTTGATCCTGCCTACGACCCGGTGCTGTTCATGTCGCTCAGGCCATCGAAAAGCAGGTGCTGCCGGGTCATCACCGCGCTGGTCATTTCCGGTGCGGCGATGGATGCTGCCTCTTTGGATTCCTGACAGACGGACTGGACCGTCGCAGTGTGTTCTTTGACATCGTTGGCCCATCGCGAGCGGCGGGATGCCGCGGAATTCCCGGGAGCCGCTCGCGCTCTGTAACCGATTGATTGGGAGCGAGAACCGAAGTGGACGGCGCTTGGCGACACCACCAAACGCGACGGCTCGGGTGACCACTCGCGGGATTGACGGCAAGTGGTTGTCCGTCAAGTCTTCCGCTCCTTGCTATCTCCGCGCCCTCAAAGGCGCGGCCCCGTTGAAGCCGAGCGACAACAGAACTTTTCTGTTGCGCGGACCGCCATCTCCGCGCCCTCAAAGGCGCGGCCCCGTTGAAGCCAGCGGGTACGGACCCGGGCAAACGAACGGCACATTCATCTCCGCGCCCTCAAAGGCGCGGCCCCGTTGAAGCCCTGGCCGTCCCCCGGATCATCCAGGGCGGTGTCCGGGATCTCCGCGCCCTCAAAGGCGCGGCCCCGTTGAAGCAGCAGATTGTTCGTCACATGCCGAAGGACCGTCCCGTGATCTCCGCGCCCTCAAAGGCGCGGCCCCGTTGAAGCGCTGGTTTTGTGGGCGCATTGCTGCGCAAGGGCATTGTATCTCCGCGCCCTCAAAGGCGCGGCCCCGTTGAAGCGCGGATCTCTACGAGCACTCGCGCCTGGAGTTTCGGTTCATCTCCGCGCCCTCAAAGGCGCGGCCCCGTTGAAGCCCGTAGGTGCGGTAGAGGATGCGCCTCGGGAGGGTGAATCTCCGCGCCCTCAAAGGCGCGGCCCCGTTGAAGCGGCAGTGCGACGGCTGCGGCGCGATAACCGCGGCCGAATCTCCGCGCCCTCAAAGGCGCGGCCCCGTTGAAGCGTTCCCATCAGGGTAATGGTTCGACCCGAATCCAGATATCTCCGCGCCCTCAAAGGCGCGGCCCCGTTGAAGCCGTCGGAACCGGCGGAAAATCAGTTGTGCCTCGGGCAAATCTCCGCGCCCTCAAAGGCGCGGCCCCGTTGAAGCCTTCGTGGCGGGACGGCCTTGGGAAGCGTCACCAACGAATCTCCGCGCCCTCAAAGGCGCGGCCCCGTTGAAGCACGGCCGACGGACAGGTGAGCCCGATCGCTGCTCTGATCTCCGCGCCCTCAAAGGCGCGGCCCCGTTGAAGCCAAGCTGCCCTGGAAATCCTTGGCGGCGAGTCCGAAAATCTCCGCGCCCTCAAAGGCGCGGCCCCGTTGAAGCGATACGCCGGAGCCCGGTGTCTACGCCCGCGTGGAGATCTCCGCGCCCTCAAAGGCGCGGCCCCGTTGAAGCCTGCGCAACGTCGTGGCGGTCCTCTCGGACCCTGCCATCTCCGCGCCCTCAAAGGCGCGGCCCCGTTGAAGCCACCAAATCGCGTTCCGCGACAGCAGACGCTATGTAATCTCCGCGCCCTCAAAGGCGCGGCCCCGTTGAAGCGCTTGTACGCCCACCCTGGCAAATCCAGCGTCACGAATCTCCGCGCCCTCAAAGGCGCGGCCCCGTTGAAGCACCGTTGGCCGTGATGTACGCCTTGAACGCCTGCGACATCTCCGCGCCCTCAAAGGCGCGGCCCCGTTGAAGCGTCAAACTGGGGGTGCCGTGGGAGCACCCCAAAGCGCCATCTCCGCGCCCTCAAAGGCGCGGCCCCGTTGAAGCTGGAGGCCCAGGATTCCGCCGCGAGCCCGGCCCTACAAATCTCCGCGCCCTCAAAGGCGCGGCCCCGTTGAAGCAAGAAGCACCAGCGCATCGACAGGCCAAGTCCTTCCAAATCTCCGCGCCCTCAAAGGCGCGGCCCCGTTGAAGCCACGCGTCGAGGTAATAGGCAGCTTGCGTGGCATAGATCTCCGCGCCCTCAAAGGCGCGGCCCCGTTGAAGCAGCCACCCGACGACACCCTGCTCGTCGGTTTCCAGCCAAATCTCCGCGCCCTCAAAGGCGCGGCCCCGTTGAAGCATCGGTCTGTGGTCCGCCGCTGACGACCACGGCAGGATCTCCGCGCCCTCAAAGGCGCGGCCCCGTTGAAGCCTGTTGATCTGCCCCAACCTGTCCGACACCACCTTGGCATCTCCGCGCCCTCAAAGGCGCGGCCCCGTTGAAGCTCGGGTGGGCGCCTCGGTTCACGGTGCTGCCGCTCCTATCTCCGCGCCCTCAAAGGCGCGGCCCCGTTGAAGCGTGATCGAGAGCGTCCCACCCGAGACCTGGTGGTCCATCTCCGCGCCCTCAAAGGCGCGGCCCCGTTGAAGCAGGGCGAAGTCGATGCTGGTGCCACCGCAAAAACTTATCTCCGCGCCCTCAAAGGCGCGGCCCCGTTGAAGCATACCATCGCGAATGAACAGCGCGGCCTGATCCAGGATATCTCCGCGCCCTCAAAGGCGCGGCCCCGTTGAAGCCCAATTCGAGAGAAAAAGCCCGATCTTCACCATGAAGATCTCCGCGCCCTCAAAGGCGCGGCCCCGTTGAAGCTCCGTGAGACCACTGACGTCTGGGTTGCGATGCGAGCCATCTCCGCGCCCTCAAAGGCGCGGCCCCGTTGAAGCTGGTTTCTGACGCACTGAGGTCGATGCCCAAACGAGCGATCTCCGCGCCCTCAAAGGCGCGGCCCCGTTGAAGCGCGGTGCTGCGACAGATACCACGTCGCGGCTAGCCCATCTCCGCGCCCTCAAAGGCGCGGCCCCGTTGAAGCAATGCTCACCTCGCGGGGTTGCGTGAGGTAGGCAGGCAATCTCCGCGCCCTCAAAGGCGCGGCCCCGTTGAAGCCATGTCCCGAACGCGGACTTGACCCTTGGCGGTCACATCTCCGCGCCCTCAAAGGCGCGGCCCCGTTGAAGCACGTTTGACTGGGCGCAGGACATGGACCTCGAAACCTTATCTCCGCGCCCTCAAAGGCGCGGCCCCGTTGAAGCTGGGGCGGCGTGAACAGAATGATGTCCATGCCAGCCCATCTCCGCGCCCTCAAAGGCGCGGCCCCGTTGAAGCGGGGAGAGTGACCCAATCTCCGATAGTGCCATCGGTGGTATCTCCGCGCCCTCAAAGGCGCGGCCCCGTTGAAGCGCGGATCGCGCGCCGCACCAGCGGTGCGAGCAGCCACATCTCCGCGCCCTCAAAGGCGCGGCCCCGTTGAAGCGACGGTGGGACAACGGCGGTCCACCCCCCTCCGTCAAATCTCCGCGCCCTCAAAGGCGCGGCCCCGTTGAAGCATTCAGTGCGGGCAGTCGGATGGGTAGATTCGTGACTAATCTCCGCGCCCTCAAAGGCGCGGCCCCGTTGAAGCTGAAATACGGGCTGGATGATTGGGTGTGCTCTGGAGACATCTCCGCGCCCTCAAAGGCGCGGCCCCGTTGAAGCTGATCGAGCCACCCCGGGGGCGCCCCCGTGACCGAAGATCTCCGCGCCCTCAAAGGCGCGGCCCCGTTGAAGCGTAGATTGGGAGTACCACGGCGCGAAGTTGCTCAGGAAATCTCCGCGCCCTCAAAGGCGCGGCCCCGTTGAAGCGGCGCGGAGGTCGTCGGGGCGACGCTGGCCTACGTGATCTCCGCGCCCTCAAAGGCGCGGCCCCGTTGAAGCTCGGTGGGCTGGGGCGCGGATGCTACCCGTGCCGCCGTATCTCCGCGCCCTCAAAGGCGCGGCCCCGTTGAAGCTTTCAAATTGGGTTTCATCAAATAGCATCCCCGATAATCTCCGCGCCCTCAAAGGCGCGGCCCCGTTGAAGCCTGGGCGATGGCTTCGAGTTTTGGGTTCACTTCGCACATCTCCGCGCCCTCAAAGGCGCGGCCCCGTTGAAGCCTCGACCAGGCGGTGGAACGCGAGCAACGATTTTCCAATCTCCGCGCCCTCAAAGGCGCGGCCCCGTTGAAGCAGGAACCTCAACAGGACCCAGCCCCGAATCCAGCCTCGATCTCCGCGCCCTCAAAGGCGCGGCCCCGTTGAAGCCCCGCGACGAGCGGCAGGACGGGCACCTGGCCGATCTCATCTCCGCGCCCTCAAAGGCGCGGCCCCGTTGAAGCTGGCCGGCGGCCCAAACGCATCGCAGGCCCCGCAGATGATCTCCGCGCCCTCAAAGGCGCGGCCCCGTTGAAGCCTGTGTGGTGTCCATGTTTGGTGTCTGTGTGTGTTGGTACATCTCCGCGCCCTCAAAGGCGCGGCCCCGTTGAAGCTTCTCGATGCTGTCCACCCGGAGCAGCATCTCGTGCATCTCCGCGCCCTCAAAGGCGCGGCCCCGTTGAAGCTGCGCGACGCCCCGAAATGTCCAGCCGGCCAGACTCTCCATCTCCGCGCCCTCAAAGGCGCGGCCCCGTTGAAGCTCCACCCCCCCCCGCCGCGCTTCGCTTGATCGGCGGGATCTCCGAGCCCTCAAAGGCGCGGCCCCGTTGAAGCCACGCGCTATCCAGGGGACTCTGAGTGGGTCATCACGAATCTCCGCGCCCTCAAAGGCGCGGCCCCGTTGAAGCCAGACGGCGAAGCAACGCCGCGATCGTTCGGATAGTGATCTCCGCGCCCTCAAAGGCGCGGCCCCGTTGAAGCCGGAGAGGGTCCGGAGACCTTCGGACACCCTCGCGAGAATCTCCGCGCCCTCAAAGGCGCGGCCCCGTTGAAGCCATAACCTTCCCGGCCCGCGCAGGAGATGGCCTGCTCATCTCCGCGCCCTCAAAGGCGCGGCCCCGTTGAAGCTTGCTGAACCACTCAGCTACCTGCGGCACGTCCGCCCATCTCCGCGCCCTCAAAGGCGCGGCCCCGTTGAAGCGCCATCGCCGGTGAACGTCGTCTCCCCGTCGACACCATCTCCGCGCCCTCAAAGGCGCGGCCTCGTTGAAGCGGTGTTGTGCCTATCCTGTGCGCTCAGAGTCGTCGGGTGGGATCCCCGCCGAGGTCGCGAACTGACTCGACTCGCTCCATGAGCGTGGGGGCGCCCAATGCGCGCGATGATCTGCGCCCAGCAGCACCGAAGTCGATGCGGCCAGGCGCGCTTCGATTTCGGTGACGCGGGCTTCCAGGCGGCGAATCTCCTCCTCCAGCAGGAGCACGCGGTCGAAGAGCACATCGGGATGGGTCCAAGCCTGCGCCAGCAGTTCTTCACGCCGGGTCATGCCTCGCGTTCCTCCGGGATGTTCGCGACCAAAGTACGCACCAACATCGCAGTGTCGCGGACTTGGATGCGGCTGAACCGGTCCTGTCGGGTGTGTCCGGTCGTCTCGCCCAGCGCCGGCCATCCGGCCGCCCGGTAGCAGGGAGCCAGCCACAAGGCACACCTGTCGGTCGCCTCCCCTCACCCGGGAACTTCGGCCAACTCTCCCCCCCTGTATCCGACACATTCCACTGATCCGACCGTCGTCCGCTACGACCAGCTCCCCGGCGGCCAACTCTCCCCCCCTGTATCCGACACATTCCACAGCACACGGGACCTGAACCGTTACCATGATCCAAACGCTCGGGACCGAACCAGGGTTGCTCCCCCGAGAACGCTCCGTGAATCGCTTGCTCAAGAGGCTCCCTGTGATAAAAGCGGACACGCCTCAACGCGGCAAAATCCTATGACACATCCTCTGCTCGCGTGGACGATGATCCGACGCTCCCTCGCGCTTCTCTTCGCCATCGCTTCAGTCGCCCATGGCGCCGATCAGTCGTTCGTCATCGGCCTGAACCAGACGGTAACCAACGGCGTCCCAGCCGCCGGCGCCGGCGTGCTCGAAAACCCGGGAGACACAGACACGTACACCTTCACCGGCTCGGCCGGCCAACGGCTTTTCTTCGACGAACTCACCGGCAACGGCTGCGCAGGTTCGCTGACCTGGTCGCTCG
>VFQN01003447.1_pt1 | contig 22594 bp, 40 predicted proteins | sample 3512371 | NCBI WGS metagenome assembly VFQN01 (sample SAMN10412370, study PRJNA504923) | tailings metagenome | isolation source: Replicate 2 from Balatoc abandoned mine | place: Philippines: Itogon, Benguet | collected 2017-08-28
ACCACCACGACCTACTCTACCCAAGACTCTGAAGAACTCGTCGCACCTTACTGTTACAGCACCCCTTGCGCACGGGGGACGTTTCGTTTCTGGCATGAAAGGACAGTACTGGCAGCAAGGCAGAGTACAGCATATTAGACGAAAGGCCGCCGAAATTGCGATACCAGTAGGCCCTGCAGCACTTCGGTTAGGTAGGGCACCTTGCGTGATGCCGTCTTGCCGGCCCTGGATGACGCTTACGACACTCGGTTCTGCAGTAATGTCTCATCATGTGTCCTGTGGCAGGTATTAGAATCTTGATTGCATGTGCTTGAACATGACTAAGCTTGTAGGCGACAATGCGTTCAAGGCGGCTTGCCGTTTCATCACAGTAACCGCCATGGGACACCTGGGGACTCCCCTTGGTTCCGCATGGACAGGTTTTGGAGCGACAGGCGGACCCGGCGCGAGCGAACGTCGTAGTTGGAGTTGTGAAATCGGGGGCCCAAAGGTCTTCTCGAGTATTCTGTTGTTTTTGCGAATATGGGCGACTCAAGGACCGTTGTCGCACTGGAAGGTTGGACTGTCCGACAAGCACGAATTTCGTCTTCGCGTTCTGGGTATGCCACGCGCACCACGTCAATGACGGTTCTCATGCTCGCTAGTATCTATTGCAAAAAAGGTGGAGCTTTGCACAGCCTATGGCTGCAATTTTAGGCGGCTGTGCGCCTGGCCGCTGAAGAAAAGTACGGCCTATATTATAGCTCACGCGCGTATAGTGCTAATGCTAGCTGTAAAGAGACCGAGACCTATTTACGGGTACCTGTACTGCGGGCAGTGGGTGTGGAGCGAGGGTCCCTCGCAACACCGCAGGTGGACGTATGACAGTCAGTCAGGGTGGCCTCAACAAACCTTTCGAGAAGGAACAACAGTATCATAGTGATGACCAACGGATGCAAGCGGCTATGCTTCGTAAGCTTCTTTTCCTCCCTACAAGTTGTTCGAGTTCGGGATAGGCCCGGGCCGCCGCATATTACGCACAAATAAACTAAGACTCTTATGTGCAGGAGTTACACTGACGCATCATTTATAGGTGTTGCGACGCTTAGAGATCGCGCCGGGCTTAGGCCGGCGCGTGTAGTGCCAGCTGGTGCGTGTGCCCTTTCCGACCCTCACAGCGGCCCAGACACCACGCCTTGGCTTTTATATGCAACAAGTTACAGCTGGAACCAGGGGCGTTGCCCAGCGCACACTCCGGGCCCAGCGTCACGAGCCAGCCAGCGTAACGCAGGCCAGCGCCATCGTGGCGTCCGGGTGTCCCTCCGGGCGCAGAGACAGCGTGTTTCGGTGCTGCAATCTCAGTACAGAAAATTGAACTCATCATGCCAGCTTCTGTTGCTGGATCGTCGTATAGTGGCGCTCCCAGTGTTGGGAGCAGTACCGCCTCAAGTCACCAGCGCCTTCGGTGAGGAACCACTGGAGATACAGCAGCGAAAACCAAGTACTGCGCCTTGGCAGCTACAGCGCCGAGTGAAGTGCGCATGTTCCGGGGAACTCGACGTATATATACTTGGCAACATGTCGAGTGCCCATACATGGTCTGGGGCACTGGGAGGACATCTCCCACCCAACCGCAGCTGTACGATATTGGGGAATGTCTTCTTGATACCTATGTCGTAAAACCGCGGCGTGCAGGGCAAAAGCTGCCGAGGATGGCAGGGAAGGCGATGACCTGGTAGAAGGTCGCCGCTCAAGCATTGAAAACGGCATCTTCGGAGTGCTTTTCACGCTCAGGTGTGGCACATGTTCCGCCTTGCACGGCACTAATTACGGGACGCCCCTTGCTTGCAGCATTAATTCCGGCCAACTGCCGTCCCACTTTTCCCACCCCTTGCCCGTTGCCCAACGAACGATGAACACCTACCCCGCCCCTGCACTCAACCGCGCAGCAAGGAAAATAACGAGACCCACATCCGCATCCGATGGGTGCTGCTCAAGATCATCCTTGGTACGTCCAGCCCCCGTCCTGCCAATGACTGCCACGTTCGTACGCCTATACGCCATGCCACGTGCAAGATACCGGTACCCACCCGTCCCGTCGCTGTCCGAACCCCGCCTGGCCATGCTGTGTCCTTTCCTGCTGTCTCATCCGCAAATGCTTTGCTGCACGCACGGCTGCAGACGGCTGGCAGCTCTTCACCACGGTCATCCAGCCGGCGGCGCAGCCGTGGGACATCAACCCCAAGGGCGCCGCGTGGAGCGTGGTGGGCGTGCTCAACTTCACGTGGCTAGAGGACCTGGTGGGCAGGGCGGGGCGGGGCAGGGCAGGGCGGGGTAGGGCAGGGCAGGGCGGGGTAGGGCAGGGCAGGGCGGAGTAGGGCAGGGCAGGGCGGGGTGGGCAGAGTGCGCAGGGCGGGGTGGGGCAGGGCAGTGCAAGTGGGTACTTGCTGGCAGGTCTGGTTACACCAGTTAGGCTCGTGTAGCGAGCTGGGTTTCCAATCCGGAGAACACAGGTTCGTTGAAAAGGGCTGGCAGCCAGTCGTACCACAAGCCCCTTCCACCATCGCAGTGGTTCTCTTTGCTGCCTATGCAGCGCCAGCTCACCGCGCATTTGCCGTACGAGACTTAAATTTCGAGAGTACGATCGCGTGTTGCCGTACGCACGCAGAGCTACGGCGTGTACCTCATCCTGCTGTACAGCATGGTGGTGCTGCTGGCGGTCAACGTCATCCTGTGCGTGTGGGTGGCGTGGTGCTTCAAGGAGCAGAAGTTCCCCGTCGTGTGGCCCATCAAGGTGAGGGCAGTAAGCCAGGGCGGGCCGCCGGTGGCATGCAAACAGCAGGTCGGAGGCTCGGGATGCGCGGCCTGCTGGTGTTCGCGGCAGCATGCCAAGGGCTGCAGCAGGGGCCCGCCGCGGCGCTGCACGAGGCCAAGGAGCACACCCTGCTCAGTCAGGCACTCTGGCGTGGCTCGGGGCCAGTTCACTGCTGCCCCGCGGCGCAACTCTCGTCTACTGGTCTACAGCAGCGGTGCGTGCCTGAGCACGGACTCGGACGCTACATGTCCTCCGTGGCGCCCGGACGCGTGCAGGGGAGTGTGCCGAATACAGTCGGTGCTCACTAGTTGCCATCTTGCCCACGCGCTGTCACAGGTGCTGCGCGCCTTCTCGTCCGTCTTCTTCCACGCCTTCGATGTGGCCTCGCTCAACCTGCTGCAGGTGCGTGGGCGGGGGAAGTGGGGGCAGTGGGAGGCGGGGATCAGTGTGCATGGGTGCAGCGGCACGTGCCGTGGGGGTGCGGTAACCTGGGGCTGAACGGTAGGGTGGGCGCGCAAGCCACGGGTACGTGCATGCCGACGTCGTCCTGCTGCGCGCCCGCACGCGCACACTGTCGGCGACACGCCGCCTTTAGGTGCTGCGCACACGCTTGTGCAGCTGGCCTGCCAAGTGGTATTTAATGCTCACCTCTGCCGCGGTGCTTCTGCTTCTGTGGCTTGGCTTGACGCCCACGTGGACGAGGCACAGTGCACCCACGCTGACAGTCGAGGTGCACTGCCACGTGTGCCCCCCGCGCGCAGTTGGGCATCAGCTGCAACTTTACAGGCAACAACGGGCCGCGGCTGCACATGGAGCTGTTCCCCAGATACAGTGAGTGGCGCCCCTCCCGCCTTGCCAACATCGGGCCCGGGTTGCAAGGGGGCACATACACCTCCAACACGCTGGTGTTGCGGCCGTGCCCAACACGCCAGCTCCAGGGAGACCTGTTTGGATGGTTTTACCTCGTGGCCCTGCTACGGAGCCAGGCGGGGATCTGGCCCCTATGCACGTGCTCATGCAGATGTATGCTGACAATGGGTTGGACGCGGGCCACCAAACGCATTGACGCGTGCACGTCGCCACCTACCTTGTTCCGCACCTCCTCCACAACGAACAAGCTCATCGCGTGCAAATGTATGCTACTGTGTGTGTATTTTCTACAATCGTTACCCCCGCCGCCGCCGCTGCCCAGGCTGCTCGTCCACGCCGCACCTGGCCCACGCGGTGGTGTCCGGCGTGTCCTTGGTGCTGTTCGTACTCATCGCGCTGCTGCTTAACATGGCGGAGGTGGGTGGTGCGCGTGTCGCACGTGTCGGTTACCGGGTGTGAACACACGCACCGCGCTGCGCATGCAGTCGACCCGCACCGCCCCGTGTCACCCTCCGCCTGTGCTGTGTGTCCTACCTCCAGTTGACCTCGGTCGGTCGGTGCCACCTGAGCACCAAGCAGACTGGGACTGCCCCACGCCTCCCCTCCTACTGCTCCACCCCACCACCTGCATTGTACGACATACCACTTTGTACGACTGGCTTACGTAATGACCCGCCCCATACGTTGTTACTGTCGCAGGTGGAGGTGAACCCCACCAGCCGCCGGCCCATGGCTCTGGGGCACAGCGGGGCGGAGGTGGCGGCGTTTGGCACCAAGGTGCGTGCAGGGGCGCAGGGGCACCCGGGAGGTGCGAATGTGCCGAAAGGCCATTCCTTACGTGCAGTAGTGAAGTCTGGAGGGAACTCTGTGTACTGGCGTGGCATCGAGCTTGCCATTACGCGGTTACAAGCGACACGACCATCGCCCCCGCGTGCGCCAAGTCAACGAACAACCGCGAAGCAGTGTCACAGCCTCCCCATGCACACGCGCCGAGGCCGAGAGCGCACTTCTCTGTAAGCAGGTCCTCAATCTACTTCAGGAACGTAACGCACATGCGCCCCCTATCCTCCCCCTGCCCGCAGGCCCTGATGACGCTGGTGGGCGTGTTCCTGGGCTGGCCCAAGGTGGCCGCCTGCTTCTACCTGGCCCTGGCGCTGCTGCTGGCCTGGCAGTACCTGAGATGGGTGGGTCACAAAAATGCCTATGCTTGCACCTCGCACCCGGGCAACATGACATCGCCCCTTCTTGCCGTTTGCGGAGGGGCCCCCGTGCCCCTGTGCCTCCGTGCCCCCGTGCTCCGGCCGCTGCCGTGGCCCGCATGGAAGCCGCACATGTAGCAGTATTGGTGAAGCGCGTTGCTTCAGCACACGACAGCGGTAGCAGCTGCGGCGGCCGCCCCACCCTGGCCGCTCACTACCAGGGGCCAACCCGCTCGCGGCCGCAAGCGTCTCACTAACCCGCACCCCCTGACCTCGTCCGCCCGCTGCGGACCGCCCCCACACCCCACGCCCCCAGGCGCCCAACCTGGTCCGTTGGGTCAACTACCTCAAGTCCGGGATCGCGGCCAGCATCGTGTTCTGCAGCCTGATGCTGGTGCTGCTGGTGTTTGCGCCCGGGGTCAAGGACGGCGGCCTGGGGGCCTACCGCCGCTCCGTGACGCTGGCCATGCTGGGCGGCCTGGCGCCCGCCTTCCTGCTGGGCGCGGCGTGGTCGTGGTGGTGGATACGGCGCACCACCAGCGCGGCACTGCAGGCCTTCAGGTGAGCGGGGGGGCCGAGGCGCCGTCGCGGCACGAGGCAATGGCGTGCATGACACTTGCAGAGTTGCAGTCAATGTGCAGATTGAGACGTCTTTCATTGGCGGCCAGGCAGTTTCCTGTACAGCATATTTGTTCCCTCAGTTAGTTGTGCCCCTGTCGTACCCAATGCCGTACTGCAGGGACATGCAGCCTGGAGTGCCGCTCAAGGACGTGCACCCCTTCGACGAGCCGCGGGACGTGGAGATTGTGGCTAGGTGGGTTGCGGGCCAGGGGCGGGGTCCTGGTGCGAATGGCTGGTTGCCGTACGTACATCGCCAGGGCGAGTGTGGCTAGGAGGCTGCAAAGCCGCAGGCGCTTGGGCCTAGGTATTGGTGGCTGCATCCTCACAAGTGCCAGCACGAACTTTCCGCCGACTTCCATACTGTTTCCAACCGGATGCATGGGACCCGTGCGTGACCCCACGGAACATGCACACCCCGCAGGTGCTGCCGCGTGTGGAGGGACCGCTACACCCTGGACCCCGAGGCGGTCAGCCAGGCGCACCTGATCCTCAAGGTGCGGACCTTGCAAGTCCACATCTGACTACGCCATGTACGCGCATGCCTTGCACGCCCGCGGAACCACTTCGGGGCGTGCACGAGCTGTCAAGGCGCGACTGCAGGTGCCGCCCGCTCGCTCCGCAATCACCTCCCGCCCGCTCTCCACCCGGCCGCCCTCTTGTACACTTCCGCTAACCCACAGGCGGGCCTGGCGCTGTTCCCCTCGTCCTCCTACATGGCCCTCCTGCACGCCAACTTCATGATCGAGGTGCTGGGCGTCAGCCAGAGCGGCCAGCGTCAGGTCGAGGTACGTTTACGATCGTGGGACGGGCACTATCCCAGTTGCGTATGCCTGTCCAACAGCAGGCGGTGGACTGCATATTCGGGTTTGCATGTGCACATGGACCCTGTAGCGGAGGCTGTACAGGCAATCAGCACGCCTTGACCTCCGTATCAGCAGCTTACTCCGCCCTGGAGCCGACCCCTTGCCCCACTCCGCCCCCCAGGCCGCCCGGCGGCTCAAGCCCAGCCTGATGGCCCGCTTCATGATCTTCACGCGCCAGCAGCAGGCCACGCAGAAGGCAGCGGGTAGCACCACCAACGACGGCGCCTCCATGGACCTGCTCGGGTGGGCCCCTGCTGTGCCGCGCGTGTCCTGTGTTGTACTGCACCCTGCAATACCTAAAGACCCTCATCTCGGCCACCTGTCTCTGCACCTGCTCAGCAAGCGATCATAACCCGGGCCCCCTTATAGCTCCTCACCGTGGGCCCCTGACCAGTCCTAACCTCCACCTGGTGTCTCCCTACCGCTATGATAACCCACAGCTACGTGGAGTTCCAGCGCAAGCAGCGCATGGTGGTGTCCATGCACAAGAACGCGCTGCAGGCCATGTGCAACTTCTGGTGGGTTCTTATTCGCATGCAATCAAGGCAAAGTCCTGACCAGCACGCGTATTACCTTTCACCGCCTGCGGGACACAGTCTGGCCCAATCCCTGGGGCCTGCTGGCACCGCTGTCGGCTGTCGGCTGTGGGCTGCTTTCCTGCTGTGATCCGTATCCGTAACACGATTCGCCCTCCCCCTCGTCTTCCTCATGCAGGAAAGCGCTGGACGCGCGCACGGTGTCCTTCTCCACGCTGTCCAAGGCGCTGTCCAAGATCGAGAGCTCCGTGTCGCAGGCGCAGACCGCGTACCGCGTGGTGCTGGAGATGTACGGCAACAGCCCCAAGCTGGTACGGCTGTACGGCAAGTTCCTGGAGACCATTAAGAACGACCCGTGGGGCGCCGCGGAGTACTACGCGGAGGCCGAGCGGCTGGAGGAGGCCAAGAACGACGACGCCAGGGGGCCGCTGCTGCCGGACGGTGGGTGGTGGGGGCCGGAGGAGGGAACAGGAAGGAAGTGAGGGGCACGGAGGTCGCCTGGGTGCAGCATCCAATCTGCCATGCAGTTACGTTCGGGTTTGGACAGAACTTCATCAAACCGTCGTGCATTTGCTTGGTCTCTGCCGTACAGGTACCCCCCAAGGACGCATGGACGAGCTGACGACCTCCGTGCTGGTCATCAACGCGGCGGGGGAGATCCAGATGGCCAACAAGCAGGCGCACGCGCTATTCGGCTACAAGCGAGGTGCGTCTGCGGTCAACAAAAGAATGTATGACATTGTTACATGATATCATTTGCACCAAGGTGTTGCCATGTCTGGGAGCTTGGCCACAGTCTATCGGTAGCGCGAGGAACGTCACATTGCGTGCGGCAGGCTCCAGGCAAAACGCTCAAAGCGACACTAAGCGTCATGATGCTTCAAATGCTTGCTGTGCACCGCTACTAGCCGTGAATCAGCCCCTTCCTCTCCTGCTTCCCCCCGCTGTGCTCCAGGCACGCTGGACGGCAAGGCCGTGGCCACGCTGCTTGCACCGCACTCGGGCCGCACCCTGGCGGAGCAGGTGGCCGCGCTGGTGGCGCAGAGCACCGGCGCCTCGGGACACGGCAAGCCGCCCGGTCCCGCGGCCGCCAACAGTGCTGGCGGCGGCAGCGAGCCGCCCCTGCAGCAGGCGCACGGCGTGGCGCTGGGCATGCACCACGAGCGGGTGGCCTTCGAGCTTAAGCTGTCCATCACAAAAGCCTCAGGTGCGCAAGCAGTTGACTGCTTGTGAGAAGCAAGGAGAACATGGTGACATTGGTGATTGAAGCAGCAAAGCCTTTGTGTACTCTTGCGGCCGTACGCGGTTGCGGTGGCACGACGTAGCCTCTGCCCGGCAGGCGTGGGCGAGGGCTCGTCGTTGTTTGTAATGGTGAAGCTGCTGTCTCGAACCCCTGTGGGCTCACACATTTGCATGCTTGCTGTGACGTGAACGGTTCCAGGCGTGGGCGAGGACTCGACGTTCATCGTGATGCTGGAGCCCCTGCCGGTGCCCAAGGACACCGCCTGCCTGTGGGTGGCCACCAACGGCACCATCGCCTGCTGCGACCCCAACTTCGTGGCCAGCTTCGGGTGAGGACCAAGGACTCCGCATGCTGTACCTGCTGATGGCGCAGACTGCTTCCTCGGACACCCGCTGTCTGCTGTAGCCCGGTTGCTCGCCAGGAAGGCTCACCCGGTGTCAGCGTCAGCTATGCAGTTATACGTCGCACGCCGTGTCCCACTAGTCACCCATTCTGCTGCATGCGCTGTGCACAGCGCCAATCTACGCATGCAGTACGCTAACCTCCTCTGCCGGCCGCACGCAGGTTTGCGCCCGTCGAGGTGATTGGCACCCGGCTGGCCAACCTGCTGGCCGCCAGCGGGGACGGCTCCGGCCCCGACCCCGACAGCGGCAGAGAGGGGCCTCAGGACAACGGCGGCAGCTGGCAGCCCCTGGGTGCGGCAGCCGGCGGCGGCCCGGGAGCCCTGCAGCAGGCCAAGGCCGACATACTGGCCAAGTGAGCACGCAGCGGTCACCAGATAAACAAGCCTGCTGTTTGCGTGCTTGGAGTGGTTGCATTGCGTACTCGTGCGGCACCCACCATTGCTGTGTCTGCGCTGCCCGCAGGCTGCTGGCGGCTGCCACGGCGGCGCAGCAGGACAGCCGTGCCGTCTCCACGCTGCCGTGCGCCATACTGCACAAATACGACAGCGCACCGCTGCCGTGTACCGCCGTCATTCACAGCATGGGTGAGCGTGGCAGCAGCAGCAATGAGATTTCCTACTCATAGTACTCCGCTTCCTTTTGAGCAGCTTGTAATGTCATGCACTGAACAACAGAGCAGGGGAAACACGGCCTCAGCGCACACTACCACGTGTAGCCAGCACGCTCCTGCAAAATTGCCTGAACACCGCAGGCACCCCCGAGCAGCCCGTGCACGAGGTGCGCGTGCGGCTGTCCGGCGGCGAGCCGCACCTCATCATGCTGGCCACCCGCAAGGGCGTCATCAAGTACGCCTCGCCGGAGCTGGCGCTGCAGCTCAGCGCCAAGGGCGCAGGCGGCGGCCTGGGGGCCGGCTTCGGGGCCGCGCGCCTTGGCGGCAGCGCCAACGGCGGCACCGACGGTGCGGAGGGCGGCGGCGGCGGCGGCGAGGGGGCGATGCTCCCGGCGGGCATGGCCGCGGCGCAGCTGCTGTCGGGCTTTGCGCTGACGGATTTCCTGCCGCCCTTCTGGAAGGACACGCACACTCGGCTGCTCAAGGTGAGGACTGCGTCGTACTCGATGCGGGAACAAACTGCTGTCGTCACCCGCGGATTACAGCTGTGCTGCCCTGACCTGCTGCTAGGCACATTAAAGATTTGGGGTATTGGTGGCAAGTTGACGGGCATGCATGCTGGTCCGCTCTGTCCGCTTAGGTTGTACCAACAAAGCCTAGTTGACCTGCCACTGCCTGTCACTCGTGCCACGTGGCGCCGTACCGCAGGAGACGACGGCCCGCACCCCCGCCAGTCGCGACGCGTGGACGTGCCGCAAGGCGGCGCCCGGCCCCACCCTGGAGCTGCGCACGGCACGTGGCAAGCCGCTGCTCGCACGCGTTTCCGTCACCACCACCGAGATGTGCGGCGAGGTGGTGCACATGATGCGCTTCGGCAGGTGGGCTAGCGCACGACCAGCTTGCATGGCCGGGACGAGGGGTCATTACGTGTGGAGGGATAAGATGCGGTGCATCTGGTAGCCGCGCACTGCAACGCACGGGGCGTTGTACACATCCTGCGTGACGCATGCCACCGGCCACCAACATGTTACTCCTGCCCATGCCCCTGCTTCCACACGCCCCAGGTCCACGGTTGAGGCGGCGCTGGACGAGCGGCGGCTGCGTCTGACCCTGGCTCCCGACGGCAGCGTCAGCCACGTGTCCAAGAACACGCCGCCACGCCTCTTTGGCTTCAAGCCGGCCATGGTGGGTGCACGGGTGCAGGGGCCGCAGGCGCCATTGCATTGCTATGTGTCACACGACGCCCACGACATCCCGTAGACAATGCATGAGTTTGGCACTTCTTTTGTCCGATGGTGAGATTAGGAGGCCACTCCTTTTCTGAACCGTCCTTGTCGAACCCATGCATTGTTCCGTGCGCAGCTGCTGGGCCGGCTGCTGTGGGAGGTGCTGGAGGAGCCGGACCAGGCGCAGGTGCGGCCGGGCACCTCCCTGGGCCGCGCCTACAGCGGCCTCGTCAACCGCGCGCTGGCCAGCCCCGGCGCCTCGTGGCGCGTGCTGGTGGCGCCGCCGGTGGCCGCCGCGCAGCAGCGGGGCCTGGCCGCCGACATGGCCGCCATGGCACGTGCCAACAGCAAGAAGGCGGCCGTCATGCTCGTCAGCGTGGTGAGGACCCTTGCAAACACTCCCCCAGTTCTTTACTGCTTTCACGCACTTCCTTGTTGCTGGTTGCTTTACTACTGCCGCAGCGCCGCCTCCTTCTTTCTTGTGCCCCTGTGCAACTCCCGCCCCAATCCGGTGTATTGACCCACAGGTGAGCCCCAGCGAGTCTGACGACCTGCTGGGCGCCGCCCCTCCCACCGTGTACGTGGACCTGTGGCCGGCGGCCGCGCTGAGCGCCGTGCTGGACGTCGACGACTCGGGCCGCATCGCGGTGGTGCACGAGGAGGCCACGCGACCCATGGGTCTGCTGTTCGGCGTGCCGGCGTCCTCCCTGGAGGGGGAGCCGCTGTCCGCCGTGCTGGAGCTGCCGCCCGGCCGCAGCGCCAACGACCTGTTGTCGCTGCACGGCGGCTCCAAGAAGAGCAACCTCAAGACCAAGCACAAGGACGTGGCCGTCAAAGTCGGCCCCATGCACGTGCTGCAGGGCCTGGTGAGCTGCAGTCGGTGGGGGCGAAGGAGGGCGGGGTTTATAGCTGGGAGGCGTAGCTGTCCTATGGTGCCTGCAGTACCAAGTACCAACCCCACGACACGGGGCACACACAAGCAAGTGATAGTACGCCAACTGGCAACGCGTGCATGCAATGCAACTCCCCACTGACACCGTACCCCTCTCCCCACCCCTTGTCACCTCTCATTGCGCTGCAGCACGCGGACGGCAAGCCGCTGGCGCTGGATGTGCAGGTGTCCGGCAAGCCCGGCCCCGGCCACGCCGTCACCATGCTGCTGCGCGTGCACACGGCGCCGCTGCTGCCCGCGCCCCTGCCCGGCACCGTCGCCGGGCCGGACGCCGCTGCCGCCAGCCCTGCCATGCGCTTCGGCGGCTCAACCGTGCTGGGCAGCGCCCCCGCCGCCGCCGCCGCCACCGACTCGCCTCGCGCGGCCAGCTTCCTACAGGCCCCCAATTCAGGCGAAGACAGCTCCGACGCCACCAAGCACGACCTGGACAGCGCCATGATGCCGCGCCTCCGCACGCAGGACAGCACGGGCAGGGCGGCCGCCGCCACCGCCGGCAACAGCTCGCCGCTGCTGTCGCCCCACGCGCCTGAAGCCTGCTCTCCGCTGAAACGGGCAGGTAGCGCGGCTGCCACCGCCGCCGCCGCGGCAGCGGCGGCAGCAGCGGCGGCGGCGGCGGCGGCTGCTCCCCCGACGCACACGCCTGTCGAGCCATTGACGGCCCCGGTGCCTGAGGCCCTGGCGGGGCTGCTGAACGCCGCTAAGGGGCTGCCGGCGATGCCGTCGGCCACCGGCCGGCCGGCGGCGGCGCGGCGGCGCTCACCGGGCAGCCCGGGTCCCGTGGTCAGCGGCGACGGTGAGGGTGACGGCGCCGCCGCCGCTGAGGGCGCCAGCGTGCAGGGTGTGGCGGGGGGAGCTGGCGGGGGCAGCCCCCGCGTGAAGCGCGCTCCGCCCTCCCTGGCGCGCCTGGACGAGCACCTGGACGCGCTGGAGAGCCTCATGGTGTCGGGGACGAGGACGGCGGAGGGGGCGGACGAGGACGGGGGCGGCGCCGCGGCGTTCGGTGGGTGCCGTCAGGGTGTGGAGTGCGGGTGAATGGCGTGTACAGGCGCCCCTGCTGTTTACCTGGATGGAGTGCACCGTCGCTGAACCGTTTGCTGTGGTGGACTCTATGCGACTCAATGACCCTGGCTGCTCCCCGTTGTTGTGCGCAACAGGCAGCGCAATCACAGCTGGTGTGGCAACAGCGCCCAAGCGAACCGGTAAGTGCGTGTTCTTGCACGACTCCCTCACCGTTTCTTAGGTGTAAGACATAGCACGGCTTTCTACGCGGATTAGGAATCTGCGTCCTCAAAGCAACACACTTCCCTGTTGGTGTGCCTGATGTCCTCCTCCAAGTGCCCACGCCCTGACCCCACCCCCCAACGCAGCCGGTGCTGACGAGGAGGAGGAGGAGGACGGCGACGGCGTCACAGACGCCAACAGCAACAAGCTGAGCGACGACGAGGTGGGGCGGGCCCTCCAAAAGCCAAAGGTTGCCGGCACGAATACTGTCACCCTGGGCCTGCGTCCGTCTGCCATGTAAGACCAGTCAGGCCAACCTGACTGGTTGACACTCGCGCCGGCGCCTGCCGCAGGGCCCCGACCTGAACTCTGCGGGCAAGGCGCGCATCTCCACGTGGGTGGCCACCAAGGGAGAGTACTTCCAGAACACCAAGTCCACCGGGGTGGGTGGAGGATGCCAAGTTGCGCGGGCCAGTGCTCCACCAGGCTGCGGCCCATTGACATGCACACGAGCAGCCCCCGTCCATGCGTGATGTATTCTGTTGGGCGCATGGTGCCCTGCAAGTGCAGCAGTGCAACGATCAACACGTTCACCATCAGAGCGTCGGCCCGCAGAATGGTGCTGTCTGTCCTTACCTGTGCAGGCCGAGCCTGAGGAGGACGACGACCCAGTGCCCGTCGGCCGCTTCGGCGCCAAGGGCGCCGCACCGCCCAAGGCTGCGCCTGCGGCCCGCGGGGGCTCCCCACCCGGCAAGCCACCCGCCGGCGGCGGCGACGAGACAGCGGGCGCCGAGAAGGCGGCGGTGGGCGGCGGCGGCGCGGTGTCGCGGCCCGATGACGACGCCCAGAGCGAGGGGGGCTACAGCGCCATGTCGTCACAGTCGGGTGCGTGGCACTTGGGCACTAATGCCGGTTGCAGCGGGGTAGCCGGCTAGGACAATTACATCGAACACGTCTTTTACGCTGACACTTGCGACATGCCGAGCGGGATCTGTGCGGTACAGCCAGCGGTACAATGTGTGGGTAAGCCGGTGCGCCCCTTTGCATGCATGCGCAGGCGGCGGCGACGCCGGCGGCGCCGAGTACAAGCGCGGCAAGCGGTTCCGGAAGCTGGTCAAGCTGATGGACTCGGGGCAGGCGCAGCAGGTGGGCCGGCAGTCTGTTACCGGTTGGCAGGCAATTCGGCATTTACAAACGGCCCCAGGCGAGCCGCGTGTGCGCCCTGGCACAGGCGGGACAGTCGGCCCCCCTGCTCTGCATTCCCCTCATGGGAAGTCATGGCTCCGCTGCAGGAGCTAACGCTAGCTGAGCGTGTACAAAGGGGGAGGCAGAAAGCCCCCCACCGACTGGTGCGGCACCCGGCACTTGGGCATCCTGTGGCAAGCTGACACGTGCCACGCCCGGCCCTCATGCGTGCGTGCTGCCGCCGGGCCTCCCTGCCCCCAGGTGCACCAGCGCTTCCGGCAGCACGCGCTCATCACGGTGGCGGTGCTGGCGGCAGTGCACATCATCTGCTTCGCGCTCACCGTGCACAGCGTCGAGGTGTGCAGGAGGGTCGTGGTGGTCGCAAGGACGCAGGGCAGGGGCGCCGGGGCCGGATGGTGCTGTTCGGCTCCTCACTTGGCGCAACGTGCAAGGGGTTGCCCTTTGCACCCAGCAGGGGCAACGCCCCTGGGGATTGCGTGTCGACCCGGCAACAGGGCGTAGGTGGTTGTGTGCGTTACTGCCTGACATATGCTCCTCCTCCTGCCACGTGCCACGTGTCTCCCCACAGACCAAGCGCGCCAGCATGCTGTACCTTGCCAGCAGCGGCGACATCCAGCACTACCTTCAGAGGGTGAGCCGCCGTCTCCACACCCTGCTCGTATGTATGCAATGGTGCTCCAAGTCCCTCAGGGACGCTCGAAAGGGTCACCTATGGTGCACGTGCGGTGCGGTAAGCACGCATCTGCTGTGTGCTGCACCCAGAGTGTGGTCGCCTGTACCTGCGCCTTCACAATACAATTGCTCAGTGTGTGGTGCGCATGGTGCCCCGCGCCGTTAGCTGTTGAACCGCAACGCCTCACCCCTTTCACTCTCGTGCCCACCCGTCGTTCCCAACCGCATCTTCCCCTCGCTGCTCTCCCTGCCAGATCCTGGTGGACACGCGCTCGCTGGACCAGATCTACAAGAACAAGACCTCGGTCAACCTGTACGGGCCAGACGATATCGATGTAAGTGTTCCCCTGCTCCGGAGATGGTATTGGGCAGTTGGCGTCCATGCTTTTGTGGGTTCTAAGCCTCTTCTCAACCCACAAGCAGTGCATCCTTTACTGGAGCTGGAGGTTGCCGTACCGTTTGTGGTGCATGACCGCCTGGCAACCACCTGTGACCCTGGCTGGATATCTCCCTGCTCCATGTGTTGCTCACTTCCTGCCGTGCAGATCATCGCCAACAGGATCTACCACGACGCGGTGCTCATTCATGTGAGGCACGGCCCTGGGCAGTCAGCCCGCTTTGCGAATAGGTAGCCGTTGTGTGCCTCGGTGGTACATACTTGTACTTCGGAGCAGTGGTACGTTGAGCACAGCTTATGGCACCTTGGCGTATGCTCATACGCGCACGCCTCACCTTGCCGCTGCATGAAGCAGTGTGCGCTGGTGTGCGGCTGCAGGAGAATACCAACAGCATCTGGAAGTCGTACCACAAGGTGGACCCCAAACTGATGGAGGTGCTCTTCCAAACAGGTAGGTACGGCAAAGCGGCAAAGTTGCCGAGCTCATCCCTGGTGGGAACCCACAGTTTGCACGTCAACAAACCGTGTGAAACATGTGCGCTGAGCCTAGGACAAGGAGCAGGCGGTGCTCACCGCGTCGAACCTTACTGGGCGCGCACTGAGCCCATGCGCCCAGTGCATGCACCCACGCAGTTGTCTTGTAACCCTGTGCTTGCAACCCTCTTCTGCCCACGCAGCAATCCCCGTGTGGGCGGGGCGCGACGAGCTGGGCGAGAACCGCTACCGCGACCTCACGCTATGGGTGAGCGCCATGCGTGTTAGCGGCAGGCCGGAGAGCCTGAGTTTATCCTCTGCAACCACCGTGCACTGGCTTTCCCCGTGACTTACCCCGTTACCCGTGTAATCCGCGCCCCTAATAATCTACAGGACTGCATCGACCGCATGTTCACCATGTCCAAGTACCTGTACCAGAACTACAGGGAGTGGCGGGCGCAGGGCGTGGACATCTCGGCCACCGACCCGGGCATGTTCCTGCTGCTGTCGGGGCCGCAGCTGTACGAGAACATCGACCTGGTGAGCCGCACCTGCTGCCACATCGGCGGGTCCACTGCTGGTAACCAACCAAGCCAGGACTCTGGTCCTGCCCTCCTGCCCTGGTTGACATGTTTCCTGCACACGCGCCAACCCAAGTGTAGGTCAAGCAACGGACGTAAGGGTAAACTTCTGCGCGTGCAGTCGTGCAAAAAGGCGAGCCGCCGCCCCCATCCCGTTAACCCACACCGCCTCCACCAACCCACGCAGATCACGGAGGAGCTGCTGCACGCCGCCGTGATCGACACCAGCCACGTCAACGACCTGCAGCTGACCTTCCTGGCGGTGGAGGGCTGCGCCATCAGCTGCCTGGCGGCCGGGTGCGTGCTGTGCGCGGCGGCAGGCATCTCGTCAGCTGTGCCATACGCGTGCTCCTTGTTTTGTGCTGACTACACATACTGGTATCATGCGTTGCGACACTGAACGGCATTGACTTGGGACCCTCCTCATCCCGTACCGCACATGCAGGTACATCACGTACCTGCTGCGCGCCGTGGCCGCCCAGCGGTACAAGCTGTACGGCACCTTCCTGTCCATCCCCGTGGGCCTCACACGTGCCCTGGCCACGCAGAGCACCTCCCTGCTGGACGTGAGTACCCACCGGCGGAAGCAGGAGGCCTAAGCACGAGTCGCACTCCGCAGGGCGTACTTTCTACCACACCGCAGCGCAACGCCATGAAAGCAGGGAGCCACACGGTGTATTCAAGATGCCCGTAGCTGTGTAGTAGTAGTCGCGTGGGACCGGCTGTTATGGTTATACAGTTTTTCCTTATCGCAGCTCGTCGGTTGTTGCTTACGTCCCAACAACAGGAGGACGATGACGAGGATGGCGACGGTGATGACGACGACGACGTCAACAGGGGCGGCGGCGGTGGCGGCGGCGGTGGGGACGTGGCGGGCGGCAGGGGCGACGAGGAGGGCGGGCAGGGGGCGGGCAAGCCGCGCCGCCGGGCCAGCATCGCCGCCACCTCGCACGCCCACGGCGAGGGCACCGGCAGGGGCGACCGGCACGGCCCCTCAAAGGCCGACAACGACAACAGCAACAACAACGACAAGTCCCTGAAGCCGTCCATGTCATCGCCCAGCATCGGCGGCAACGACGTCGGCGGCGCCCTGGGCGGTTGGAAGGCTCGGCTGGGGGCGTTGCTCGGTGTGCGTGTGCGCAGCAGTTCGGTGCTGCCGGTGTCAGGCGCCGCGGCGGCGGAGAGCTCCCGCAAGCGCGCCCTCACGTACGACAGCTACCAGACGCTGTTCATGCTGGTGCCCTTCCTCATGTGGTCGGCGCTGGTCATCATCATCTACGCCATTGCCGTCATCAAGATCCAGGTGCGGCGTGGGAGGCCTACTCGGTAACAGGCTAGAACTGCATTGACATTGTGGATGCACAGCCTTTACGGGTTCATGACTGTGCTACGCATCGCCCCCCGGGTACGGGAGAGCTCACGTTGGCCCCATGGGCCCCATGAGCTGCCGTTGCCCACTACACACACTTTACGGGTTGACTGCGCTACGCATTGCCCCCGGAGTATTGGAGAGCTCCTCTAGACCCGATGCACCGCTGACATCACAGTCTTTTCACCCCGTACTGAGCTGAACAATTGTGTTGGCGATGTGCCTGAACTGCTCTGCAGGGTGTCGCGGAGATTGTGGCTGTGCACGGAGTGGTGAACCTCAACAGCGCCCGGACGTACCGTGGGGTCTTCTACGCCCAGGTACGGCGTGCGTGCGGCTTCTGCGTGCCTTGGGCCTTCAACAGCCACCTCTGGTCGTGCGCCACCCTGCACCCTTGGACATAACGACACTGGGGGTGCAGGCGCGCCAGCCCTTGCCTCTTCCCTCCCCGTCCCCTCTGGCCCACCCCTGACCGCCTGCCCCGTCGCCACCCATGTGCTCCGCGGTGCCCACGCAGGAGCTGGCTGCGGAGGAGGACGCCTCCCTGCTGCGTTACCGGCGTGAGGAACTGGTGGTGTCCAAGAAGCTGATCGAGGCCTCCTTCTACACCATGCTGCTGGGCGACGACGCGTACAAGACGCTGGGTGCGGCACGGAGGCAGGGCCTGACATTGCCTTGGGGACATGGCTTCGGCTGCTTGCATGTACCTTTTCCGTACGGCAGCCGGCTCCGCATTCCTTGCATACTGGGCGGCTTTCCGACGCGCAGGCCTCGTCCCTCGTGGCGACTAGTGCACGCTTCCCTGGCACAGCCTCGGCACCTTGCACCTGGCACGGCACGCTGTGCCACGTGTCCCCTCGCTCACACTCGCAATCACCCTACCTGCCACGTGCCACCCCCCCCCCTTTCCCCCCGGCCCCAACACGGAGCGTTTCCCGATGGTGACGGCGGGTCTGGACATTGAGGACCCCGACATATCGCTGCTGCTGTTCGACAACCGCGACTGCCTGCGGCTGCCGGAGCACCTGCCTTGCCCCGGGCCAGAGTACCGCTACTACGAGGTGAGGCAGGTGCAGTGTCCGTGGATCGTGTGGCACGGAGCGCATCATTTCGGAACCGCACCGCTAGTTTTGCTGCCAGCTGCCTCCTCGTCCGTTGCCGTCACCAAGCCTGCGAGGTGTCACTGTGCAAAGCGGCAACTAACCGCCCCGCACCCGTCCTTTCCTCAACCCGCGCAGATGACCCGCGTGGGCGTGTACAGCATGATGCAGCAGTTCATCTCGCGGCTGTACGCCCTGGCCGAGAACGAGACCGTGGTGCCCATCGGGCTGGAGGACCCCTACTTCGACTTTATATACAACGGTACGTTCGTTATAGACCTGTGACCACAATCGTGCCCGCGGCGTGGGCGCATGTCGTACGTGTACGGCATTGGTACCTGTGTTACCGTGTGTTTTAGCGTGGGTTTGCTTCTGCTCACATTGCATACCTGTGCTGTGAGCCTTGCTTGTCCCCTCGCTGACCGCAAAATGCGTCCCCGTCCCCTCCACGTGCTGCCTCCCCCTCCCCCGCATGTCGTGTCGGCAACATCCGCCATACCACACCACGCCATGACAACATGCAACCGGACAACAGTGGGCACCAAGGTGCGCAGATTTGACCATGTTTGCAGCTGCAGCTGTGTAACGGCACGGCGCCCTTGTAATTTTGTTCAGCTGGCGCAACGCCGGATCGCCGATGTACGGCCTGGGAGGCCCCTGCGGTGGCAAAGCACCGTCTCGTTACTTCCAGGGCCTTCGTCAACGCACACAAGAAAGTATGGCCACCTGCCACGCTGGCAGGTCCCTTGCTGCTATTGTAACGCTGCTGAATCCTATCGACTGCCGCCGCAGGATCTGTCGGACGGCAATCAGCGCATAGCCGAGGACCATAATTACACCATCGCAAAGGTGTTTGACGGTAAGCCCATATCTGCAAGCGGCCCTCGGTAGAATATATGGCACTGTTGTAGCACTACATACGTGGCTCAGCGCGCCCCCTACCGTGGGGGTTGGCAGCTCCCAAAAGCAACCCTGCGCACCCTGCTGCCCGAACGTTGCCCTCCAGCCTCCGGCTGTAACCCGCCGCCCGTGCCCCCATTCTGCTCCCTGTCCCGTCCGCAGCCATCCTACAGCTGCACATCGTGCTGTTCCTGCTGCTGTGGGTGGTGTTCGCCGGTTTCGTTTTCATCCTGCTCAACCCCCTCATCAAGCGCGTGGTAAAGGAGGTGGGTGCCGCGGCGTAGGCTCAGTGGTGTTGGCGTGGGTTGACAGCACCAACGCAGAGGCTTGCTGCTGAAAGCAGGGAGGGCCGCTTCCTACCTGTGAAAGCGCTTCCATGGCTTGTTCCAGCTCCTCCAGGTGCTGATGCCACCACATGCTCTGCTTCTTGACAATGTTTGCAACTAGCCCGGCATAACCCATGCGCTGCACATGTTCGGCACCAGTGCTTTGCCTCCACGCAACCGCCTGCCTGGCGGAGCTTACCTGCGACACACAGCTGGCCTTGTAACTCTGCACAACCCCTTGGAAATGTGCTGCCTCGCCCACTCATACTTTAGGGTGTGCCATGCTACCATATGCACCGGGCACAAGCGCATTACCGTCGAGCTGATGCCTCTGCTGCACGTCCACCCACACCAGGGCCCTTGTGCGCACCCGCATTCACCCAGCCACCTGACCCGCTGGGCCCTGCCAGACTCACTGCCCCACCCTGCTTGTGCCTCTATCTGCAGAAGCGCCGCATCGCGGAGCTCATGTCGCAGCTGCCGCTGGAGCTGGATGTGGAGCGCCTGGTCCGTGCCGCGCTGAGCGGGGGGCAGGGCGCGCAGCAGGGCCCGGGCGGCGGCGGCGGCGGCGGGAGCGGGGGCGCCAAGAGCGGCCTCATCGCGGGAATAGACGGTGGGTGGTGGGGGCTGGAAGGGTTGGTGGTTGTCGGCACCAGCGTGTAGACCGGCAGCAGTCGTAGTAGAGCTAGTTTTGCTCCTCGCTTGGTACATCTGCAGCATGGCCTGCGCATAGGCTGTGTGCACATGCCCCATGGACGACCCATTTTACCCCTACAATGCTTGCGCAAGTGTACGCTGCATGTGGGGCATGCCCTGCAGGTGACGGCGCAGGCGGCGAGAGTGGGGATGTCAAGGGCGCAGCCAAGCAGTGGACGCAGATCCTGAGGTGCGTCCTGTGTGCTGCTAGGTGGGGTGCGACATTGGTACGGCGATGCGGGCGGCGTGTGCGCTACGCTAGTTCCGACGTGCACTGCAGCAGTTTTCAAGTACACAGGACCGCGGACAGTGTGCTTGGCCCTTTGGTTTCTTTGCCGTACAGGTCTGCCAGCGTGTTGGCACGGAAGGACAACTAGTTAAACACAGAGTGGGCGCACCCTGTGTAATACACAGCACACGGCAACGCGGAGGGACGTGGAGCGGCCCAGCTGCTGCCACGCAGTGTGGTAAGGGAGCGCAAGCTTACACGGCTGTGCCAGCTGTGACCGCACGCGCCAAGCAGCAGCAACTGGAGGGAGCGTGCTTGAAGAATAGCAGCGGGAAGACGCCGTACGGGCAGAAGAAACGAGCGAGACGGGAGACTTGGAGCAGAGTGGGTGCGGGGCGTGCGGTGCCACTGTGCGGCGGCCTGCGTGCTGCGCCCACGGGTGGGCTGCGCTGCGAGTGGATAGGTACAGCTACTGGGGCTCATGGCCGTCGACGCGTGAGGCAGGAGCTTTTGACGCAGCTGCTATTCATTTCGATGGGGAAGGGATGCAGGCTGTGTGCTGCTTATGCTCCCTGCAAACCCCCGTCAGTTCTTGCGCCCCGCTATTGTTGAGAGCGGCTCGGTTGCGTGAGACATGTTATCTGGCACTTTTTTGCCTAGCATGCAGGGTTGTCTACTTGGACAACGCTGGCATTAACTGTATTCATTGCGTATTGTGCGCTCGGTGTTCGTGGTCACGGTCTGCGTACCTGTTCCGTTATGGACCCCGAACGTCGTCGAATGCCCTGTTGGTGTGGCCACGTGTGGCTCAAGGGTCAACAAACCCAGTACGCACCAGGAATAAGACTTTGTACCTACCAAATTTTTGACAGTAACTCTCCTAGCTTGGGGCTGGGGTGGTTTGGTTTGGTGGTTGCTCACGGTGCCGTACCTGTACCGGTATCTGGTTAAAGGGCTAGGTCCCCCGTGCGTGTTATGGCTCCTTGGGTTGCATGGGTAGGTCCTCGGTGCCTGTCTCGGTTGTTTGGGAAGGCTTGGGCACACCAAGCCCTGCACACGGCAAGGCGGGCTTTCCATGGTCCTTCTGCAACTGGTGTGTGCTGTCCTGACAAGGTGAGATTAAACGGCGTGAATATCTGAGGCGGAGGCGTGCGGGCGGGCACCGTGCTCTTGCGTCCCTTCCTTTGACCACAGTACCTGCTCTTGCGTCCCTTCCTTTGACCACAGTACCTGTGGACTGGATTGGCTCCACAGTGGCATTCGTGTCAATCTGTGCGGGCTGACTTAGTTGCTGCTGCCGTCTTTCTGGTAGCGCGCGCATTGATATCTGCCGGGATGGCAGGTGCTTTAGCTCGCATGTCCTTTCATGCATTGCATTACCAGCCATTTATAGCTATGCACGGGGCCATTATTTGTGGGGGCCATTTGGCCATGTGGGGGCCATTTTGGCCTTCCACGCCCTGTTGACTCTCTGATTGCTGGAACCGCGTGTCCTGCCCAGCATTGTTTCAAGTCCCTGCTGGCGCGGTTTGCCTGCTATTGTGTAAACGCGCGGGTTGCCTGTACATTGTGTGACCGGCTTGTTGGCTGTGGCCTGACGGGAGTTGCGGGGCACCAGAACCACCGGGCGGGCGTTATGTTTACAACTGCATTGATAGGGGCCCCTCCGTTGCTGCGTGAAGGCTGTCCGGTGGGCTGGAAGCCAACGGTTGTTGCCCAACGCCATGGGTTTTCCGCTATTTCCAATTGGTTTACCTTTTGTGTTTGTAAACGTGTGCAGCTTGGAGCGCAGGCGTCTGTGCCTGCCGGCCGTCGTGCGTGCGCTGTTGGAGGCCTTTCCACGGCCCGGTTGATGTGGTTCCGACCCGGCTGGAGTTGGTCAGTCAAGGCTTTTTCGCCTCCGCAAGTGCATTGACGAGCCGGGGGCTCCAGGACAGAAAACACAATGCAATGCGTTCGACTGTTGTACCGGTACTTGTCTTTTACAGGCCACAGGGTCGCGAGCGTGGTTGCCGTACGTGCCGCATTTGTGGTGATGAGCAAGCCGTGGAAGATGAGCTGCATGTGCTGTGCGAGTGCCCTGCTTACGAGTCTATCAGAGACCG
>VFQN01003448.1_pt1 | contig 22587 bp, 25 predicted proteins | sample 3512371 | NCBI WGS metagenome assembly VFQN01 (sample SAMN10412370, study PRJNA504923) | tailings metagenome | isolation source: Replicate 2 from Balatoc abandoned mine | place: Philippines: Itogon, Benguet | collected 2017-08-28
CCTGCAGTTCGACGCCATTGCCGTCGGGATCGCGATAGTAGATCGACACGGTCGGCCCGTGATGGATGCAGCGTGACGGCTCGATGCCCAGCGCCTTCACGCGGCGATAGGTCGAGAGCAGCGCGCCGATGTCGCTGAACGTATAGGCGACATGTGCCAGGCCCGACGTCTTCGCATCGGGCGCCTTCAGCCCCGCCAGGTTCACGATCCCCAGGCGATGGTGCTCGTCGTCATAGGTCAGGAAGCAGATGTAGTCGGTCCGCTGGACCACGTGCATGTTGAGCACCGCCGAATACCAGTCGATCATCGGCTGCACGTTCGACGAGCGCAGGACGAAGTGGGCGAACAGGATCGGCGTGGCCGGCTTGTCCGCCAGGCTCCGGCGGCGCGGTGCGGTATCGATCAGGGTGTGCATGGCAATCTCCTCGATCAGGGCTGCGTCAGCCGACGCAGCAGCTCATGCTGCTGGCGGAGGGTGGAACATCGAGCGCCGGATTCTCCGTGAAGAAGCCGGTGGGGTGAAGCGCGAATCCCGCGGTGATCACGGGCTGGACCGGGAAATCCTCGGGCCGCGGAATATGATGCAGGCCGAAGCTGTGCCAGACCACGAGATCGGTATCGACCAGCGGCCGGTCCGCTTGCGTCCAGGCCGGCAATCCGTCGCCGCCGCTGCTCTGGTTGGGGTAACGGCCGGCCGCGAAGATCTCGTCGGGATGGTAGGCGGTGACCCAGAGTTGCCGGGTCATGAAGGCGGCGCGCCGGGAGACCATCGACTGGGGATGCGAGAAGGTGGGGACCGGGCTCAAAGGTAGCAGCTTGTAGGCGGTGGGCTGGCCCAGCCGGTTGCGGGCCTCCGCACTCTCGATCTTCCAGAAGCGGGCGGCGTTGAAGTCGACGTTGCGCTGCGCACCCTGCTCGGTCTCGAGGACGGTCTGGCGCGTGGTGAAGGCATTGCCGTACGGATTGTCGTCACCCATGGGCAAGGCCACCGTGTCGACCTCGACGACGCGGTTGCGCTCGCCGTCGACCGCCATGTCGAGACGCATGTTGAAGACGTGCTGATGGTAGTGGGCATAGACGCCCGGCGACACGATCGTCCCATAGTCCGGCGCCTCGCCGGGTCGCAGGCCGGCCGTGTTCATGATCCCGGTCGCCTTCATCTCGAAGTGGATCGAGCCGTCCTGATGGAAATACCAGAACGAGCCGTACTCGTAGTTACCGACCGTCGAGATCGACGACACGACCAGCCGCCGCGCGCGCCTCACGTCGACCTCGCCCGTGAACAGGTCGGTATGCTTCCACAGGATGCCGAAATCCTCCTCGTGCAGGCACACCGCGCTCTCGATGCAGTAGGGATCGCCCTTGCTGTCGGCCAGCCAGGCGTCGAAGTAGCGGATGGCGCCTAGGCAGTCGCAGCCCAGCGTCAGGGAATTGGCCAGCACGCCGATGCCGTACTCGCCGACATCGAAGGCATTCTTGCGAAAATGCCCGCCACCGGGATGCCCGTAAGGCACGACCATCTCGGACAGGGCGGCGCGGTGCAGCACCGACCGCAGCCGCCCCTCGTCCTCGTAGCCGACCGCATGCAGCACCAACCCCTCGCGGGCGTTGAAGCCGACGCGGAAGCGCCATTTCTGCCATCGGACCTCATTGCCCTCGACGGTGAAGCTGGGGCCGGCCGGCTGGACGATTTCCAGCGGCTTCACATCGTCGCGAAAGACGCTCCGATAGCGGGCAGCGTAGTTGCGATCGAGCCTCGGGACGTCGGCCACACCGTAGTCGTCGACACGCAGCACCTCGGCGCGGTCGAGATCGACCACGGCACACAGGCCCTCGATCGGATGGGCATAGCCGTTGTCGTTCTTCTCGCTGCGGTACCAGCAGAAGGTATGGGAAAGCCGCCGACCCTCTTCGTCCGGCAGCCCGTAGTTGCCGGCAGACCAGGGGTCCACCTGGACGTTCTCGACATCGCTGATGCCGCGCCGGGCCAGGGCCTCGCGGAAGCGGGGATCGGCCCTCGCCACCTCGCCGACCAGCATGATGTCGTCGACCAGGATGCGCGGCCGCACGCCGGGGACGTGCCGCCAGTCGACGACCTTGTCGGCGAGGAGGTCCACCCGGGCTTCCCAAACCTGGCCGTTTGTACGGTCGAAGGCGCAGACGAACGCCTCGCGGGGGAACGGCTCTCCCGCCCGGAAGGCCGACACGACGCCCTTGTCGGGTTCGTGGAGGCTCACCGTCTCGAACATCATGCCGGGGCCGAGATCGTGTGCCGCGCGCACGGCCGCCGACGCTCGGCTTATCTCGTCGGCGCTCAGGGGATCGAGCGGATGGCCGGGGGCCGCGTGCGTCGGAGTCTCGGCGATGGCATCGGGCATGGCTTTCCTCTCGGCAACATTGTCACGGTGATGTTTGCGCCGCGCAAGAAGCCGGCCAGATCAGGCCGTGGGCAGCGACCTGCGCACGCCGGCTCTCTCGAATGCACCGCCTTGCCAAATAACTTACTGACTGGTAAGTTAGTTATATGAAAGCGTCGCCAAAACAGCGTCGGGCTCCCGCCGACCGGCCGCAGGAGATCATCGACGCGGCCCTCATCCAGTTCGTCGAGACGGGGTTTGCGGGCACGCGCCTAGACGACGTCGCGCGGCGTGCCGGCCTCTCCAAGGCCGCGATCTATCTCTATTTCGAAGACAAGACCGCCCTGTTCAAAGGGGTGGTCCAGCACGCGATCACCAGCAATCTCGGCCAGGTCGAAGCCATGCTCGCCAGCCATCGCGGCCCCGTGGCGCCGCTGCTGTCGCGCATCCTGGAATTCCTGGCGCTGCGGATCGAGACGTCGCCGATGGCGTCGGTCGCGAAGCTGGTCATCTCCGAATCGCGCGCCTTTCCCGAGATCGGCCAGTTCTACCTGCAGGAAGTGATCGGCCGTGGCCTGCCGCTGATGGAAGGCCTGATCCGGCGCGGCATCGAGCAAGGCGAGTTCCGCAAGGTCGACTCCTTCATGACCGTACGCTCGATGATGGGCCCGATGCTGCTCGCCATGGTCTGGCGCACCGTTTTCGAACCGATCGGCGCCGAGAAGCTCGACGTGCAGGCGCTGGCGCGGCACCACGCCGACCTCATGCTGCATGCATTGCGCCCCGCTGCGGGAGATGCGCCATGAAACGCGCGCCGCTGATCGCCCTCGCAGCTCTGACCGCCGCGCTTCTCGTCTCCTATGTCATCTTCGGCGACCGCCTCCTCGCCCTGGCCGGAATCGGCACCGGCGACGACCGCTACCTGGGCTATATCGAGGGCGAGACCAGCCTGATCGCGCCGCCGACCGCCGGCCGCCTGATCGAGCGGCCGGTCGAGCGCGGCGACCGCGTGAAAAAGGGCGACCGGCTGTTCGTCATCGATCCCGTCGCTGCCAAAGCCGAAGTCGCGCGCGCCGAGGCGATGCTGGCCGAGGCCAAGGCGCGGCATGAGAACATGCTGACCGGCAAGCGACAGGAGGAGCAGGACGTCGTGCGCGCCCAGCGCCGCGAGGTCGAGGCGGCGCTGGTCCAGGCCGAAGCGGAACTCAAGCGCCAGACGGAGCTGGTGGCGCGCAATATCTCCACCCACCAGGCGTTCGAGCAGGCCGATTCGCAGGTGCGCCAGCTCAGGTCGCGCGCAGCCTCGCTGGCGGCGCAGGAGCGTGTCGGAGACCTGGCGGCGCGCCAGGCCGAGATCGCCGCCGCCGCCGCCCTGATCGAGCAGAGCCAGGCCAATCTGGCGCAGGCCAGGAAGCGCCTCGATGATCTGATGCCGGTCGCCCCCGAGGATGCGCTGGTCGAGAACACCTTCTTCAACGTCGGTGAATGGGTGCCGGCAGGCTCACCCGTCGTGTCGCTGCTGCCCGCCTTCCGGGTGAAGCTGCGCTTCTTCGTGCCGGAGGAACACGTGGCGCGCGCCGGCGCCGGCCGCGAGGTCTCCTTCTCCTGCGATTCCTGCCCCACCGGACTCAAGGCCATGATCACCTATGTCTCGCCGCGCGCCGAATACACGCCGCCGGTAATCTATTCCCAGAGCGCCCGGACCAAACTCGTCTTCCTCGTCGAGGCGCGACCTCTTGATGCCGTCGTCCCCCTGCCGCCGGGCCTGCCGGTCTCGGTCGCCCCGTTCGAGCCGTCGCAGTGACACCCGCGATCGACGTCCATGATCTCGTGAAGCGCTACGGCGCACGCACGGTCGTCGACAGGTTCAGCCTTGCCGTCGATCAGGGCCGCATCTGCGGCTTCCTGGGGCCCAACGGTTCGGGCAAGACCACGACGTTGCGCATGATCTGCGGCCTGCTCACGCCCGACGGCGGCGGCGGCACGTGCCTCGGCTACGACCTCGTGCGCGATCGCGAGCAGATCAAGCGCCAGACCGGCTACATGACGCAGCGCTTCGGTCTCTACGAGGATCTCACCATCCGCGAGAACCTCGAGTTCGTCGGCCGCGTCTACGGACTCGACCGTTTGAGGGAACGGGTCGACCGATCCTTGGAACGGCTCGGGCTGACGACCCGGCAGGGCCAGCTCGCGGGCTCGCTGTCGGGCGGCTGGAAGCAGCGGCTGGCCCTCGCCGCCTGCGTACTGCACGAACCCCGGCTGCTGCTGCTCGACGAACCCACGGCCGGCGTCGATCCAAAGGCGCGACGCGCCTTCTGGGACGAGATCCACGCCTATGCCGCCGACGGCATCACGGTGCTGGTCTCGACGCATTACATGGACGAGGCAGAACGCTGTCACGAGATCGCCTACATCGCCTATGGCGAGTTGATGGCGCGCGGCACCGCCCCCGAGATCATCCGCCAGTCCGGTCTCTCGGCCTACGTCGCGAGCGGCCCCGGCGCCGACCGGCTGGCCGCGAAGCTGCGCGATGCACCCGGCGTCAGCGCCGCCGCCGCCTTCGGCGCCACGCTGCACGTCTGCGGCCCCGACCGCGCGGCCCTCGAAGTGGCCATCGCGCCGTACCGCGGCAAACCCGACATCGTCTGGGAAGAGGCCGAACCGACCCTGGAAGACATTTTCATCCACCTGATGGGACGGGCGCGCGACAATGCCCCCGGCGCTTGATCGTGCGCTGGGTCGAAGCGCGGCGCGGCTTCCTGCGGCGGCTGGGGGCCATGATCGTGAAGGAGGTGCTGCAGCTCCGGCGCGACCGGCTGACCTTCGCCATGATGTTCGGCATGCCGATCGTTCAGCTCCTGCTGTTCGGCTATGCCATCGACACCGACCCGCACCGCCTGCCGACCGCGGTGATTGCGGCCGACCAAAGCCAGATCACGCGCACCGTGCTCTCGGCGTTGAACAACACCGGCTACATGCGCTTCACGCATCACCTGTCGAGCCAGGACGAGGCCGACGCGCTGCTGCAGCAGGGCGAGGTGCAGTTCGTCGTGACCATTCCTTCGGACTTCACGCGCCGCCTGGTGCGCGGCGAGCGGGCGCAGATCCTGATCGATGCCGACGCCACCGACCCGATGGCCGCCGCCAACCCGCTGGCCGCCGCCGGGCCGTCGATCGCCCAGGCACTGGCCCGCGACTTCGTGGGACCGCTCGCCGGGCTGCGCGACAAGCCCGATTCCGTCGAAGTGGTGGTGCAGCGCCGCTACAATCCCGAGGGCAAATCGCGGCTGAACATCGTGCCGGGCCTGCTGGCCGTGATCCTCACCATGACCATGGTGATGATGACGGCGCTCGCCGTCACCCGCGAGCGCGAGCGCGGCACCATGGAGAACCTTCTGGCGATGCCGGTACGGCCCCTCGAGGTCATGGTGGGCAAGATCGTGCCCTACATCGTGATCGGCGCGGTCCAGGTCACCGTCATCCTGCTGGTCTCGCGCCTGCTGTTCGACGTCGCCATAGAGGGCAGCGTCCTTTTGTTGGCGACCGGCACTGCGCTGTTCATCACCGTGAACCTCGCCATCGGCTTCACCATCTCGACGCTGACGCAGAACCAGCTGCAGGCCATGCAGGCCTCGTTCTTCATGATGCTGCCCTCGATCCTGCTCTCGGGCTTCATGTTCCCGTTCCGCGGCATGCCTGTCTGGGCGCAATGGATCGGCGAGGCCCTGCCCGCCACGCATTTCATGCGGGTGGTCCGCGGCGTCATGCTGAAGGGTGCCGGCTTCGACGACATCGCGACCGAGCTCGCCGCCCTGCTGGCGATGCTGCTGATCGTCTCGCTGGTCGCCATCAGCCGATACAAGGTGACGCTGGACTAGTTCCTTGAGGGGCTGACCTGCGAAAGGAGTGGCTTGACCGGAATCAAGTCTCGGCTTCCTCTGCCGGTGCATGTCCGCTCCCGCCATCGACCAGCCCGACACGCTGTCGCGCCTGATCCCGTCACGCACGGCCCGCGGCTTCTTCCTGGCCGTGCTGTCAGGCCTCTTCTTCAACTTCCTGAACGCCTCGGTGAAGGAGCTGGCGAGCGAGATGCCGCCGCTCTACGTCGCCTGGGGCCGCTGGATGGCCGGCGTCGCGCTGATCGCGCCCTATCTCTTCTGGCGCGCCGGCCTTGCCGGCATGAAGACGCAGGACCTGAGGCTCCACTGCTTCCGCGGCCTGTTCCACACATCGGGCTATGCGCTGTGGTACGAGGCCGTGGTCTGGCTGCCGCTCGCCACCATGGCGGCGCTGGGCTTCACCGGCCCGATCTTCGTCACCCTGGGCGCCGTCATCTTTCTCAGAGAGACCGTACACTGGCGGCGCTGGCTGGCGGTCGGCATCGGCTTCGCCGGCATGCTGATCATCGTCCGGCCGGGCCTCGTCACCGTGAACCCCGGCATCGTCATGATGCTCTGCGCCGTGCCGCTGATCGCCGGCTCCAACCTGGTGGCCAAGGTGGTGTCGGGCCGCGACAAGCCGGCCGTCGTCGTGCTGTGGCAGAGCATCATCGGCGCGATCTGCTTCACGCCGCTCGGCCTGTGGTTCTGGCAGACGCCGACCCCGGACCAGCTGCTCCTGTTCCTGGCCTCGGGCTTCTTCGGCACGATGGGGTATTTCTTCATCACCTGGGCCTATCGCCTGCTCGACATTTCCGCCCTGCAATCCATCACCTTCCTCGGCATCGTCTGGGCCGCCTTGATGGACGTGGCGGTCTGGGGCAAGACCTCGGACATCTGGACCTTCGTGGGTGCCGCCATCATCGTGGCCTCCACGACCTACATCGCCCACCGCGAGGCAAAAGCGGGGGCCGCGGGAGGAAAGAAGACATGACCGATCGTCTGGCCGGCAAGGTTGCGCTCATCACCGGCGGCGCCTCGGGCCTCGGCGCCAATGCCGCCGAACTGATGGCAAAAGAAGGCGCCAAGGTCGTCGTGGCCGACGTGGCCGTCGATCGCGGCAAGGCGGTCGCCGACCGGCTGGGCTCGGCCGGCCATTTCGTGAAGCTCGACGTCACCAGCGAGGACAACTGGAAGGCCGCCATCCAGGAGACCGTCGACAAGTTCGGCGCCATCCACGTGCTGCTGAACTCCGCCGGCATCGGCCTCAGCAAGACGGTCGAGGAGATCGAACTCGCGGAATGGCGCAAGGTCCACGCGATCGACCTCGACGGCGTGTTCCTCGGGTGCAAGCACGGCGTCGCCGAGATCAAGAAGCACACGGCGCGGCTGGGCGGCTCGGTGATCAACATCTCGTCGATTTCCGGCATCATCGCCGGCGCCAACATGGCGGCCTACAACTCGGCCAAGGCCGGTGTCCGCCTCTTGAGCAAGTCGGTGGCACTGCACTGCGCCAAGTCGGGCTACAACATTCGCTGCAACTCGGTGCACCCGACCTTCATCGACACGCCGATCCTCGACAAGTATCGCGACCGCTTCGGCCAGGAGCTGATGCAGCAGAAGCTCGGCAAGCAGGTCCCGATCGGCCGCCTCGGCCGGCCCGAGGAAGTGGGTTGGGCGCTGGTGTTCCTCGCCTCCGACGAATCGAGCTTCATGACCGGTTCGGAAGTGATCATCGACGGCGGCATCTCGGCGATGTGATGGGCGCGTCGCCCCATCATCGCGGGCGGGGTATCCCCCGCCCTGGAGCGAAGCGAAGGATCTCTCATGCTTCTCAATCTCGACGGACGTAAGATCTACTTCGACCTGGCCGGGCCGCAGAATGCGCCTGCCGTCTGCTTCACCCATTCCCTGGCCGCCGATGGCGGCATGTGGACCGAGCAGCTCGTGCCGCTGCTGGCCGCAGGCTATCGCGTGCTGCGCCTCGACATGCGCGGGCATGGCGGCAGCCAGCCGGTCGAGGGCGACTACACGATGGACCAGCTCGCGGGCGACGTGAAAGGCGCGCTCGACGTGCTGGGCATCTGGAAGGTCCATTATATCGGCCTATCGATCGGCGGCATGATCGGCCAGGGCTTCGCCCTCAGCTACCCCGAGCGCCTGCACTCGCTGACCCTGTGCGACACGCACCCCTCCTCGCCCGACGACTCGGCGGGCCTGTGGGACCAGCGCAAGGCGGCGGTCCGCAAGGGCGGCGTCAAGGCGCTGGCCGACGGCAACATGGAGCGATGGTTCACGCCCGAGTTCAAGGAAGCCAACCCGACACGCTGGAAGGAGATCCACTCGACGATCTGCGGCACGTCGGATGCCGGTTTCCTGGGCTGCGCCGCGGCCATCCAGAACTTCGACTATCTCGACCGCCTGCCGACGATCAGGATTCCGACCCTGGTGATCTGCGGCGACGACGATCCGGCGACGCCGCCCGACCGCAACAAGCTGATCGCCTCGAGGATTCCCGGCGCGCGCTACGAGGATATCGCCAAGGCCCGCCACCTGCCCAACGTCGAGCGGCCCGAGCCGTTCAACCGGCTCATGATGAGCTTCCTCGGCCTCAACCGCTAAACAGCGCCGCCGTCGCGCAAGGACCCACCATGGATTTCGCCTTCTCCGAAGACCAGCTCGCCATCAAGGACAGCGTCGCCAGGCTCTGCGCCGGGTTCGATGAGAAATACTGGCTGAAGAAGGACAAGGAGGGCGGCTTCCCGGAGGATTTCTATCGCGCCATGGCCGACGCCGGATGGCTGGGAATTGCCATGCCGGAGGAGTTCGGCGGCTCCGGCCTCGGCATCACCGAAGCCTCGATCATGATGCAGGCGGTGGCCGAATCGGGCGCGGCCCTGCAGGGCGCCTCGGCGATCCATCTCAACGTGTTCGGCCCCAACCCGATCGTGGTGTTCGGCACCGAGGAGCAGAAGAAGCGCATCCTGCCCGACATCATCAAGGGCAAGGTGAAGGGCTGCTTCGCCGTCACCGAGCCCGACGCCGGCCTGAACACGACGGCGCTGGAGACGCGGGCCGAGCGTGACGGCAACGGCTATGTCGTGCACGGCAAGAAGACCTGGACCACGACGGCGCAGGTCGCCGACAAGATGCTGCTGATCGCCCGCACGACCCCGAAGGAGAAATGCAAGCGACCGACCGACGGGCTGTCGCTGTTCTACACCGACTTCGATCGCGGCAAGATCGAGGTGCGCGAGATCGAGAAGATGGGCCGCAAGGCGATCGACACCAACCAGGTGTTCATCGATGGGCTGAAGGTACCGCTCGAGGACCGTATCGGCGAAGAGGGCAAGGGATTCCACTACCTGCTGCACGGACTCAATCCCGAGCGCATCCTGATCGCCGCCGAGGCGATCGGCATCGGCAAGGCGGCGATGGCGCGCGCCACGCAGTACGCCAAGGAGCGGGTCGTGTTCGGCCGGCCGATCGGCAAGAACCAGGCGATCCAGCATCCGCTGGCGGAGAGCTGGATGCAGCTCGAGGCGGCCAATCTGCTGACCTTCAAGGCCGCCTGGCTGTATGACAATGGCAGGGAATGCGGCGCCGAGGCCAATTCGGCCAAGTATCTCGGCGCCCGCTCCGCCTACGATGCCTGCGAGCGCGCGATCCTGACCCATGGCGGCTACGGCTACGCCAAGGAGTTCCATGTCGAGCGCTTCCTGCGCGAGGTCATGATCGCCCGCATCGCGCCGGTCAGCGAGCAGCTCATCCTCTGCTACGTCGCCGAACGCGTGCTCGGCCTGCCCAAGAGCTACTGATCTTCCGGCAATTAAGGCAGCATTGCGGCAAGCGCATACGATTGTATCGTTTGTTTCAGCAACCCCTTGGCGATTCAGGACGTTTGTTCGGTATCTGATCGCAACCAGTTCAACGGGGAGCCTAACGATGACTCGCAACCAGCTGCATGCCGGTTTGGCGCTGGGAAGCGTGATCCTGATGGCTGGGGTCGTGGCCTTCGCGCCGCCCGTGCCGCCTGCCTCGGCGCAAAGTCAAGCCGAGCGCATCTGTCGCGAGCAGGGCATCACACCGAATACCGAGGGCTATGAATACTGTCTGTCTCAGGCCACGCGCGCCATCGAATGGGGCAAGCCGGAGATTGCCCATACGATGGCCCGGGTAACGGCGAACGCCCGCGACGCCTGCCTCGAATACGGGCTGTCGCCGGCAACCTCGGGCTACAAGAGCTGCATGGAACGGGAAACCCACGCCCGTCGCCTGCTCGTCTTCACCGACGAGCCGCAGTACGACCGGGAGATCGCTCACCAGTAGGCGCCAGCGCAGCGCTCGTCACGGTTTGGGATAAAGCGTCTCGTAGTCACTTTCGATGTCGCCGAACGCCGTCCAGAAGGCAGGCGGCGTTCGGCCGTGGGCGCGATCGACGAGAATGTCGAGATGGGTATGCCAGCCTCCCGATGTCTGAACCATCGCCGCGCGGTCGGACAGGCGACGATGGGTCAACACGAGGCGGACCTTGTCGCCCTCCGGCAACAATTCGAACGTCACATCCGAGTCGCCCCAGGAAATCGAAAGCAGCCGGGGCGGTTCGATGCGGAGCACCCGCTCCTGGGCGACATGGCCCTTTGCGTCCATCTCCCTGTAGCGCTCGGGCGGGGGCGCTAGCTGGGGCGACAGGTCCCGATGCCGGAAGCGAAGTTCGACCGCACCGCCGGGCCTCAACTCCATGGGGCCGCTGGCGAGCCACTGGCCGCGCTTCTGGGAATCGACGAGGAATTGCCAAACCGTCTCGACCGGACCGGGGAGCAGACGCTCGAACCGAATTTCGCCGGGAGCGACGAGGCGGCCGTAGTTCTTCCCGGTGCCGGTCATGGGGAGTTCCTCTTGCTGTGGCTATGACGCAGCAGCGCGGTTTCGAGAGCGTCGAGCCGATTGGTCCAGAAGTGCTGGTAATGGGCGATCCAGCGCTCGGCTTCCGCCAACGGCGTTGCGTCGATGCGGCAGCGATGGGTTCGCCCCACGATGGTGCGCTTCAGGAGGCCGGCGCCTTCGAGCACCTTTACGTGCTTGGCGGCGGCGGCGAAGGACATGTCAAAGGGTTCCGCGAGCTCACCGACGCTGCGTTCGCCCGTCGAGAGGCGCCGCAGCATCTCACGGCGCGTGGGGTCGGCCAGGGCATGAAAGACTCGGTCCAGCCCGGGCAGTTCTTGTTCAACCATGTGGTTGAATTTAAAGCATCAAGGGCACTCATTCAACCAGATAGTTGAATAGAACCGGTGAAGTCTCAGCAACGATCCTGCGGGCGCCGGCGTTTATTCGAAGGAAACGGAGGATGTCATGAATCGTCTGAACACGATTTTCATCGCCGTCGGCGCCGCAGTGGCAGTGGCGGTCTTCGCCACGGAAGTGCAGGCGCGCTCGAGTCATGCGTTGGCAGTCGCCGAAAAGGCCTGCCTCGACCAGGGGCTCAAGCCGCAGTCGACGGCCTTCGAGTCATGCGTCGAGCGGGTGGCGGATGCGTACCATCGCACCGGTCAGATGCCCAAGGTCATGTGGCCCACGGCCTAGAGTGAGCCGAAGGGGGCGATCCCCCGCACGGCAGCGGACGACCGCATGGCGGACCGAACACCGAGCGGTCACCTGCCATTTCTGTTGAGTGCGGCGTAGGCTGCGCCCATGCAACCGCTTCCCGCTTCCGTTCTCCCCACCGGCGTTCGCGCCCGCATCCTTCCCGGCATCAACGGCCTCGACCTTCACGTGCTCGAAGCCGGGTTCGACCGGCAGGCTCCGGCTGTGATGCTGTTCCACGGCTTTCCCGAGATCGCCTACAGCTGGCGCAAGGTGATGCCCGCGCTGGCCGAGGCGGGCTATCATGCCATCGCGCCCGACCTGCGCGGCTACGGCCGGACCACGGGCTGGAGCGCCGACTTCGATGCCGACCAGATCGGCTTCCGCTTCACCAACCTGCTGCGCGACGCGATTGGCGTGCTCTTCGCGCTCGGCCACCGCACGGCCGAGGCCGCGGTCGGCCACGATTTCGGCTCCTCGGTCGCCTCCTATGCCTCCCTGGTGCGACCCGACATCTTCAAGCGCATGGTGCTGATGAGCGCACCCTTCCCGGGCCCCGCTTCCGTTCCCTTCGACACCGACGGCAAACCGGCGTCACCCAAGGCACCGGACATTCATGCCGCGCTGGCGGCGCTGCCGCGGCCGCGCAAGCATTACCAGTGGTACCAGTCGACGCGCGAAGCCAACGACGAGCAGTGGCATCCCCGGCAGGGCCTGCACAATTTCCTGCGCGCCTACTATCACTACAAGAGCGCCGACTGGAAGGCGAACAAGCCCTACGAGCTGAAGGGCTGGACCGCCGAGGAGCTGGCGAAGATGCCGACCTACTACATCATGGACCTGGCGGAAGGCATGGCCGAAACGGTCGCCAAGGAGATGCCGACGGCCGCGGAAATCGCGGCCGCCAAGTGGCTAACCGACGATGAGCTCGCCGTCTATGCGGGCGAGTACGAGCGCACCGGCTTTCAGGGCGGCCTCAACTGGTATCGCGCCCGCACCAGCGGAAGGGTGACGCCCGAGCTGGAGATCTTCACCGGGCGCACCATCGACCAGCCTTCCACTTTCATTTCCGGAAAGAGCGACTGGGGCAACTTCCAGTCGCCCGGCGCGCTGGAGAAGATGCAGAAGAGCGCCTGCACCAACATGAAGGAGATCCACATGGTCGACGGTGCCGGCCACTGGGTGCAGCAGGAACAGGCGGCCGAAGTGAGCCGGCTGCTGATCAGGTTCCTGAAGGAGACGAACGCCTGACCGAGCTGGCCAGCGTTTCCGCGGACGACGAGGCCGCCCTCCTCGCCCTCAACAACGATCACGCCGTCGAGCTCTCCTGGCTCGACAAGGCAAGGCTTCGCCGCCTTTTGAGAGAAGCCTTCCTTGCCCGCCGCGCCGGCAACGTCTCCGCCTTCCTCCTCGCCTTCGACCAGGACGCCGATTACGACAGCCCCAACTACCTGTGGTTCCGCGCGCGCCATCGCCGCTTCGTCTATATCGATCGCATCGTCGTCGCTCCGGCGATGCGCAAGCAGGGCCTCGCGAACCGTCTGTACGAGGATCTGTTTCGCACCGCCAGGAGAGCCGGCCACGATCGTATCGTCTGCGAGGTGAACACCGATCCGCCCAACCCGGCCTCGGATGCGTTTCACACGGCCCTCGGCTTCGAGGAGGTCGGCCACGCGAGCATTCACGGCGGCACCAAGACCGTCCGCTACCTTTCGCGATCCCTCGGACCGGCAATCGAGGAGTAGGGAATGGACCTGAGCTGGTGGCATCTCGTTCTGGCGGGACTGGCGGGCCTCGCCGGCGGCGCCGTCAACTCGCTGGCAGGCGGCGGTACGCTGATCACCTTCCCGGCGCTGGCGGCGCTGGGCATTCCGCCGCTTCAGGCAAACATGACCAACACGGTCGCGCTCATCCCGGGCTACTTCAGCGGCGCAATCGCCCAGCGCGCGGCAATCCTCGACCAGCGCCATCAGGCGCTCATCGCCTTTCCTGTCGCCGCCCTGGGCGGACTACTGGGGGGCTGGCTGCTGCTGAAGACCGATGCGGCAACCTTCGAGAGCCTCGTTCCCTGGCTCATCCTTGCCGCCTCGCTCCTGCTGGCCGTGGAGGCGCGCGTGAAGGCCGCCGTCGTCCGCCTCTCGGCGCACCGTGCCTCGAGCCGCGCCGCCCATATCGGCAACGACATCGCACTCGCCGTCATGGTGTTCATCGGCGCGCTCTACGGTGGCTTCTTCGGCGCGGGCCTCGGCATCGTCGTCCTGGCCCTCATGGGCCTCGTCATGTCCGAGACCCTGCCCCGCATCAATGCCGTCAAGCAGACGGTCAGCCTCGCGGCAAACGTCACGGCCGCCGTGCTCTTTTTCGGATCGGGCATGGTCGTCTGGTCAGCCGCCATCGCCCTCGGGATAGGCTCGTTCATCGGCGGCGAGTTCGGCGGTAAATTCGCATCGAGCGTCAAGCCGCAGGTCCTGCGCCTCGTCGTGGTCATCCTCGGCATCGGCGTGGCCATCGCGTTCTTCGTCAAACAGCACTGAGAGGCCAAGTCCACCCTCGTCGAACCCGAACCGGGAGATTCCGCATGTCCGACCTCGCCGCCGTCGATTCGCTCGTCGTCGACGTCATCACCGACAACATGAGCGACACCTATGCCAGCAAGCCCGCCTTCGCCGTGTCGGAGATGGCCAATATCCTCAACGCTGGCGCAAAGGAGATTTCCGGCGAGACGCTGCTGGTCGCCAACCTCGGCTACGGCCTGCGTCTCCGGACGAGGATCGGCGCCCGGCAACACACGCTGCTGTTCGACACCGGCACCGAGGGCACGGCCTTCCTTCGCAACTGCCGCAACATGGGAATCGATCTCGGCGAGGTCGAGGAAATCGCCGTCACGCACGGCCATTGGGATCACATGGGCGCCCTTCCCGCGGCACTCGACGCCATCGCCAGGCGCCGCGGCCGGGGCAGCGTGACGGTCAACGTCAATCCCGACATGTTCAATGAGCGCGGCGTGTTGCTGCAGGACGGCACGATCTTCCCTGCCGCCCGCGTCCCGACGCCTGCGCAGATGGAGGCGCTGGGCGCCCGGGTCCGCAATGACGGCCAGGCGCGGACCCTGCTCGACGGCCACTTTTATTACAGCGGTGAAATCCCGCGGGTCAGCGCCTTCGAAAAGGGTCGCGAGGACCATCTCTGCCGCAAGGACAATTCGGAGGAATGGCGGCCCGACCCCTTCCTGATGGACGAGCGCATGCTGATCGTGAACGTGCGTGATCTCGGCCTCATCGTGTTCAGCGCCTGCTCCCATGCCGGCATCGTCAACGTCTGCACCGAGGCGAAGCGGTTGTTCCCGGACATCCCGATCCACGCCGTAATGGGCGGACTGCATCTCGGCGGCGTGATGGAGCGGCTCATCCCGCAGACGGTGGAAGCCTTGAAGCCCTTCGACGTCGCCTACATCATCACCGGCCACTGCACCGGTTGGCGGGCGCTCCACTCGCTGGCCAACGAATATGGTGATAGGGTCAGCCAGTCGGCCGTCGGCACCACCTACACGTTCGACACCAGCATCCCGCCGCCGGAGCGCGAGACCAGGGCCACGACGAAATTCGAAGCGAAGCCGACCTTTTGACAAACCCCGCTCCCGGCCCCCTCTCCCTCGGCGCGTTTCGGGCGGCCGCTCTCGAAGGCCGGGAGCCGCCGCCCCTTCAAGCGGTCGCGCGTCTGCGGTCTTACCGTTGGCTCGTCGTCGGTACGGTCTGCATCGGCGCCGTCATGGGCCAGGTCGATGCCAGCATGACCCAGGTGCTGCTGCCGCGGCTGGAAGTCGAATTCGGCGCCCGCCTGGCCAGCGTGAGCTGGGTCGCCGTCGCCTACCTGCTGGCCCTGGCATCGTTCATGCCGATCTTCGGACGGCTGTCGGACATGTTCGGCCGCAAGCTGCTCTACACCGCCGGCTTCCTGCTGTTCATCGCGGGATCGGCCCTGTGCGGCTATGCGACGAGCCTGCCCTGGCTGATCTTCTTCCGCGTCCTGCAGGCGATCGGGGGCGCGCTCATCACCTCCAACAGCGTTGCCATCGTCGTCATGATCATGGGGCCGGAGGAACGAGGCCGCGGCCTTGGCCTGCAGTCGGCAGCCCAGGCGGTGGGTCTTGGCGCCGGGCCGGCGATCGGCGGCTTCATCCTCGACACGTTGGGCTGGCAGTGGGCCTTCTGGATCAACGTTCCGTTGGGCATCGCGGGCGCGATCATCGGCTGGTTCGTTCTTCCCCAGACGGGCATCGCCTCCAAACAAGAGCGCTTCGACTGGCGCGGGGCCATCCTCATCGCACCGGCCCTGACCGGCCTGGTCGCCGCCTTGAACGAGCTCCATGCGCTCGGACCGAAGTCGCCGGTCCTCCTCGCGTGTCTCCTCGTCGGCGTCGCCTGCGTCCTTCTGTTCGTGCGTACCGAGCATCGCACTTCGGAACCGCTGCTCGACCTCAAGCTGCTCGCAAAGCCTGCCTTCCTCCTCGGCAACACGGCAAACTTCGTTTCGTACGCCACGCTGTTCGGAGTCTTCTTCCTCATCCCCTTCGCGCTGGTTCGCATCTACCACGACACGGCACTGGCGGCCGGCCTCCGGCTATCGATCCTGCCGGTGATGCTGGGTCTGCTCGCGCCGATGGGCGGCATGCTCTACGACCGCCTGGGCGCCCGCCTGCCGACCTGCCTCGGCATGGCGATCTGCGTCGCCGGGCTGGCGACCCTTTACGTTTTCCTCGATGGCGTTCCCGCCAATCTCTGGCTGGTGACCTTGTCGCTTGCAGTCGTGGGCGTCGGCCAGGGCCTCTTCATCTCACCCAACAGCAGCGCCATCATGTCCGCGGCCCCCGCGGGAGAAACCGGTCAGGCGGGCAGTGTCCTGAACGTGATGCGCATGCTCGGCATGAGCACCGGGATTGCCGGTGCCTCCACCCTTCTCTCGCTTTCGCTCGGGGGCAGCAGCGGCAGCACGCTCGACCTTCCGTCAGCGGCTCTCGTCGCCGCGAGCCGCGACGTCATCCTGCTCCTCGCGGGACTGGCCGCACTCGCCGGGATGATCTCGCTGATCCGCCCCGGTGGCGGCGCAGGTCGCGACGCCGCCGGCGGTGCCCGGGATCCGGTCGTCGAATGATCGACGTCGAGTAATCAGGCGGCGAGCTTCTTCGCCGTCTCCGCGATCTTGCGGCCCTGGTAGCGGGCACCGACCAGCTCGTTTTCCGACGGCTGGCGCTGGCCGGTACCGCCGGCGATCGTGGTGGCGCCATAGGGGCTACCGCCGGTGATCTCATCGATGGTCATCTGCCCGGCATGGCCATAGTCGAGGCCGACCACCACCATGCCGAAGTGCAGCAGGTTGGTGATGATGGAGAAGAGCGTCATCTCCTGTCCGCCATGCTGGGTCGCCGTCGAGGTGAACGCACCGCCGACCTTGCCGTTGAGGGCGCCCTTGGCCCACAGGCCGCCCGCCTGGTCGAGGAAGCTCGCCATCTGCGAGGACATGCGGCCGAAGCGAGTGCCGGTGCCGACGATCACCGCGTCATAGTCGGCGAGGTCCTCGACCTTGGCGATCGGCGCCTTCTGGTCGAGCTTGAAGTGGGCGGCCTTGGCCACCGCTTCCGGCACGGTCTCGGGAACGCGCTTGATGTCGACCTGGGCGCCGGCCTCGCGGGCGCCGGCAGCAACCGCTTCAGCCATTGTCTCGATGTGGCCGTAGCTCGAGTAGTAGAGAACGAGAACCTTGGTCATGTTTGTCTCCAGTTGACTTGACGCTTGAGGTTGAGAGGAAAGGAAAAGTCAGGCCGCGATCCGGCCCATCCGGCCGGCGTGGTAGTCGCGGACAGCCCGTTCGAGTTCGTCGATCGAGTTCATCACGAACGGCCCGTGGCGCAGGATGGGCGCATCGAGGGGATCGCCGCCGACCAGCAGGATTTCGCTGTCCGCGGTGGCCGTGACCTCGACACGCTCGCCCGGCGTGAGCCGCGCGAGCTGGCCCGCTTCGATCTGCCGGTCTTCGCCGCCGATACGGGCGGCGCCCACCATCACATAGGCTCCAAGTTCGGCCGGGCCGCCGACCGGTAGATCCGCCGTGGCCCCCGCCTTCAGCGAAGCGTGCGCGACGAAGGGATTGCCCGATGTCGCGATCGGCCCCGTGAGGTCGCCGACGGCGCCCGCCACGACCCGCACCAGCACGCGGCCGTCCTCGGCCGTGAAGGTCGGAATCTCGGAGGCTTTCACGTGTCGGTAGGCCGGCTCCGCGTGCTTGCCGCCCTTGGGCATGTTGATCCAGAGCTGGACGCCGTGGACGTGCCCGCCATCGCGGCGCAGCTGCTCGTCGGGACTCTCGTCATGGACCACGCCACGGCCGGCGCGCATCCACTGGACCTCGCCCGGCCGCATGCTGCTGGTATTGCCGAGACTGTCCTTGTGGGTCTGGCTGCCTTCCAGAAGCAGGGTCAGGGTCTCGATGCCGGCGTGCGGATGCGCCGAGGCCCCCTTGGCCTCGCCTGGCCGGACGTCGATCGGACCGAACTGGTCGAGGAAGATGAACGGGCCGATCGCCTCGTAGGCGTTCGAGGGAATGGCACGGCGCACTTCGAACCCGTCGCCCTCGAGGGTCCGGAACGCCTCGTGGATCGAGGCGATATCGCGCCTGTCGCTGTTACTGGTCGACGCCGTCATGGCCGCCCTCCTTGGTGCGAGAGCTATCTAGGGCCTGCCTCAATGTCTGAAAATCCGTATAATACTGAATGATCTTTTCAGTTTTATAGAAATGCCCCATACGCCCGGGACCCCCTCCTTCGCCCAGCTCCAGGTCCTGCTCGCCGTCGTCGACGCTGGCAGCTTTGCCGCCGCCGCGCGGCGTCTGAACCGTGCGACCTCCGCGATCACCTATGCGATCGACAATCTGGAGGCGCAGCTCGGCCTGCCGCTGTTCGACCGGGTTACCACCCGCAAGCCCCAACTCACCCAGGCCGGTCGTGCGGTGCTCGCCGAGGCCCGTGCCGTGACCCACGGCGTCGACATGCTGCGGGCCAAGGTGAAGGGACTGCTCGAAGGGCTGGAAGCCGAGGTCTCGCTCGCCGTCGACGTGATGCTGCCGACCGCCCGCCTCGTCGACGCCCTGCAGGCGTTCCAGACGACGTTCCCGACCGTGCAGCTGCGGCTGCATGTCGAGACCCTGGGTGCCGTCACGCAGCTCGTTCTCGAGGGCACTGCGAGCATCGGCGTCAGCGGTCCCAATGTGGCGGCCGACGGCACCGAGAGCATCGCCATCGGTGGCGTCCAGCTCGTGCCGGTGGCGGCGCCCTTCCATCCGCTGGCGCGCCTCGGCGGGCAGGCACGCGGCGCCGCTCGAGAACACATCCAGCTCGTCCTTACCGACCGTTCGACGCTGACCGAGGGGCAGGATTTCGGCGTGGTCGGGCCCAAGACCTGGCGCCTCGCCGATCTTGGCGCCAAGCATGCCCTGCTGCTGGCGGGCGTCGGCTGGGGCAGCATGCCGGCGCCGATGGTGAGAGGCGACATCGAGGCCGGCCGTCTCGTCGAGCTCGATCTCGCAGACTGGTGGGCCGCGATCTATCCGCTCCGCGTCCTGCACCGCATCGACAGCCCGCCCGGCCCCGCCGCGCAGTGGCTGATCGAGCGCTTCAGAAGCCAGATCTGACGGCGGACCGCTTGCAGACTTTCCCGTGCTAGAACCGCACCGTGTCGTTTCTCATCCGCCGCCGCATCGCCTGGACGCTGCTGCTGCTCACGCCTGCGATGTTCGCCGTCAACATGCTGATGGCGCGCTACGCGACCTTCGTGCCGCCAAACGCGCTGGCGCTGGGACGCTGGCTGTTCGTGGCGGTTCTGCTGTTGCCCTTCGCCGGACCGCGCCTGATGCGTCATCGCCATGCCCTCGCGAGCGAATGGCGCGACCTGTTGCTGCTGGGGGCGCTCGGCATGTGGATCTGCGGCGCCTGGGTCTATATCGGCGCGCGGTCCGTGCCGGCGCTCAACATCGGCCTGATCTACGCGGCCTCGCCGATCCTGGTCGTGGCGCTTGGTCGCCTGCTCTATCGCGAGCGTCTGACGACTGGCCGGATCGCGGGCATCGTTCTCTGTCTCGCCGGGGTTGCCGCCGTGTTTGCAAAGGGACGGCTCGGAAATCTCCTCTCGGTGCAGTTCACCGAGGGCGATCTGTGGATCGCGGCCGCTTCCGCCTGCTGGGGCCTCTACTCCGTTCTGCTCAAGGCAAGGCCGAGCGCGCTCGATCCGCTGACGCGCCTGTGCGCCATCTCGTTCGCGGGCTGCCTCGTGCTGCTGCCGTTCACCGTGGGCGAGGCGCTGCTCTGGCAGCCACCGGACCTCGCCGACTGGCGCACATGGGCGTCGTTCCTGGTGCTGGCCGTCATTCCCGGCGTCGGCGCGTATGGCGCCTTTGCCTATTGCGTGCGCGAGCTCGGCCCCTCGATCTCCAGCGTGTCGATGTATCTCGGCCCGCTCTATGTCGGCATCCTCGCCTGGATCATCCTGGGCGAGGCGCCGCAATGGTACCATCTGATCGGGACGGCGTTGGTGCTGCCCGGCCTGTTCCTCGCGACCCGTTCCACCCCCAAAGGAGTCTGACATGAAACGCGCGATCCTTGCCGTCCTCGCCTTCCTCGTCGCGCTCCCGGCCGCGGCCGAGGAAATCGGCTCGGTCGGCTATCGCTTCAAGTGGCTCGGCCCCAACGACAAGATCGTGGTCGAGGCGTTCGACGATCCCGACCTGGCCGGCATCACCTGCTATCTCGCGCGCGCCCGCACCGGGGGCCTCAAGGGCATGGTTGGCCTGGCGGAGGATCCGCCCTACGCCTCGATCTCCTGCCACCAGGTCGGACCGATCGACGCCGAAAAGGCCGAGAAGCTCAAGAGCCCGCACGAAGTGTTCAGCGAGCGCGCCTCGCTGGTCTTCAAGACCACGCAGGTGGTGCGCTTCTACGATCCGAAGCGCCGCGCCCTGATCTATCTCACCTATACCGACCGCGTGATCGAGGGCAGCCCGCAGAACTCGATCAGCGTCGTACCCGTCGGCCTGCGCTGACCTTCCGGAGAGAGAGCAATCGAATGACCACCCGTCCCACGCCCAACTGGCGCTCGCTGATGTTCGTGCCGGTACTGGCCGAACGCTTCATCGCCAAGGCCCATACGCGCGGTGCGGATGCGCTGATTCTCGACCTCGAGGATTCGATCATCCCGACCAAGAAGGCCGAAGCGCGCGCCGCCCTCGCCGCCGCCGTACCGCGCGTTTCGCAGAACGGGGCCGACGTCGTGGTCCGCATCAACCGCCCGCTCGAACTGGCGGTGCCCGACATCGAGGCCGCGGTGATGCCCGGCGTCTCGGCCTTGATGCTGCCCAAGGTCATGGGACCGGAGCATGTGCGCCTGCTGGCAGAGCTGGTGACCGAGCGCGAGCGTCAGCTCGGCATGGAGATCGGCCACACGCGCTTCCTGGTGCTGATCGAGACGGTGGCGGCGCTGCCGCATCTCTTCGCCATCGCCGCCGAGCCACGCATGGCCGGCATGTCGGTCGGCGGCGAGGACTTTGCCACCGACATGGGCGCCACGCCCTCGGCCGACAGCATGTACGTCTTCGCCATGCAGGGGCTGGCCGCCTGTCGCGCCGCCGGCATCCTGCCGATGGGCTCGATGGGTCAGCTCGCCAAGATCGACGACCTCGACTCCTATCGTGCCGGCCTGAAGCGCGGCCGCGAGCTGGGCTTCACCACGGCCTCGTGCATCCACCCGGCGCACGTGCCCATCATCAACGAGGAATACGGAGCGTCCGAAGCCGAACTCGACCGCGCCCGCCGCCTGCTCGCCGCCTTCGAGGTCGCCAAGGCCAAGGGCGAGGGCGCCGTCGCCTTCGAGGGCAGCATGGTCGACCTGCCCATCGTCATTCGGGCGGAACGATTGCTGGCGCGGGCCGCTTCCTGGAAGAAGACCGGCTGAACGGGAGCCCTCGGCAATGTCGCTTGCGATCTACGGCCACCTCTTTTCCTCCTACACCCAGAAAGTGCTGATGGCGCTGTACGAGAACGGCACGCCGTTCGAGTTCCGCGCCCTTGGGCAGGACGCTCCCGAGCATGTCGGCGAATGGCTGAAGCGCTGGCCGCTGCGGAAGTTCCCGGTGCTGGTCGACGGCGACCGTACCGTCGTCGAGACCAGCATCATCATCGAATACCTGCAGCTCACGCATCCCGGCCCGGTGCCGCTGATCCCGGCCGACCCGATGGCGGCGCTCGACGTGCGCTTCCTCGACCGCTTCTTCGACCTGCACGTCATGAACATGATGCAGCTCGCCGTCGACGGGGCGCTCACGGGCGATCCCGCCAAGCGCAAGGATGGCCACGACGCCGCCATCGAGAGACTGGAGCGCGCCTACGCCTGGCTCGACGGCGAACTCGCCGGCCGGACCTGGGCCCTCGGCGACGACTTCACGATGGCCGACTGTGCCGCCGCCCCGTCGCTCTTCTACGCCGACTGGGTACACCGGATTCCCGAGACGTACCCGGTGCTGCGCGCCTACCGCAGCCGCCTGCTCGCAAGACCGTCCTTCGCCCGCTGCGTCGAGCAGGCGAGACAGTTCCGCCCCCTCTTCCCTCTGGGCGCCCCGGACCGGGATTAAGAGAAATCCGTCGTCTCGACCGAAGCCGCGCGTAGCGCGGCGCAGCGGAGCAACTGTATTGTTGAGAGACGAGTGAACCGACCAGGCGCTATGCGAGA
>VFQN01003449.1_pt1 | contig 22585 bp, 26 predicted proteins | sample 3512371 | NCBI WGS metagenome assembly VFQN01 (sample SAMN10412370, study PRJNA504923) | tailings metagenome | isolation source: Replicate 2 from Balatoc abandoned mine | place: Philippines: Itogon, Benguet | collected 2017-08-28
GGCGCAACGAGATCTGCTGGCCTGTTCCCGCCGCTGCTTCCCAACATAGGACGTTGTCAGACCTGATATGCTCGGGTGGGCCATGTTCGATGACCAGAGGAGTGCTGTCGCGAGCAAGTTTCGACATAAGGGTGCGCGGCAATGATTGTCGCTTCTAGGGGAGCGGTGTTAGGAGAACGCATTTTACACCGAATTAGAGATCGGAGACACCTTAAGTGGCAAACCAGCTTGTCTTGAGTCCCGTACAGCTTCCCACGGTCTCCACTTTTTCAGCGCCGATGTTGACTGCCCTAACCGATGCATTGGGCATAGATCGATCGGTGTTAGCGTCGGACATTCAGATTCAGAACGCTTGGCAGAATCTGCCCCAGTTACTGAGCAATATTCCGCCCCATTTAAGGACGGAAGGCGTAATGCGGATGTGCGTGGCGGTCGCCACCGGCCTATTCGATTCCGCCATAAATTACGCTTGGAACGCAGCGGTCGTCGAACTCCGTGAAAAGGTTCGACGCTTCGGAATCCATATCATCCCGCAGATCATCGACAAAGACTTCGACGAGAAGAAGTTGCTCGATATGCAAGATGCGGAACTGCTGACTCTTTGCCTCAAGCTGAATCTCATTTCCGAAACCGGCTACTTCATGCTCGATCAGTGCCGGGACATTAGGAACAATTTTTCCGCCGCTCACCCCGTCATCGGGAACATTGACGAATATGAATTCATCAGCTTCCTGAACCGATGCAGTCGCCATGCTCTCAGCGACGAGCAAAACACTGCGGGCGTCGACATCAAAGAATTCATGACCGCGCTCAACGCAGCCAGCTTCTCTACGGAGCAAATGCAGATTTGGTGTCAGCGCATTACGCAGACCTTCGACGCGCAACGAGATGCAATTTTTGGCATGCTTCACGGCATCTATTGCGATCCGTCCAAGGAGGAACATTCTCGGGTAACGGCAATAACCGTCTGCAACCATTTTGCTGCATCCTTTTCACCCAGTTCCATCTCACTGCTCATCAATCAGCACCAAAAATATCAGGCAAAGGGTGAGCAGGAACGCTTCAAGGCTTCGCAGGCCTTCTTCGAAAACCTCAAGATCATCGGACTTTTGTCGGAAACAGAGCGGCATTCCCTGATTTCGACGGCTTGCAAGAACCTGATGACGATCCACCAGGGGCTCAACAACTTCTACAATGAAACGCCTTTTGCGGAGCGCGTCGCCAAGCTCTCCGAAGGCCACCAAGTCCCCGAAACAGTCCGTCGCGAGTTCGTGGAAACCGTCGTCACCTGCTCGGTGGGCAATCCCTATGGAACAGCCAACTCAGCCGACATCTATTATATGCAGATGATAAGGGGGTTTTCGCCGCGAGAGATACAGATGATGTTCGAAGTCGTTTCGTCGCAAACGGTGCTTGCGGGACGGGTGAACTCCCATGCCCGATGCAAAGCAAAGTTCAAGGAAATCGTCCATGCACTCCAGCCGAGCAGCATCCCGACGAGCTCAAAATCTGTTTATGACAAGTGGCTCCAACCCTGAACTAGGTCGGTAGGCAAAGTGGATAAGCTCCTGCCTCTTGCCGAACAGCTTGACCGGGCGGCTGTCGAGTTACGCCTTGACCATCCGCTTCACAACAGGCTGGCCCTTATTCTCATCGACAACGCCATCGAACTTATGATGCGCCATTCGTTGGCGGTCCATACCAGTTTCGGTGGTGACCATCCGGGAGGCCTGAACACAGCAAGCCAGCGCCAGCGGGCGCGCAGTCAGAAGTTAGAAGACCGACTTGCCGCGTTGGTGCATGTCAGCGAGCTTTCAAGGCTAGAGGCGGATTTCGTACTCGCCGCACATGAGCACCGAAACACCGCGTATCATGAAGGTTTCGGTGGCGGCGCCTATCTCCGGCCGCTTTGTATCCTCTACTTCCGCTTCGCCTGCCAGTATCTGACCCGCTTTGAGATGGCGTTTCACACATGGGTGAGCAACTTCGCCTTCACCGAGATCGGCCGTCGCTACTACGACGCCTCCGTCGAACAGGACGGTTCTCTCGGACAGATCAACCGGGCCAAACTTGCCGCCGCGCTGGATGCGCAGATCGACATCGAACCTGGACAAACGATCCAGAACGCGCTCGCCGACGAACTGGAGCAGGAGCGACAATCGATTGTCATGTCCTTCCGCTTTTTGATCGAGAATACCTGGCCACGATTGCCAACTTCGCAAATCCTAAAAAAAGTTCAGTTCGAGCACGCCCGCGACATGGCGTTGGAAAAGAAAGGGCTCGAACAGACGCACTTCAATACATCCCGCCGGATCGAAGCGGTCAACTTCGTCAAGACGACGTGGAAGAAGTACGCTCCACGCTATCACGCCATCCCACACGGCGCGTGGAGTCAGGGTATCGCTAAGGTCCGAGCCAATCACGACCCGCATTCAGCAGTCGTGCAATTCCAGCGGGTGAGAGCAAATATGGAATTTCTGCATGGCGCGATCTGCACAGCCGCATTCGTGATAGAGATGGAACTTCAATCTCGATACGACTGACTCAGGGCAGCTATTCTGGGGATCATGTTAGGATATCGTGCTCGCGGCGGATGAGCGACCGCCCCGCGATCCTGCCCATCCTGTCATAAGCGACAAATCGCCAGACCGCCGTCCACACCAGGGCGGTCTCGACTCTAACCGGGATTCGCTTCATCAACTGCGACCGCGCCGCGAACAGCATCGCAAAATGCCGCCAATTTCTCCGGCTGGCTCCTAAGTCGAGAGCGCAGCCCCCTTCAAAATGCCGCTCATGTCCGACAAAGGTTTCAAGGAGCATATGCAGCTATGACCGATAGTCAGGAAAAGACGATATCCATGGCCCAGCCCGGCCTCGTCGATCGGTTGAAGCGGATCGACCAGCTCGAAAGCGAGCTGACCCGCAAAGGCGCAGCCATTCTGGGAAAGGCCGTGGACCTAACCCATGCCGACTTCTTCATTTTCGGCGCGCTGCGGCGAACGCTGGCGCAGGCACGCGGGTTCCGCGATCTTATAGAGGCCCGAAATTTCCCCTGTGCTGCCGCCATTCTACGCTTGCAGATCGATACAGCCATGCGGATCAACGCCCTCTCCCTGGTCGATGATCCGGACGCAACCTGCAAGGCCGTCCTGGATGGCGAGCAATTCAACCGTCTCAAGGATCGGGACGGAAATAAGATGTCCGACGCCTATCTGAGAGAGAAGCTGGCCTCAGACCATGCCTGGATCAGCCCCGTCTATGAACGAACCTCCGATTTCGTCCACCTCTCCGGTCGCCACTTCGAGGTTTCGATCGCCCGAACCGACGATGAGACGCGAACAGCCTATTTCCAGATCAGCGGACATGACCCGCAGCGCCCCGACGAAACCTATTTCGAAGCCGTCGACACCTTCTTCGAAGCAACCAAACTTGCCGGCATGCTGATGCTCGCCTGCCTCACCGCCCGTCACCAGCCGGAGGTAGTACTGGCGTCGATGAAGAAGGATGATCTCTAGGCTGTCGTTTTGGCTTGAGCCAGCGGGCGCCATGCGTGGTCTGCCGTTCGAACCGATAGTCGGCCCAGGCGAGATCCTCGTCGAGAAGCTCATCGTCGGCGATCATATAGCGAACCGACAGACTATTCTGGTGCTGGACCAGATATTGCCGGTTGATCACCCGCGCCGCGTCCGCGGGCATCGGCAGATTGCTGAAACCCGGCGGCCCGCCGGCAATGATGAAAGCGCCCCAATATCTGTCCAGCGTCAACCACCACGTCCGCAGATCGTTGAACAAGGAGCCGAAGACCGATTGCCGTCCCGGCGACGAGATCAGCAATGTCGGGTTGGTCGAAGTCCGCAGCGCAATTGGCGAATGGCAGACCATCACATTGATGGCATGAGCATCGGGCGGCAACGAGGTGTCCATCGCGCCCTCGCGGAACAGTGCGTGCGCGCCTTGCGCTGACGCCGCGATCCATTCGTGCATGTCGGCATCTTCATCGTCGAGGTCCAACGCAAGCCCACCCGCCCTGAAGCGTTCATTCTCAGCCTCAATGAACCGCAGCGTCTCGAGGTTTCTCCGCTGGAGATGTCGCGCAAAGCCATAGATTGGCACCCGATCGCCATCATCCAACGTCTCCAAAGCCCCGTCGCTGACCTTCGTCCAGGTCGAACTGGCTGCAAAAGGCGTTTCGATCACCCGGTTGAGATCGCCCTCGATGGATCGCGTGGCGCCATCCTCCCGATAATCGTGAAGCGCATCTTCATAGCCGATCCGGTCGATCGACTTACGATCGGTCACCAAATAATCGCGGTGCTGTTCGGCAACGCGAACCTTGTTGGGATCATCCGCACAAGCAAAACGCCGCAGATAGAATTGCGGCACATAATGATGTCGCTTGGGGCGACCGGCAGTCATAGCGCACCCCAAAACACAGGAGACCGAAAGGCCTTAATATTGGACCTCGCAGTCTGGTGATGTGCATCACCATGCGACTCGATCATGCAGTTTCCAGACACGCGTTTCAGATTCCCGAGCCCTATACTATCCAGATCAGGATGAGGAGTGCATCGCACGCTCGCGCTGCGCGATGCACTCGCGGATAATCCCGAGGTGGCCATCACCATGCTGCGGCACTAGCTGATCAGCGATGCCTTCCGGCATGCCGGTGGAGCATCCTCAATCAGCCGAAGGGTAGCGAGGCCTGCCTGAAACGGGGCCGCGGAGCAGGCGGACCCGTCTCTGCCTGGAGAAGCCCGCGCGCTGCGGGCGTTAGCGTATAGACCGCTTGCCGCTGCCCGCCGCGATTGTGGTGGTCGATGCAATAGCCCTGATAGTGCCGAAACAGGAGACCGGCACGCACGAGATCGGAGACTGCGCGGCTGACATTGGTCTTGCCCGAGACGCGCACGCGCGCCCGGACCTCGGTCTCTATCGCGCGCTCCGCATCGGCAAGGTTGGCAGGCAGGCCCCCCTTCCCCACCATCTCCTCGCGAACGCGCTCGACGAGCGCGTGCCGCCTCAGGTCGCGGTGGCCCATAGGGGCGAGCGCATCGCAAAGCCAGTCACGCACCGTCAGCATCTCGCCGTCATTGGCGATGAGAGGGCCCGCGCTGCCATTGGCTCCAGCCGCCTTTGCGATAAGGTTCAACACCATGAAGGCGTAGCGGGGGCGCGACGAGTTGTGCGCGAGCACCTCGAGCAGTCCCGGCATATCGAGCGGGCGATTGTCCCATCGGGATTGAAGGGCGGTTTCCAACATCAAAACGAATCATGCACATGGGGAACGAAAAGTGAATCCCCTAATTCGCGGCTGCGGCGCTTTGTCATTCGTGACACTTTGCCCGAGGGTAAAGTGTCACTGGCGACAGTCCCCGGGACGCGGCCACCGTGGAAAGATCAACTATTAGGTCTCGATGAGGTGCGCGCGCCCGGTCGTCATAGTTCAAGCCCTTTCGAACGATCCAGCTGGGGTTCGTCGCGCTGGCCCGGCGTCTTGGCGTCCGCCTTGGCGCCACCCTTATCGTGGGGACTGCTGGCGCCAGCCAAATCGGCAGGTTTGTGATCGGCAAGATCGCCCTTTGAACCCGTGCCGGAATCCGACTTGCTCCCGAGATCCAGCTTTCGCTCAAGGTCACTGGAATGCGACGTGCTTCCGCCGTCTCGATCTAATCCGGGATCGCGCTGCGCGTCCTTGCCTGAAAGGATCTTCTCGACGTTCAGTTCACCGATAGCCTCGAGCGCGGACGTCTTGTCGCCGCGGTTGCTTTCGAGCTGCCGGACGAGCTTGTCCTTGTCATCGGTGAACAAGCGGACGTCGAGTTGTTGGCGGGTGTGGTTGACGAGGAATGCTCGAGCATTGGAAAGGTTGGTTTCGCGGGCGCCCATGACCGAAAATACCGTCTCGTTGGTGATGCCCTGCGCCATATGGGTATTGATCGCATAGGCGAGGTCCATGCGTTTCAGCATCGGGTCGCCGTTCTTAAGCTCCCGAATCTCCCCGTCGGAAAATTTCACCACGATTCCGTCAGCGCGGACCTTTTCGATGCTCGCGATCGTCGCGTTGACCATGCCGCGGCCGTCGCGCTTGTCGCTGTCGGTCCAGCGGATCCGCTCGCCTTCGTGGACGTCGATGAGCTTCTCGTTGCTCAGCTTCAGCCGGTTGAGCTTGCCATTTGGGTCGATCTTCATCGGCTCAACACGGTGTTTGCGGCCGCGCATGTCGCGCAGCTCGACGCGCCCGTTCTCGAAAACGCGCTCGATGCGGTAATCTCCCTTCGGCAACCCCAAGCTGTTGTCGCGGCCTCCGACTTCGAGGAACTGGGCATCGCGCCAATTTCGCGCGTATCGATACTCTTCCCGGGTGAGCTGGAGCGTCTCGCGGACATTGAAAGCGCGCCCGTCGCCCTTCAACGTGCCCTCGGCTTTCAATCCGTCCTGGATAATCCGGTTTGCCTCTGCGCGGCCGTCGCGGCTCGACGGGAGCAATGTCGTCTTCTCGCGATCGTCGGCGGGCAAAGCGAGCCAGGCGTTCGCCGCATCGGTAATGCGATCCTTGCTCACGATAACGCGGTCACTCAATATCGCGATCGCGGCGCGCACGTTGCCGGCGTCGGCAAGATCCGCAACGAGACGCATGTCCTCGGTCTTCTGCCGCATATTGATATTGACCTCGCTCACGGGGAGCTGGTCCTGAATCGCGCGCGCCTGCATTACCGAAAAGCTCTTGCCGGCGTCGATCGGGTTGAGCTGCTTGCGGTCGCCTATGATCGCAAGTCGGCCGACCTCCATCAGATTTGCGATCGCGGTGAGCTTGTCCATCCGTTCGTTGGAGATCATCGACGCTTCATCAAGGATCAGATAGGTGCCGGCGAGCTCGGCCTTACGCGCCGCGAGCGCCTGGGGAGACGCATCGCCGGTCAGGAATTTCTCGTTGGAATAGATGAAGCTGTCGACGGTTCGCGCCTCCATTCCGGTGTCAGCCCGAAGATCGGCTACCATTTTGTTCTGAAAAGCGAGAGCCTGTGCATCCCCCCGCATGTCGGCCGTCAACAGCACGGCCTTCGTATCCTCGGCGCCGATGACCCGTGCTGCCGCGTCGATAGCCTCCGCCTTGGCGACGGGCTGGAGCATCGTTGATTTGCCGGCGCCGGCGCGCCCCTGGACAAGCACGATGCGATCTGGCGACGACACGATCTGGATCGCGGCCGCGAGTTGCTCATGGTTGAGCTCGCGCGGCGCGGCAAGATCCTGCAGCCGGGTCTTTGCGATGTCTGCAGACATCAGTGGCCGTGCTTCGCCGGCGCCGGTGTCCATCGCCTTCAATATTCGGCGTTCCTGTTCGATCGCCTCCCGGGTCGTCACCATGTCGACCGCCTTGTCGAACCGCTGCGAGGTCTCGGGAACGATCTCGCCCTTTTCGACCAGCTCGGCGATGCGCCGCTCCACGCGCTCCGGCGTCACGCCCTTTTCGCCAAGATCGATGGCCGTTTTGACAACATCCGCGATGCTGAACACGGCTTCCCGCTCATTGAGGATGCGAATGGCGCTAGCCGTTGCGAATTGGGCCCGGGCCGTCGCAGGCGTCCGGGTGAGCTTCGCAAGGCCCGAATCCACCAGCGGATCGTCGGGTCGCTTCAGGTAATCGACGAGGCGATCGCGCGTTTCCCGGATAGCGGAGCTGACGGCGAGAATTCCCCGCTCGATCGGCGACGATCGCTCCTGCGACTTCGCGAGGGCCATCGCGTAGATCTGATCGCCATTATAGCGATAGTCTCGTGCTTCCGCCCGCCACCGCTCGGCGAGCTCGGTTCGATCGCCGGCGTCCAATTTGGCGTCGCGGGTGCGCTGGGTGATAGCGCGTCGACCCTCCGGGCTATAAACACCAAGTTCTTCGGCCTTCGCCTTGATGTCGTTTCCGCGCTTGGAGAAGCCGTCGAGCGCCTCCTTGTTGATGCGCTCGCCATTCGGCCCGAGAACCTCGAAGGCGCCATGTTTCCCGGTTAGCTCAGTCTTGTAGCCCAAGCCCTCGAGCTTTTCGCGAAGGATCGCATTGGCCATCGAGCTAAGCGTGGCGCTGGCCCGGTACATCGCCCCGTTATGCCAGGCTCGCCAGCCATGGTCGCTGGTGACCTCTCCGGTCTTTGGATCGACGCGATCGGGGTTCCGAAACCGTTCGGGCAGCCGGGTCAGATTGGCGATGACCGCGTGAATATGGCTTTGCGGATCCGTCGCGCGGCTCGTGTCATGTTGAAAGAGAGCGTAGACGAGGTTGCCAGTGCGAACCGCAATATCTTTCCCGCCGACATGAACGCGCGCTTCCGCAAGATTCTTTTCGGCCCACGCCATCGTTTCCTTCACCGCCTGGACGTGCGCGGCGAGAATACGACTATCACCCGAAACAAGAGCGAGAAGCGAGGCAGACTTCGGCATCGAAAAGGTGAAGTCCCGGCCATAGTCGCGGGTCTCTGGATTGTTGACCTGCGTACCGTCAGGCAGTTTGCCGTCGAGAATTTTCTCGAACACGGATGCCTCTACGGTCCCTGACAATCCGAGATCGCGAGAGCCCTCGCCCATCCAGACCGACGCGGCCTCGGACTGCTCGGCAGTGTAATAATTGTCGTTGGCGAAATAGTCCGCGGCCTTTCCGGGCGAATGGACGCGACCAATCGAAACGGTCATCGCGCACCTCGCCTGAGTTCGAGATCCTGCATCATGCTTTCTATCGACGGCCGCGACTGGTTTTCAGGCCAGAGCATGGGTTTGAGGCGTGCGGTCGAAGGCCCCAGCCAGACCAAGCGCACAGCTTGGCCGGCTAGGCGACGTCCGAGCTCACTCGCATACATGGACTCAGCAGCGCCGATCTGGGCGACGATAGACCACCCGTCGAGAAGTCCCCACTGTCGATCGGCTGCGATCCCCCACCCCAAGATGAGCATTTCGAGAACAAACGCGCGATCCGCCATGCAGAGTGCACAGACAATGCCGCTCGGCCGAGTTAGCTCGCCATGGTCGTCGCGAACGGCTGACCACTCCTCAATATAATGCAACGCAACCCGTGCCGCGGAAACATGCGCGGAGCGGAGTTTGTCGCGTCGATTAACCTCGAGATTTTCTGCCAAATCGAACGGTGGGGAAAAGATCAGCGAGATGGCCGCGACGGTTCCGCTGGTCGAAATGGCGCGCTGCTGAAGCTCGATTGCTGGCGCGATTGCCGCTTGAAGTGCGGCGCCCGTCGCGCCATCGGACAACCGAAGTGCCTGGGCGCCGGCTCCAAGCCACTCAATTCGCCGACCTGCATCGGCATGCTCCTCAAAACGTCGCCGCAACTGCGCGAGACCGTCGAGGTGGAAGAACCCGATCATGACGCAAGTCTCGTCATTGCTTCGGACCTTTTCAATCCGCAACGGGATGGCCGAGATGCCACTTGCCACAACGGTCACATTCATAAGGCTGCAGAAGCCCGATTTTTCGCCGGCGATCGTTGTGCGGGGCGAAGCGACTTTTGCACGCGCGCATCAGAAGTAACTTTGCGGTTCTCGCCGCAACAGCCGTGCGCCACCTCGCCATCCCTGGGCAGCGCGGACTGGGCGGAAGAGGCGAACAGCTCATGGGAGTTCAATCCATGTCCATGTCGAGGTCGTCGCTGCCGCGTGCCATGCCGTCGGCGCCGAGCTCCGCGCCGCCGGCGCGGCGCTGATCGGTCTCGCCGAAATCCATCCGGGCTTCACGCCGCGCCAGCTCGCCGCCCTTTTCCTCTATGGGGTCCTTCGGGCCGCGAAGCTGTTCCTTGTTGGCAAGGGCATCCTGTTGACCACTGGTTCCCGTGGTGGCATTTCGTGGAGTACCTGCCCTGGGCTGATCATCGTCGATCGAGCGCTTCGCGAGGGAGGCGATGTTGCCTTTATCCACTTCACCGGACGTCGCGACCCGTCCATCAACTGCGGAACGGCTTACATCGAGAACATCGCGCGCGCGGACCTCTCGCCCATCCTGCAGGTGCGAAATCTCGCGGCGATCTTCCCGATCTGTTTCCGGCTCGACGCCGGGTTCTGGTCGATCGGCCGCAATGTCCGGTCCACCCCCTTCTTCCCCAGCCTCAGTGTCATCATCGTCGTCGGCGGGAAGAATATCCGGCGGAGGCTCAGCCTCGATGGAGCCCTCTGCAACAGCCGGAAAACCTACATATGGGAATGACACCAGGGCGGAGGGGAACTTCTCCGGAAAACGAATATAGGCATTCAGATTGGGGAGGCTGGTGATGTCGTCGGCGATCACCAATGCCTCTTCCTTGGTGGTAGGCGAGATGGTGGAAGCGTCACGGGTTTGGTGCGCGCCATAACTATAGGACTCGTCCATCGTGCGGACCTTCCGGAACCCGATAAGCCGCGAACATTCTTCTGCCGTCTCCCGCTCCTTGACGCGAAGAATGACATTCGTGTTCGCAAGGCTGATGATGTTCTGCGCTCCATCATCGCCATAGGTTTTGCGCAGACCCGCAAAGTTATGCAGCCCGAGCAAGAAGGCACCGCCAAAGCTGCGGGCCGTCTGCAATCCCCGTTCGAGCGCGGGAAGCTGGTGAAGCGCAGCCAGCTCATCAAAGATGAACCAGGTGCGAAGTTGGCGCGTATGCTTCAGCGTCATGATCGTATTGATCGCGATGTTCATCCACAGCGTGAGCAGCGAGCGAGACATATCGAGGTGAGCATATTGCGCCGTGATAAAGAGGAGGGAGGCTTCCCCATTGTCGCGCTTGATCCAGTCCTTGATCGAGAATTGCTCGCCGCCATCGGGCAGGAACCGAATGGCTTCGGCGTTGGCGTTGAGGACCGCTCGGATCGATTGCGCCATCTTTGTAGCATCTGGCGACACCAGCGGTTCGGCGACCGTGCCCATCAGACTCGCGTAAATTTTCTTGAGGTTCGCCTTCAGCAGTTCGTCGCAAAGATGCTTGTTGGTGCCGCGCCCCTTCTTTCGCAAATTGTCGCACATCTCGACGAGCAGCGTGCGCGCCGCCTTCTCCCAGAAGCCGCCATCGGAACCGTGATCCGCCGGGATGAGCGCTGCCGCCGCGTTCACGAACTCACTGCGCGAATGGCAATCGTTGAACAATGACCAGGACTCGCAGCGTGCATCGTTGAGGTTCAAAACGAAGTCGCGCTCGGGATCATAGAAGGCTTCCATATAGTGCCCGGTGAGGTCGAACAGGACGCACCGATCGCCCCGCTCGATCGCCTGGGCCACGACCTGCCGGATGAGCGTTGTCTTCCCCGTACCAGTCGTACCAGTGAGCATGACATGACTTTGTTCGAACCCGTAAGGGAACGGCAGGGTGGCAATTTTGTAGGGCAAAATCACTCCGGCCTCTTTCCGCTGGGCAAGCGGAAGTGCCTCGACCTGCGCCAGCGTTAGATCCGGAAACGCTTCCTTCGCCCGTTCCCGAACCCGATTCAGATTGTGACGCTCGAGCATCATCTTGAGGACGTCGTACTCGACAATCTCAACGCCGCGTTCGTGGTGATCGGCGAGGATTGATTCACCGCGATCGCGTGCCCATGGAATGAACCACCACGCAAATGTTCCGGCGCCGATCGTCGCGAATATGAAGCTCCCAAAAAGAGCATTCATGAGCTTCGCCCATGCAATCTGGACATCGGGAATATAGGGAACGTAGCCCATATAGGTTTGATAAATACTGCCGTCCCGAAGCGTGACATTCGCCCGCTTCATTTCGTCCAGCCCGATGAAATCCCACGTCGCAGCGAGCGCCTTCGTCCCGAGCATCTGGAACTCATAATCGTCGAGGATGAGGGTCAGTTTCAGCCACAGGAATGCGGCAAGCAGCCCGAACCAGACGAACAGCGGAACGCGCGCGCCGCGCCACCACATAGAGAACTGGTGCCCAATGAGCTGGGAGCCGCGGGTGAAGTTTCCGGAGTTGCGATTGGCTTCGCCGTGGCTCGACCAGGCTCGCGGATGTTTGGGGCGCGAGGACTTATCTGCCATGGTGGCGGTCCATTCGCGCATCCACCGCGGCCATTAACTCGTCGCGTCGATCCGGGGCGTTCTTCTTGACCCATTCGTCAGCAACAAGCTGCGTATATTCGCAGATGATCGCCATTCGCTGGGGGTCGAATGCTTTGCCGGACTTGAACTCGAAGTAGACGCGCAGCGCGTCCCGACACACGTCCGATGCGCTCACCGAATTGGCTTTGCAGAACGACGCTAGGTCGCCCTGCAATTCCATCGGCACTCTGAATGAAATGTGACCCAACCGCCCCTCCATGGGAGACGGTCAGTGGATCCTTCGGAAAGCAGCACCTCGATACATCAAGCGGCACCGCGGGTCAACGAACGGCCGCGGTGGGCTTCTGACTTACTCCAGACGTTGTACAATCAGCGGCCCCCAAGGGCCGGAATTCCGTTGGCTCTGTCGCGTGCTACGATTGTAGCACGCTGATGTGCTACAACTGTCATACCCTGTGCGACAAACGTCTAACACTGAAACTGGCGGTTTTCGTGCAATTTCTCGCCGAACAGGATTGCGGCTTGCCGCATACCGTGTGCATCTCAGAATGAGATATCCCCGAAGCGGGTCTCTCATTCTGCTTATCGGAGGGAATCCGGGCATAGCCCGTCAGCTTGCCTGTAATCTGGGCACATTCGTGCCCGGTTCGGGCACGAGAGTTCAGGCCTGCATGAGGCGCTAGCCCCGCCAGACATTTGCTGATCGCTTGTCCGCATGCGGGCAGCGTAATCGGCAACGCTCGTTTGATTGACGATGCCGAATAGGTTGCCTGCTGGAACCACGATATGGATCATCCGCTTGGTCGGATGACCGATCGATCGCGACGCCCTGTTGGACCGATCGCCAACAAGCGCATTGCGTTTTGGGAGCGCGAAGCGTGAACCCAAAACGCAACTCATTCTGTCGCCGGCGGGGAGTCAAACCGGCACCCTTCCGTGTCCATTCCCTGTCCGATTTCGTAACGTCGCGGACAGACGTCGTGTACCTGTTTCGGTGCTGGATTATCGCCCGTATCGTGATAGCAGTGCGCAAAGATTGGATAGGCTGAAGCGGAGTAAAACGATGCCAAGGGCGAAGAAGATCGAAGGCAATCTGGATGCGATTGCGGCGAGACGCGCAGAGCTGGAAGCCGAACTTGCGCGGGTGACGGAAGCGGAACGCCGAGCCCGCGAAGCGGAGCGCGATGCGGGACGTGATGTACTTCTCGCCGCACTGGGAAAGGTGAAGATTGCCCGGATGGATCGAAGCGAAGCTACGGCCATTGCGAAGGCGATCGAGAAGCATGGCGCAAAGAGGATCGCGGAGAAGTTGGACACGCTCTGAGGCGATCGGCGATGTGCTGGTTGCGAGCAAACCGAGGCAACGAGTGAAGGCGATCGTGCCTATACCCGGAGAGATGCGCAAATGGCGAAGGGCCGCGTGCCGCCGATGCGAACCGGCGGGCACCTTCCCGCCGTGAGCGAGGCGGTCACAGGCGCGCGGCTTGCAAAGCGAAAGGGTCGGTCGTCGCCGGCCCACACATGGGTGTTCGTTAAATGGCGTCGGGAGATCTTCGCCGTTGGCTGACCTTACTGCCAGACTCTCGGCAAAGGCGAACATTGGCTGTTCGTCGGGATCGTCGAAATTCATCTCGATCTGATCCCTGCGTCATATGCGAGCGCGCGATAATCGTCGTAGAGTTCGGTTTCCATGATGCGTCTCCTGGGAAAACTGAAGGGGCGGACGTAGCCGCCCCGAGAGGTTCAGAAGGGAACGTGATCGTCGTCTTCAGCGGGCGGCGTATCGTTCGTGGTCGTCGCCTGTTCGCCCTTCCGGCGCTCGATGGTGAAGTCGTTGACGGTCAGGTCCACGTTATAGTGGCGAACGCCGTTCCGCTCGTAGCTGCTCTGTCCAACGCGACCTTCGAAGGTCACCAGGTCGCCGACGCCGATTTCTGTTACGCGTTCATGCTGTTTCTTGAAGAGCGTGACGCGGTTCCAGACGGTGCGAACCTTCCAGTTGTCATCCTTGTCCTTGTAGGGATATTTGGTGGCGACATCGATGTGCGCGACCTTCTCCTTGGCGTCGATCTTTCCGATACGGCCAGTGATGATGAAGTCGGCTTTCTGTTTCATGGCTTGTCTCCTTGGGTGGTGTCGTTGCTGACGCACTTCGAGGAGGCGGCCGCTCGCCGCGGGCAAGCTGAAAGACGGAGGCTCCGCCGCGCAGCGGTGGAAACCGTAGGCCCAAAGGGCTGGTTTTCTGCTTGAGGGTCGATAGACCCGTCCCGCGAAAGGCGGGCGAGCTGTCTACGTGCGTCAGACAGCAACGAGGCCGCCCAAGGAGGCGAGCTGCAGGGAGCCATTCAGGCTGGCCGCGCTCGCTGAAGATCGATCGGGACGGTCCTGCCTATGGTGGCGCATCGATCCCCGATGGGGGCGAAAGTGGAACCGCCGCACTTTGGTCCGCACGGTCATCGGAGGCACAGCGGCCAACCCGTCGGGCCGGATTGCTGATCTTCGCCGATCGCGACGCAGCGCATCGGACAGCCTTCGACAGTATCGGGCAGACTGGCTATTCGGAGCGGTGCGTTGGATTGATGCGGGCGCTGATTACATTATCGAGCACCCGCCGCCAAAGTGCCTCGGGCATGATGCCGATGAAGGGCGAGCCGTCAGCTGCGCCTCGTACGTCAGGTCCAACCCAGGTGAACTCGTTGAGGTCGTTCCATACGATCCGCGAACGGTCGTCCAGTCCCAGGTGCTCCGTCACCCGGGGCGGGATCGCTATCGAGAGGCCAGGGTCATAGTTACGCGTCGTTATCGGCGCGGTGATGACGCGTAGCTGGCCCCGAGCCCGGAACGTGCTGAGAACGAGGCAGGGCCGAATCTTGCGGCCGTCCTCAAGCCCGCGCTCCTTTTCGGCGCGCCAGAGATACACGTACTGGATGACGTCAGTGGGGAGCGGCTCAGTCCATGAGCTCGTTAAGGGCGACGGCTTCGGGGCGCGCCGTGGCGGTCCGGAGGCTTCGGGTTGCTTCATCACTCAATTCCTCGGGCGTGACAGCGATATGGTCGAGGCGCGCGAGGCGTTCATATTCGGACGCGGGCAACATGACGACGCGGGTGGCGCCGTTGCGCTCGATCCCGATGGGGTGCGTCATGGCTTCGTCGTAATAGAAGCCGAAGCGCTTCGAAACCTCACTGGAAGTGACCGTTTCGATTGGCAGTTCCATGATTCCCTCATCATCTTCATCGTCATGCTGGCAAACTGAACCTTGCGGCTCTCATCGTCTCGAAAGTCATCATCATCATCGGAATCGCCAACATACGTAATCTACGGAATGTGAGAATTCAACCCCCGCCCGTGTGCGGGCTGGATCACGGCATGAGGGCTCGGCCCTCTACGCCGGGATCCACTGCGGGCGACGACTAGTCGAACAGCCGCCCGACCAGCTCGGCGCCGTCGTGCTTCAGCAAGATGACATCGCGGAACTGCGCGGGGGGTCATCACCGCACGCCGCGCCGCTTGCGGCGCATCGAGCTGGAGCGCGCGGGCGGGACGGCCGCGCTCAATTCCGCACGGCGCCGACGTTCCTCGCGGCCCCATTCGGCAAGAAGCGGACTGATGTGCGTCTGGATCATCACGTCCAGTTCGAGGTCCGACATCGCCGCGATCTTGGCTTTGCGATCACGCTCCCATTCGACATCGCTACGCGGACGTACCTCGCCCTCGTGAACGATCAGTCGGCCGTCACGAAACATATTGATGTAGGTCAGCAAATAGCACGCGTTGCCGGGACATTTGCAGCGACCCCAATAGCGGATGAATGCGGCGCGATCCGGTTCGGCGATCGCGCGCAGCTCGGCGCGCGCGCGCCACCAGTTTCGAGCCTCGCGATCGCGGTTCGCTTGCTGGTTCTCGACGAATGCTCTGCCGCGCGCGTCGAGCAATTCCTCCGGTGTGGGCTGGCTCTCGGCGATCTCGGCGGCGAAGAGCGGGAATTTCTCGCGATCCAGACGCAGGCGGCGTTCCGCCGCCTTCAATTTCCGGTTCGTCCGCTCGTAGGCATAGATTCCCTGATGGGGTGTGAAGCGCATAACACGATATCCGACGCAGCGCGGCCACGCTGGGGTGGATGCTCCCACGGCTGCTGCGACAATAAGGGCTGGGAAAATTACGAAGTGGCGCCGCGAACGGCAGGCGCCCTAGTCGGGGCGCCAACGGTCGACCAGATCGGCCATCTGACCGCGATACTGGTCGCCGAAAGCATCGATGTAGACGGCCCCGCCATGCTGACCGAGAAACGCAAAGACGGTAGCCATGTCAGCGGCAACGTCCCGGTCAACGCCGAACAGGTCAGTCAGCGGGAAGTTTCCCCACTGGTCGCCGTCCCACCATGCGAGGAGAAAATTCGTGACGCGGGCCGATTGGCCGGTGTCGGCGCGCGCAAGGTCTATCAGGCGGTTAAGCGCGGACTTCAACTCGGGGTGAGCGAGAATTTCTACATTCATCGGTTCGGCTCCTTCGGCCCGTGTATCAAGAAAATCGAATGTCGTCAGTTTTTGGGGTCAATCGTCTTTCGAGGCCCGCGCCAGTTCGTGGAAGCGCCAAGCGACATTTTCCGCGAGCACTGCGAGGTGGGGAAGGTCGCAATTCTGAATCTCTTCCTCGATGCTGATCCGGCGGAGGCTTTCCGCTCGCTGCGCGTCGGTTTCGGTCGGCGCCGTTATCGGCGCCGACGGTGCCGCAATCGTCGGAAAACGCGTCCACTGCTGGGTGAGCCAAGCAATCAGGCCCGGCTTGTCGGTCGGAACGTCAATCTGTTCCCAGGTCCCGCCGTTCGCGCGGACCAAGCCCGCTGCGTCACTTTGATTTCCCGTCCATTCGCCAGTGCTGGTCAGATAGAGGCGCATCGTAATTCTCCGGGTGGGCGAAATGCGATCAGGCGTGAGCCTGATCGCGGATCGCAAAATCTGCGTGTTTGAAGATGGTGAGCGGGACGCCAGCGGCGCGAAGATTCTGCGCGAGATTGATCTGGACGCCGCTGCCTTCGCAAATAACGGCTTCAACTGGCAGCAATCGCTGAATAGAACGGTTACGCTCGAACGCGGCGCGGTTGCCAAGCTGGCGATTGAGCCGGAAGGCGACAAGCGGCACCCCGCGCGCTGCGGCCCATGCGGCGCCGATGGCGTCGGCGCCCTTGTGCTGCGCAGTCGTGACAAGCGTCATCGCGGGAATGCGGGCCTTGATCGCGTCCAGACGATCCCAAAGCGCCTTATGCTCGGTCCAGTCCTGCCCGCCCGACAAAACGACAACCGGACCAGTCGGGGCGTGTGCTTCCCGTTTTTCCACCGCGCGCGCTGCGAGAAAGTCGCGCGCGTCGATCTGCGAGGCGGTCAAGGTGCGGCCCGTTCGGCTGCCGGTGGTAGCGGACCAAGGCTGGCCGCATTCGACGCGGTAAATCTCGGCGGCGTGGTCGCGCATCGCGCAGATCGCCGCGACGGCTTCATGAAGCGACTGGCAAAGGCGCTGCGTCTCCTCGACCTTCACCGCGTGGATTTCGGAAGGGTCCATGATGCGCGCCAGCTCGCCAAGCTCGCGCGCGGCGTCATCCTCTTGGCGTGAAAGCTGCTGCGCCACCTTGTGGAAGCTGTTGACGATCCCCCAAGCGATGCGAGGTGCGACAGGTGCAAGGCGCGTATCGGCGAAGAGGTTGAAAATCTCGCCGGTGACGTGGGCAGCAACGGCGCGCGCTGCATCGGCGTCGGGCAAGTCGTCGGCCGTGGGTTCGTCGTGGATGGAAAGCTGGCTGGCGGCAATTTCGCTGGTGAAAGCGCCCGCGAAGGCGTCGGCGCTGGTGAGGCTGGCATAATGTTCTGCGAGGTCGGCGAAGTTATCGAAGCGGGCCATGATGAAATTTCCTGTTCGCCGCTTCGGAAACTGGATAAGCATCGAAGCGGACATTGACCAATGTTCAGCCATGAGAGGCCGGAAGAGCTAGACCCTCTCCCGGCCTCCTTCATTCAGGCGGTAGCCTTGTCGGCGGTTTCGCCCCCCTTCCCTGCTGCGCCCTTGCCCTTGCCGGTCTGCGGCGCATCGGGTGCCGTGCTGTCGCCCAGACCGGAGTCGCCGCCAATCCCATCGTCCGAACTCTGCCCGACGGGCGGCAGGTCCTGTTCGGCCTGACCCGCGGGGATTTCACGACGCGGACGGCGACGGCTCCAAAGGACGGCAAATCCCCCTTCGCGGTCATGCCACAGCGCAATGTCCATCGGGTTCGCCATGCTCGGATCGTCGATGCGACCCTGATAGAAGACTTCACCCGTCGACTTCTTGATCTGCTCGAACATCGCCCCGACCTTGGCCCAGGTGCGCGCCGGGGTCAGCGCCATGACCTCATATTTGGGCGCCGCGTCATTCTGGCTGATGACCGGACGCAGCGCAACGACGTTAGAAAAGGCGACGGTATCGATACGACCAATGAAAACGCCGTCACTGTTCTTCTTGAGATTGCCAATATTAGCCATGAAGTATCTCCATAAATTCAGGGCGATGCCCCTTTTCAGAAAGTCAAAGCGGCGTTGCCGTCTTGACCATTACTTAATAGCGGCGCCGTCAAATCCGGTCTATCGCATTGTTTTCTTGACGAAATTCCGATCCTCTTTGGTGAGCCGGAGCAACAAACAGACGCGCGGTAGCGCGGCCAGCGAAGATCTCCCGGCCCGACGAGGGCCGGTTCCAAATTGGTAGGGGAAAGCGATGCGATTCCCTCACCTGTCTATCCCCTTCGGAGCCGCCGTCGCAGGCCCCAAGAAGCAGACGGGGGACAGCGCGGGGCAAGCTGAAAAACGGAGGCTCCGCCGCGTAGCGGTGGAAACCGTAGGCCCGGAGGGCCGGTTTTCTGCTTGAGCGCCCGCAGGGCGCGTCCCCGCGCGCCGCCGGATGCGACGCCGGGAGCCTGAAAGGCGGCGTAGAAGGGAGCGGGACAGGTTTGCGCGCACCCTGGCGCCTCGGCACGCGAATAGCGTGGCGAGGCCTCGAAAACGACTGCGGGCGCCAAAAGGCGGCCGACCATCTTCCCGTGCCCCTGATCGTTACCCGAAGGGCCGAGACCCGCAGGGGCACGGCGAGCTTGGTCGCGATCGCAGAATCGCGGCCCTAGCGAGTAGAGCAGGTTACCGATCGGCGGATGCCGGTCGGTGGCCCGCACTTCCGCGATCCAATTCTCCGATCAACACCCTCCCCCAATCCATCAGCCGCAGAATTCCGCACTTTCCAGACGAAATGTCGGGGGATATTCGCGCCAGTGAGGCTTCGGCGGAGCCGTATTATTGACGTCAGACACACCCCCCTTTCTGGGTATAGCGCGACAGCGAAAAGTCTGATTTCATTGACCTCGGTCGTTTGAGGCCCTCGCCGGGCAGCGGCCGAACAACAGCAGGATGAAGACGATGATCGTGACAACGAGCTTGTCGCGCCGGGGCCTTGTGCGCGCCGGCGGAGGACTTTTGCTGACCGGCATATTGCCGATCGACGACAGTGTGAGCGATGGGGGGCGTGGACTGCAAGGCCGCGGCGCCGATCGCTTCGAGCGAGCGGAGGAATTCTACCGGGGCGTAGCCGCGGGGCTATATCGGCATCCGCACGACCTTCTCTATCAGGCGGGGATCGTGGCCCAGCTCGGCATCGGCGCATATTTGCTCGATCTTGGCGCTTCGGACGATTGGTGCCGGCAGCGGATCGGCCTCTTCGTCGACAAGGCATTGGCGATAGCGAACGAGGCCGGCTTGTATCATCGTGATCCCGCCATGCTCGAGCTGGCCGGGCTGCTCTCGCCCTATGGGCAATGGCGTGGTCCTTTCGCGGCCGATCTACCGGCGATCGAGACGATCAACACGTCTCGAGTGTCCGCTACGCTTGACGGCTTGCTAGGAACGGTGAGGCGCCGGCTCGCCGGGGTAAGCAACGAAGGGGCGGAGCGATGAAATGGCATCATAGTTTGTCGCGCGCCTATTGGCTCTGGATTCGCGTGAAACGCTATCCGCAATATGCTCGCCGGCTCGGCGCCGATCCGCCTGTCCTGGATCAACTGGATCTGGCGATGGATCTATTGTGGCCGTTCGCGCGGCGTGTGTTTCTCATGCACCGGGTCGACGAGCTGCCATATGGGGTGATCGCGATCGCGGTCGACGTCGACGTGACGACCGTCGAACGCTGTGTCGCTGATGCATTGTGGTCGGTCAGAATGGTCCGCCGGGAATTCGAATGAAGGCCCGAAACCGACGTAACTTCACCCTCATGTTACCCCTCATTTATTCGAATAACAATTTACAGGGGGTGACTTCGCCGCCCCGAACCTGATCGTTCCTTTGTGCACGATTTGCGCGTAGCTTGGAGGGCGCCAAATGGAACGGCGGACATTTGTTGGCGGATTGCCGATCGCCGCGGGTATGGTCGGCGTGATCTCTCTTTCGGCTGAACCGAGTTCGCTCGACAATGAAAAACACAAAGCTGCGCGGTGGCGGCTGCAGAATGCGAGAGCGTTTTTCCCGAAGGGAGAATTCGTTCGCGCCGGCGACCTGCTCTATCAGTTGGGCATTGCATCGCAGCTCGCCCTGACGGCGTGTGTCGTGGCGGATGGTTGGACGGACGAGGATTGTCGCCGCCGGATCGGACTGGACGTCGGCAAAGCTCACTTCTTTGCGAAGGCCGGCGGGCTGCAATTCGATTCCGATAGCTTCGCGCGAATTGTCCCGTTGCTGTCGCCATATGGACGATGGCGATCGCCGGCGATGGGTGGTCACATCGATGCCGGAACGATTGACGCCGGCGCGGCTAAAACCGCGGTCTCGCAGTTGCTGATAGCGGTTCGGTCGCACCTGGTTGGCGGCGAAGGCAAGGCAGCAGGTCGATGATCTTGCATCACCGCATCGCGCGCAATTATTGGCTGCACGTCAGATTGAGGCACTATCCCGCGTTTGCGCGGAGTATCGGCCCAGCGCCGGACATCCGCGACCAAGTGAAGCTCGCGATCCAGCTCGTTTGGCCGCTGGCGCGATCGGTCTATCTCCTCAACGGGGTACATGATTTGAGTTATCGCCAGATTGCGACATGCGTCGGGGTAGATGTCAGCACCGTCGAATTGTGCATTGCCGACGCTCTCGTCTCGATGTGGACGATCTGCGACCAGTTTGGCGAGGCCCCTGGCTAAATTCGCACCGTCATTTTCGCACCTTCCGTGCATCGGATGCCGATTCGTGGAGGGCGTAATACAAACTTGCAGGGCTTCCAAATCTGTCTTACGCATGGCCGACTTGTCATCGGGAGATGCGAATGACGATTTTCAATGTCCGGCTTTCGCGCGAGGATGAAGCGGAGTTGGCCGCCGCCGCGAAAAAATCCGGTCGCAGCAAATCCGAGATCGCGCGCGACGCGATCTCGGCTCACCTGAAGAACATGGCCGACGACGAGAGGCGATGGGAAACGCTCCAGGACGATTGGAGCGAATATGGGTCGGCTGTACAGGACGCCTATGAAGCTCTCGTTGGTGTCCAGGTTGCCAAGCTGGACACGGTACGCAAGGCATTCGAGGCTCGTCTGGTCGAGATCGGGAATATGGATTGGGAACAGTCGATCGAGCCAGTCTACGAGATTTTTCGGCGGAAGGTGATCGAGAAGTCACGCGTCGCATATGCGCCGAACCCCTACATCGGGGGCAGTGATGCCAGAGACCCGGAGGTGGTCGCAGTAATCGGTTTTGCGGCCGACGACAGACATGCACTGGTGACACCGCTTGAGCAGGCATTTTATGATTATTGCGGTTTAGCGGGCTGGGACGCCTTCAACGAAATTCCGGTGGTCTTTGAACGGGCGCGAGCGCGGCTGGAGGCGGACGATAAAAAACGAGTGCGACCGGATGCGAATTAGGGATTCGCAGATGCGATCCAATTGATAAGATGCCGATCTTCATATCGTGTTCGGCAGAGAAACGAGGAGAATATTATGGCGCTGCAGGATCTATGGCTGGAAGGCATCGATGTCGATGCGGCGCTTTACGATATTCGCGATGACGACACGCAGGCGTGGGAAGTGCGCGCGCTTGCGGGCGCGAGCATCGGTATCGATCCGATCGCGGGACTGCGCGCTGTCATCGAGCTCAGCACCGCAATGGAACGGATCGTTCGCGGCGAAAATGACGGCAAGGCGCAACTGGCGAGCATCCTCGGCCGTGCCGGCGACGACTACCAGCGCTGCCTCTGGTATACGGTCGCGGGCCGCGATCCGCTCGCGGTCGCGACGTCGTTCGGCGAGCTCGAGAAGTTGATGGCTGCTCGGGCGATGCTCTGGGTCGAGGCTGACGATCGAGGGCTGACACCGGCAAAGGCGGACAATCCCTATTGGACGACAAGACCAGAGGGACCGCCGGCGACTTTCAGCGATCGCTTCGAGCTCGGCGAACATTGGACGCCATTTCTGCCGTCAGAATTGCTCCCGGAGGACTGACGATGCAGCGCTACTATGTACTCGACCGGGAAATGGCCGCAGGCGAAGACGGGTTCGAGGCGATGGTGGCGCGAG
>VFQN01003450.1_pt1 | contig 22575 bp, 33 predicted proteins | sample 3512371 | NCBI WGS metagenome assembly VFQN01 (sample SAMN10412370, study PRJNA504923) | tailings metagenome | isolation source: Replicate 2 from Balatoc abandoned mine | place: Philippines: Itogon, Benguet | collected 2017-08-28
ACACGTGAGAGGGAACTTGTTAGCTGCATGGCTACAGCATGGAAGAAAGGGCGTTGGCCGCAGGTTCGGGTGCAGTTTGTGCCGTCGAGGCAGTCTCACCACAAAACAGGCACGGCAGCAACAGATGCCCACCTGCCCAGGGTCCCTGCGCATGCTGCATGCAGCTTTGCCGTTACTTGTGGGAGCCTGAGTGTGGGAGCCCTCTCACCCAAGCGCCCAATGCAGCTATACCCCCCATAAGCTGAACTTCTACTAGGTAGGGGCCCTCTGTCAAGCCACCACGCAGCCCCACTCACCGGTGCGCCTGGCCGCTGCTGGTCACACCCGCCCACTCCCTCAGCGCCTCCATGCCCAGGGACAGGCCCCCGCCCCGGCCAGCTGCCCTGCCGCCCCCTGCCGCCCCCGCGCCGCCGTCGCCGCCGTTGTCGTCGGCCTCGTCCAGCGAGGAGGACATCACCATGCTGGTCGTCCCGGTGCTGGTCCTGCCGCCAGCTGCTGCTCCCGGTCCATTGCTGCTGCTGTTCATGGGCGGCGGCGGCGGCGCCTCCCCTTTGGGCCACAGCGCCTTGGCCATTACCAGTGTGTCAAGGTACCTGGGGGTGAGGTGGGTTACTACACTGCTTTCCAAGCAATCCCCTTCGTACTGGCAGAAGGTAGCCTTTCTGGCATGACCAGCGTGTCAAGTACCTGGGAATGGTGCGTGGCAGTAACCCAAGCCTCCACAGAACTGAAGTGCGGGGCTGCCGTGACCACAACGCATAGCGACAGTGTAAGGTGCACTGTACATCAGACGACGGTAGGAGTGGAGCCACCGCTCATGAGGTGCTGGACAGCCCCAACAACCCCGCTCCGTCGTTCCCCACCAGCCCCTTCGGGATGGACACTTGCGCAACATGCCATCCTCGCATAGCGTGCCCTGCATCACCCCAGCAGTGCTCCAGCATCTCAGCCACCCACCACCAGTCCTGCGGGAACTCCACTCCGTGCCGCCCGCACTCCACCCGGATGACAGGCAGGTCGAACATGGCCCCGTTGTGCGCCAGCAGCACCGGGACCACCTCCACAGGACCCTGGCCCTCGCCCTGGCCGTGCCCCTGCGCAGATGCCTGGCTAACCCCGCCCCACACCGAGTCCTGCGGTCCCTGATCCTGCTGCTTCGAGTGTGTTGTGCTGTTGCTGCTGCTGCTGCTGCTGCTGCTGAGCCGCGCCGCCGTCTGCTGGCAGCGGAGTGTGACAAAGTCGAACAGCTGCTGCAGCGCGGCGGCGGTGTGGGGCACGCCCGGGGCGCTGCACTCGGACCAGCGGATGCCTGCGGGTGGGCAAGGGGGGCATGCAGGGCCCCGCGGTGAGGAGCGGTAGATCCTAAATCAGAACAGTGACATGCGCTGGCGACAAGCGGCGGTTTCTGTCAGTGGCACGCGAGCCTCACGACCCTACAAAGCCACAGCAGCATCGCACGGGCCCTCAGGCCTCCAGGGTCCCCGGACCCTCGGTCCCGCAGGCGGCGCTCACCACTGTGTGCGGCGGTCTTGGCGTCGCCGAACTTCCGGCCGCTGGCGGAGCGTGGGGAGGGCACGGCAAGCATGCAGGAGAGGGTTCGTGGGTGACGGTGTTTTGGACAATCGCAAGGTGCGCAGGCACGCTATGTAGGCGGCAAGGGTTTATCTAGGTGCAAGGGCACCCCAGGCATTGATCCGAGACCGCAGGCATGAACCTGCCATGTTCAACCGCCCAGCTGCCGCACTCCGCCTGAGTGGAGTCCTGTCAGTCCAGAACAAAAACCGCCCAATATAAATCCAGAACAGGAATTGCCCAACCTTCTATCCAAACACCCTACTCACCAGTTGACGAGAGTCGAAAACACGTGGTCACCGGCGGCGCCCACATCCCCGCCCGCTAGCCCATCGTACGCGCTGTCGTACAGGCCCAGGTCAACCGCCGCCACCTCCACCAGGTACATCTTCTCCGCTGCGGCGAAGTTCTTGCCCCTGGCGGTGAGCGTGTGAGCGACAGTTGGCGGTTGCAACGGTTTCGCAACGGGTAACAAAGCCATGCAGCACAGAGACGCTTCAGGTACACGAGGCAACGGGGCGTGTACAGCTGCCCGCTCAACGGGGACCCACAACTATGACGTCGCGCAGCACTCTCTCAAGGGCTTCATCACGCCGGACTAAGGTGTTGCAACAGAGGGACCGCAGGGCGACTGCGGACTTTTCACTGGCAGGAGGCGTGGAGCAAATGCGACATGCGCAAGTGAAAAAGTAGCCACTATGGGTTCAGCCACGTGGGTGGCCTTCCTTGATCTCACCTGGTGAAGTCGACGGTCTCAATGTCCACCGAGAAGAGCTGGAACACGCGCCGGGCGGCACCGGCCTGACCCGTCACAGGAGGAGGTCCGCCCCCTTGTTCTTCTCCTGACGCTGCTGCTGTTGCTGCGTCGACAGGCGGCAGGAGCTCTAGGGGGGTCCACCTGAGAAGCGGCGGCGGGGTTAGGAACAAAGTGGGCGGCTCAGGACAAGTGCTACCCCGTGGACCGGTACGGGAGCACGCAGCGCATGAGCAAACATGCCCCCAGCACAATGGGTGGTGTACATGCGTTTGCGTTTTGCCTCTTTGCGAGTATGCGAGAGGCACCCGGCAATGCAAACCCAGGTTCGCGACTTCTATCAAGCCGTACAACAGTATATCTAGTACTTGCCGTATGCAGCTGCCATCGCCCGCCGCCGCCTGCTCCTCGGGCGTGAGGGCCACGTACAGCGGCGGCGGCTTGGAGCCATTGGCGCCGTTGGCCTCCGCGGCCGCCGCTGCTTTACGCCCCCGGGCCCTGGAGCCGGTGGTGGTGGTGGTGGAGACGGTTGCCGTGACGGTGCTCCCACTGGTTGCAGCTGCCACTTGTGCGTCTGTGCCGGCTGCCTCGCTGCTGCTGGCGGCAGCGGCGGCGGCGGCGCCAGGGGCCTTGGCCGCTCGTGTCGACTTTATCACCCTGGCGCTGGCGGAGCCCAGAGTGTCAACCCCGATGGTGTTGCTGCTGCTCACGCTGCTGCTGCTGGTTATTGTCTTTGCAGGCCTGCCTCTGCCTCTGCCGCTCCCCTCGCCAGCGCTGCACGCCAGAGGCTGGCTGACCACGCCGCCACCCGCCGCCGGCGCACCAGCACCACCCACCCCAACGCCCTGCGCGCCCATCGCCCCTGCAGCTGCTGCGCTGCCACTAACGCCGTCGCCATGTGCTGCTGTATCAGCGCTTGCTCCGTCCCCAACAGGCGGCGCACCCCGGGCGCCCGCACGGCGGCGCAGGCGCTGCGCCAGGGGCATATCCGCGCCGCTCTCTTCTCCGCTCCCATCCCCGCCTCCGCTCCCGCTGCGGCGACCGTTGCTCCCGGTGCCTATGGTCCCATGACCCAGGTCGCTGCGGGCTGGGGCTTCAGGGGCAGGCACAGCAGGGCCCGCGCCGCGGCCGGCCTCGGCTGCTGCTGTTGGAAACGCGTATCCTGGCGGCACTGCAGTGTTGCTGATGCTGCCTGAGAAGCTGCTGGCTGGACTGTAGAAGCTGCCAGTGGGCGAGGCTGTGGAGCGGCGTGAGGCGGCTGCGAGGGCGGGGCGTTCGCCGTCACTGCTGCTGCTGTCTGACAGCAGGTCGATAACCTCGGGAGCGGCAGCTTGACTGCCGGCGTTGCCACGGTCTGGAGCAGGGTGGGGAGGTGGCTGGCGCCGCACGCCCACGCCAGCCCCCGGGCCCGGCCCGGGACCCACCTGCGCACCGGCAGGCGGTGCAGCACCCCGGAAGTCCATACCTGTGCCTGCTCCGTGTGTGTGGCTAGGAGCACCAGCTGCAGTTGCATACCCGTAAGCTGCATCAGTGCCGGAGGCATCTGTGGCACGGACGCCACCTTCTGCTGTGAGAGCGGCAGCTGCTCCGGCTGTGGCCTGTGGCCCGCTTGTGCGGCTGCCAAGGGCGAGCCGACCAAAGGCATCTACCACGGCGTCTGCTTGGGATGCCGCGTGGGTATGGGGTGTGTTGACGGCCGGTGCCTTCGAGACTGCGGTCTGCCGTGGCGGAGAGGGCTGCTCATAGTGTGGGCCTCGCAGGTAGGCCGCGTTGGTGGCTTCGTGGTTGCGCGGTGCCAGGGGCTGCCGGTCAGGGTGTAGGGCCACACGCCGCTCAGAGGACCACGGGGGCGCTGGCTCCTGGGCCTCCTGCCCCTCCGCTGGGGGCTGCTGCTGGGGCGACAGAGGCGGGCTGACAGAGGTCTGAGCTGGGTAAGGGGTGCTCTCAGCAGCACCGGGTTGGGTAGGGGCGGTGCTGGAGGAGCTGGTGGTAGCTGGCAGGGCAGCTGCGGGGCGGGCGGAGCGGCTGAACAGTTGCATCAGGGTCGGCTGGCGGGGGTCGGGGGCGGCCGGCTTTGCTTTGCTGCGTGAGGTGCTTGAGGTGCTGGATCCGGTGGCGCCTCGTGACGAGGCTCGGGCTTGGGGCTGAGGCAGCATTGGGGCGCTTGGGTCCATCAGCTGGGGCCTGTGAGGGGCCTCGGACGCGGACGCGGGACCGTTGACGAACTCGCAGAGACACCAGATGGATGTCTTATGAGAGATGCTGTACCTTTGTGCCGTTATTCCTGCTTGGCAATCTCTGCGAGGAAATGCGGGAGTCCTGTTGCTTCGTTTTGCGCGGCAGGGCCAAACTGCAAATGCGCAGTGTCGCCAACATTCTCACTTTCTTGCTTGATGCCTCAAGCTCGTTGATTGGTGTTGTGTCTCAGCAAAGGTCGTGGCTCGGCACAGCTGTCGCGCGCAACCAACTCCGCGCAGCACGGCACGCATAGGCGCTGACGCGAAGCATGCCAAGGAGGATACTACAACGAAACGGAGGCACTTCAGATCATTACTTCATATAAGCTGTGACGTGGCTTGAAGTTGCCGAGTGCATGCGCTTCGCGCTTCGCAATCAGGCTCAGCAGGACAGGAGGAGACATCCACCTCCACCCCCCCTGGATACATGCCGCGCCCTCAGGCCATGTACCTCGTGTGCTTGCTGACACACCCACAGTTGACCTATCCTACTTTCCTGCCTTCAAGTGCCGGCCGTCGTGACCGTTCCCCAGTAGCACGAGCTGGCGCACGGCTGGCGGCAGCCTTGGGCACACCTGCCTGCCCCCTAGTCTGCCGTACGGGCGACGTGTGGACTGCGCAAACAGGCTGGGAAGCTTTACATCTCTGGCCAAAACAACACGTAACTGCAATAGACTGACACTGACACCAACATGTTACCGCAGCTACCATACCGGTAGGCTTCAGCCACCACTCCATATGCTGTTGCACCCTGCACGGCCAGGCTCCAGCCTGCTCCAGCCATGCCAGCAAGCACGTGCTAACGCACACCGCATGACCAATAGCAGCAACGTACCCGGCTACTGATCCCCTGCATCCCGTCAAGCAGCAAACGCATGGGCGATCGGCAGCAACTGCCGATGTTGCTTCGTCTACAGTAGCAACCTCGCAATGACTGGACCAATCAACACTCCAGCCTGCTCCAGTATGCGCAGGCACTCAACGCAGCATGGACAGGGCAGCGACAGGAAACGGCGGGGCAGGGGCTGACTCTGCAGCAACCGGCGTGTAAGGTGGGTGCAAGCAAATGCAACCGTCATAGCGCCTCAGAGCGGAGAGCGCCTTGGGTTGCTTTCGTTGATTTATAGCGGCCATGTCGAAGCAGCAGACTACACACAGGCATGCCTTCGGTGCCACCACAGCATGCGCGCAGGCATGAGGCATCAATGCCTTGGCATCCAGCAAGCAGCCTGCCTGCCACGTTGCATTCCAGGTGTCCTTCGGAATGCACCTCGCAGGAGCCATTGCCCGCCGCAAACGCTGCAGACATTGTCACCACAATCTGCCACTGGCCTTGCAGCCCGCCCAGCACTGTACACCTCCGGTAACACACGCGTGCACTTGTATTACCATATCAGGCAGGTAAGTGGCTCCTCATCTGCATTCCGGACCCACACGAACACGAGCCTGCCCGCACAGCGTACAAACACCTGGACAGTAAATAGTAACCATGGCCTGTCCGACGACTCAAGCACCGACACCCCAGGCTCAGCCAGCACGCTTATTACGCTCCACGCGCGCCCTCCGCAGAGCTTTCTCACGACCCAAATGCGAGTGCAGCCTCCGTTTGCTACTGCGCCTCTGGAGCACGGCTGCTGCTGCTGCTTGCTGCTCCCTGAACTAGCCGCAATCACTTGAATCCGAAATGCTCCAAGCCGTCCAGGATGCCCAGCGCCTCGTACTTGCGGGCCTGCGGCCAGGCACCGGGAGGGAGCAGCAACACAAAAACGGGCATGCGAGTAATCGATTAGTCAGGAGGGTGAGTCCTATGCTGCAGCATGTGAAAGCGGCATTGCAGAAGTGGCATGGTGGCAGAAGGAGGACAACGGAAGAGGTCAACAGTGCCTGCGGCGGCAAAGGCGTGGTATGGAAGGGAGGGCTTGGCGGCGGGAATGAGGCAGGGCAAGATACACACCTCCCTCCCCGTTACAACGCCCCTACGCCCACCAGCAGGAGCAACGCTTGCTGGGCAGATGCCAGCAGGTGCGTGCCAACGCGGCGTGCCGGCCCTATGCCCGCTCAGCGTGTCGGCACTCCCAATTGAGTGGCCTAGCAAATTCAGTTTCCACGCACGTGCGACCCTGCAACCACCACCAGCAGCCGGTGCATACCGCAAGTCAGCTGCCGGGTAAACGCACACCCCAACCTATGGCTTGCCGGCTCAACCCCATCAAGGTGCGCGTGCCTCCCCCTTCCAACTGTCCGTGCTCGCCTCAATCCGCCCACCAGCAGCAGGCGCTATGCCGCCGCGGGTGCACACCCGTAGACGTGGCGTGCCGGGCCCAGCCCCGATCCGCGTGCTGGCCGTCACGATGGACAGACCTGCCGGTATCACAGGCCCTGGTATTAGAGGACCCGCCCCCTTCAATTCACCCACCAGCAGCAGGCGGTGCTTGCCGCTGGGCAGCTGCGGCTCCGCGGCCTGGCGCTGCATGGCCCAGTCCCGCAGGTCGGGCTGCGCGTTGCCCACCACGATGGCCAGGTTCTCGCCTGCGCCGTACGACAACCAGGGGGTACGTGTACAAGTCGACGGGAGGCCAGCAGCAACTGCCAGCTTGGGCCTTGTCCCCTCCTCACAGCAAGCGCGTGGTGGTACCGGTATGGTGACGAGCATGAGCACAGCGCCTTTCCCTCGCAGAGCCTCGCAGACCCCCTAACCCACCCGACAGCATGAGGATGTCGTTGCCCGAGTCCCCGCACGCCACGGTGCTGGCCACGGAGAACCCGAAGTGCCGCCGCACGTGGTTGAGCGCCTCCAGCTTGCCGGCGCGCAGCGGCACCACGTCCATGTACCTGTGTGTTAGCCACAGGTGTGTATTAGGGGTCGGCAGAGGAACATGTAAGTCTTGTCGCACGTGGTTGGGTGCCTCAGCTTGCCAGCGCGCACCGGCACCACGTCCATGTACCTGTGTGTTAGCGACAGGTGTCTATTAGGGGTCGGCAAGGATAATATCACTTCTGCCGCACGTAGCTGGACGCCCATTTGTTACCAGCGCGCAGCGGGCGCGCGACCATGTGTACAAAGGTGTGGGCGTGTGGTTGTGGGTCGGGTGTGGGCCAGGGGTTGGCACGGCACACAGGCACTGTACTATGCGGTGCGGAAGTCAGGGATTTGCGTTGAGGACTCGCGGCAGGGACGAAGGGCAAGAGCTTCGCAGTCGAAAATGCGTCGCAGTGCTGCCGTTCCAGACATTAACCGTTGCAAGCTTGCACCAACGAGCCGCGGGCCACTCACTTCCATCCTCCGTGGCCGCTTGTGATGACGTTGGCCGCCACGCCCCCCGCCGCCAGCTCCCGCTGCACGGCCGCCACGGCGCCCGCCGCCGCGCCGTCCGCCACGCCGCACGTGACCTTGTGGTCGTTCTGCTCCTCGGCGGGACGGAAGTGCATGCGCTCCTTGCCGGCCTGTGGGACGTGCAAGGATTGGGCACAGACACACTATTCGCTTGCATGGCACCTGGAATACATGCGTTATCGAGGGCGCAACAGCGCGGAGTGTATCCAGGCGGGATGCCTATTTTGAATGAACCTTGAGAGCCGGCATAGATGCGCCAGCAAGTCAGAGTCTGAGCATGCGTCATTCATGCCAGGTGCAAACAGGTATATGGCGTCGCAGGCCTCCTGAAAAGCCACATCCTCAATGCCTTGCGGGGCCGCCGCAGCAGTCCCACAGCAGCACGGTGGGTGCGGGGAAATCGTACGGCATGTGCGCCCAGCTGCATACCCACCTCTGCAAGCGCCTTGTAGCAGGCGTCCCGGGCAACCTGGGGAGGGGGCACGGTGAGAGGGGGCGCACACGCGGGGCATAAGAGGCAGTAGGCAACGAGCGTCCCCTCCCATGCCATCTCTACTTCCAGGGCACCTCTCCTTGCACGATCATATGATCCAGCCCCTCCTTCCGAAAGCCCTCTTCACGCGTTTGACCTCACCCCTTGCTCCACCCACCTACCGGCCCGGAGTCCCTGGCCCTGGCCCCGCTCCCCCCACCCCTGCCCCTCCGCAGGCTTGACCGGTTTTCGTTCCTGTTACGCTGCCCGCTCTGCGGTTAATCCCACCTTGAGGTTCCACTTTTCGTTGAGCGCCGCCGCCCACTCCCTGTCCTCCACCCAGCCGGAGGGGCTGTCGGCGGGGCCGCCCGAGGGGTTGCGCAGGTACACGCACGTGCCTGCACACACGTGGGTATTCGTGTGACGGAGCTGAGCAGCATGGTCCTTAGGTGAAGCGCAGACGTTCGTGGTCACCAGTAATGGGGTACATGCTTGCGCCTGTGCAGAGAAATCCAGTTAGGCGACTGACCACGCCGCTGCACTGAGCGTCCTTCTCATTCCGAGAAGTCCAGATCCGCAGGGCAAGCGCAGTATGATCCAACCCGACAAATGGTCGCGCATCGCCATCAAGCCACCCTCTGCCCGTCAACAACAACCCATGGAATACCGTCTCCTTCACCCTTCCTCCCAGTTTACCAGCACTCTGATCAACCTACTCGTGAAGCGTTTGCCCCATGGTCGCGGCGTTGGTCGGGGAACGACTGGCGACACGCACGCATGCACAGTCCTAACGTTTCGAGCGTATACCCCCCTCCTCTCCCCTACCCCACGCACCCACTGCCAGGATGAGGGCGTCCGGCACCGCCAGCACCGCCGCCTTGGTGCGCAGCAGGTCCAGGAACGACTGCAGCGACCTGCGGGTGTGTGTATTAGGGGTGTGCGTGTTCGTGTGTAGGAGAAAGGATGATGTTGCACCGCCAGCACCGCCGCCTTGGTGCGCAGCAGGTCCAGGAACGACTGCAGCGACCTGCGGGTGTGTGTATTAGGGGTGTGCGTGTTCGTGTGTAGGAGAAAGGATGATGTTGCACCGCCAGCACCGCCGCCTTGGTGCGCAGCAGGTCCAGGAATGGCTGCAGCGACCTGCGGGGGTGTTGGCGATGCATGGCGGGGTGTTAGCGTAAGATGCCTAAAGCAAAGCAATGGACAAGCGGTAAGGAGAAAGAAAACGTGGCACAGTTGAAAGCGGGAGGCACGTGTGCGGTGGGGGGCCGCGCGTTTGCCACTATGTGCACGATGGGCGGGATACGTGCGCATGCTGTGTTGGCCAAGAACGACTGCAACGACAAGAGGGCGTGAGCATACGGGCTGGGCCCACTAAGGCCGTTGAGCAATGGGTCGACCGTGCAATGCAACCCTACTTTGCAGGTCCGGGAAGGGGCCCACAACATCCATGCAACCCACACCCGCCCCCTCCAGCACCCACAGTGCGTTGGCCGTCCCCCATCCCACCTGCCGGTGTTGTACACCAGCACGCAGCACGCACACCACTGCGCCCAGTCAATTGCGTTGCTGCTGCTATGCGGTTAACGCACCTGCCAGTATTGTACACTAGCACGCCGCCCCTCAGCGCGCCGCAGTCCTCCCACCACGCCTTGAACTGCCCCGTGGCGCTGTCGTCACCCACCATGGTGCCGTCCAGGTCCGACACCTGGAGGGCGAGACAAACGTGAAGTGTTTTATACACATAGTCTGACTCAAGCTTCCTGTTAGCATACTGGTGTTGGTATTGGTCGTGTCCGGGAAGCTCCTTGCTGGTCCTGGGCCGGGACACGGGAGGTGCCGGTGTCTGAGTGGATTTAGGGGGTTGACAGGCAAGGGAAGCCCAGCCCAGCGACTCACCACCATGACCGGCCGCCCGCCGACCTTCTTGAGGCTGCCCCCGCGCAGGCTGTACAGCCCCGGCGCGTCAACGCGGTAGTTGCCCCCTGCAGTCAAATATGGAAGCGGGACAGGGCAGTCGTCCCGGTGCGCACGCCCACCGCGTATGTTAATGGACGCACCGCCCCTTACAGGGCTCCATTGCCGGCGCCACCACTGTATCCTTAATTGGCACCAGCCGTATGCCATACAGGCCAATTGAGCAAAGGCAGGAGCCTCCAGGGTCAGAAACCCGAGGGCTGCGGGCCCCCGGTCCCTAACTCCGGGGCCCAGGGGCTAGGAAATAGGACCCCCGGTCAAAGCGGAGCCGCAACTCCGCCTCCACCCACCCGACTGCGGCTTGTCCCAGTGGGACTTCCCCGCGTCCGCCACCACAAACTCCAGCAGCGGCTGCCCAGCGGGTGGCGCAGCTGCCGGCAGCTCCACCTCCGCCACCAGCCACCGGTCGGGCGTGCCGGGGGCCTGCATGGTGCGTACGGCAGGAGCGTGTACGGCAGGGCACGATAGGTGCTGCTGGGTATCGTGACGGAGATTACGGATGGCCAGCATGCTGTTGCTGCGTTTGGTGGTGTGGCAATGCGACGGTAGGTACAGGCGGCTCTGGAGGACATACACGGGCTGGGGCTAGGGACAAACCCCACCGCAGGCAATCCTAGAGCGCAAGGTGTTGGTGTACAACACAGTTCGTTTTGAACGCCCGCCGATGAAGGGCCCCAGCCACAGGATGCACATCGAGTTTTTAGGCTAACCCCCTTCCGCAGGCGTCGTACCTTGGTCAAGGGATAGTCCTTCCACGCCCCGCCGCACAGAGACCCATGCACCACCGCACGGTCCCATCCGGTGCGATAGAAGATCTTCAGCACTGGGCTGGTTGAGGGCGCATCGGTGCTGGAGAGGACCGAGGGTGCTGCTGCGGAGGCACAGGGCCTGGCAGCGCAGCCCCTAGACCTCCGGAGGTTGACCGCGTATCGGTGACAAGTAAATTTGCTCTGCGTGGAATATGATTCAGAGTTGAAACCTTTCCAGGTCTGAAGGGCCGAGCCGATTGACTCTTCCGACACGCGACAGTCGCAAGCTAATGGATTGGGCGCGTGCCATTTGAAATTCTTGCACCTGTAAAACCTAAGAGATGTACCTGGTGGCTTGATAGTGATCGCCTGCCACCAACAGAGGCCTGCATGTTGTCTGGAACCAACGCTCCTTGACCAAAGCCCACCAGACAAACCTATCTACCAGGTATTCTACAAACGTAATGGAGTGACGACTCCGCTGTTGCCTTCGCGACAACTTGCGCACAATGCTTGTCGTGCAAACGCACGGCGCTGTCCAGGTGAAACGCAGCGTTGCTCCACACCCAGCACCCAGCACCCCAGGCAAATTACACACAGATGCGCCACCAGGCCGCAACAGTGTTAAACCCCAGGTGGAACGGACGGTGGTACGCGGTGTTCCTGCCCCACCCCAACACAACTGCCACCGAGTGAGGCTGCCACGTGCCGCCCCCTGCTGCGAATTGAAGCGCAATGTGCCTTACCTCCTTGCCAGTCCACATCCTCCATGGCTGTTTGAAGATTATCAAAGTTGAGGTTACGCCTTGGATACACTTGGATTAGGCCGAGACACGCATGGATGCACGGCACGTGCCTGGTCCCATCCTTCCGACGACATTGTGCGGCAGTAACGCAACGCGTTGCTCACTTGCTATGCCAATGATTACGGAGTGGGTTCTGCAACACTTTGGGTTGTCGTCTGCTCAGGTTGCACGGTTGGGCGAGAAGAGGGGCGCTGGGATGGACGAGCTGGCGCCTGAACCAAGCGCTTGCTCACCGCTTTTACCTGAGCTCATACTGAAAGTGTTAGAGCATTTGTCTCCCAACGAGTGCGCGTTGGGCGGCCGCTTGACCTGTAAGGTCGCGGCATGGCGTTTTCGGGGGCCACCGTTCTGCACCGTTCGGCTTAGCGAGGCGCTGCCGCCCTATGCAACCGACCCTCAGCTTCAACAGAACTGCGAGGCTGCGCTGCGCAGCCTGACCATCGAGGGCAAGCTGCGAACCTTGTCCACCGCCGTCGCCAGCGGCTGCATCACCAACCTGGAGCTCGCGTGGACCGTTGTGCGCCCCTGCCTCTTTGAGGAGCTGCTGACATCCGAGCGACCCGCGTCCCATGTCCACTACACGGTCCTGCTGGACCAGGACGACGACCCTGGAGCGGTTGCCTACCGCACCGGCAACGACCACCTGGTCCCCTGGCTGCTGCACCACTGCGTTCCCTTCGACCCGCAAGTCGCCCTGGCGGCCGCAGCCCAGCACTGCGACCTGCCCGGCCTGCAAGCAGCCTGGGACCTTCTGTCGCCCCGCCTCAACAGCAACTTCCGCACCGTGCACCTGCACAAGATATGGAAGGCGGCCGCGGGGTCGCGCGACGCGGACCACGCACGTGGCAAGCTGGCATGGCTGGCCCGCCAGCACGCGGGGCCCACGCCGCTCGACCGCGTGCACCACGGAGCGGCCCTGGGGGCGGCAGAAGCAGGCCACTTTGAGCTGCTGCAGTGGATGCATAGTGAGGGCTACACGCTTGCCGCAGCGGTTGATGAGGGGGTGCGGCTGGTGGGCTGTGCCCTGCGCAGGGGGGAACTGCACGTGGCGCGGTGGCTGCGGGAGGCGGTGAACCTGCAGGGGCAGGGCTACGAGCTGAGCTCGCTGTGGGACCATGCAGCCTTCTGTGGCAACGTGGAGCAGCTGCAGTGGCTGTCGGAGCTGGGTGTGCCGGGGGCGAGTCACGCGGTCAGGTCCGCAGCGGAGGCTGGGCGGCTGGAGGCGGTGCAGCACCTGCATGGGGAGGTGGTGGCGCAGGACGAGTGGCTGGATCCCGAGGCGTTTGGGTTCGCGGCGGGGTCAGGCAGCATTCCTACAGCGGTGTGGCTGCGGCAGCAGGGGTACTTGATGCAAGGCACAGCCTACGTGCAAGCGGCAAAGCGCGGCGATGCCGAGGTTTTGCGGTGGATGGTGCAGGAGGCGAGGTGTCCGTGGGAGGAGGCGACTTTGTCGAAAGTGATTGAGGTGTGGCCTAAGAGGCTCTGCAGCAATTGGGGAAGTAGCAGCAGCAGCAGCAGCAGCAGCAGCGCTCGGCTGTTGCAGGTGGTCAAGGAGCTGCTCGATGCGGGCTGCCCCGTGGGGCCTGGCGGGTTGCCGGAGGCAGTCCGGCGGGGCGACCTGCCCCTTGCGAGGTACCTGAACGAGGAGCGGGGTTCGGGCTTCAGCCCTCGTGTTTTGGGGGCGGCGGCGGAGTGCGGCTGCGAGGTGGTGCTGGAGTGGCTGTGGGAGGCGGGGTGCCCGGCGGACGAGTCTGTACTGAATGAGGAGGACGCAGCCTGGATCATTGGAGTGGGGCTGGAGTTTTACCCCTACGTGTTGGCGGGGAGGAACGGGGACCTGGCCACGCTGAGCTTGATGAGGCGGCTAGGGGTGCCGTGGGGCACGCGGGTGGTGGGCGCGGCGTGCGAGTGGGGGTCCAGCCTGCCGGTGCTGCGGTGGATGGCGGAGCAGGGGGCGCCGCTGGAGCACCCGGGGGACCGTGCAGCGCTGCTGACTGCGGTGCAGAGCAACCAGGAGTTGGGGCAGTTTACGGAGAGCGTGGCGTGGCTGGAGGAGAACGTGCCCGGGCTGTACTAGGCTATTTGTACTGCTGCTGATGGCTTGTGCTTGGTGGTGCTGTTGTTGCTGGGGTATTTGTCAGCCGGACTGCTTGAACGCGCTACAAGTGCTCTTCAGCCTCACAAACGTGCGTGTGGTACTTGAACGTCCGTGTGCGAAGACGAGGTTGTGTTGATGCATACGTATACCTTAAGGCGATGGCCTTTGGCCTGCTAATGGTGTGAGTCAGTGTGAGTGGAACGGGACATGCGTGCGGGTGGGCGGGTGGGGCCCACAGCCTGGTAGCGCCCGCGGGCCCCGGCTTACCATAGGCTGGTCCTGGGCAGGCTATTGGGTCCCCACGCATTTCATAAATGGGTCTGAGATCGGTGAGCATAAGCTCTGCATAGGAGCACCGGTCCGCACTGGGCCACAGGAGTGTGGAGCAGCTTGCTTGCAGGCTCCTATTTGAATGTTGGGGCGGCTGACCCCATACAGGTAGCTACTGATGAGCACCCCGTATTCGCACTTGCTTGTAGACCTCGTAACTCTTATATGGAGCTAGGGTCCTACAGGGTACCACAAGTGCAGGTGTAGAAATTTGTGCTACGGGGTTGAGTGGTGAGGCTGGGCGCCCAGTGGGGCCCTCGTCATGCGCGCTGTGCCGTGTGTTCTTGCCGTACTGTCACTGCAGACACTGTTGCGGGGTTATCCACGGCAGTAATCGGGTTCATTCTCTAAAGAGACCACAGGGATAATTTACTTCATTTTGTAGGTACACGGTCCAACTCGTGCTGGCATGTTTTGACATCGTTTGCTGTCATTTAATGTCATCGAGCCTTCTCCCTGAGCTGCGGCACCGCATACTCAAACTCTTACCGCCAAATGAAGTTGCCCTTAGCGGCCGGCTTACCTGCAAGGATGCGGCCGAAAGCCTCGCCGATCCTGGGCACTGCACCGTGAGGCTCCGCGAGCCTCTGCCGGACTACGCAGACCCTCAGAGATGCATACAATACTCTCAGAGCAGCTTTTGCGACCTCACTTTCCATGGCAGACTGCGAGCCACGTCCGTCGCAGCGGCCAGCGGCAGCGAGGCCAACATGTCAGTGGCATGGGGCTTGCTCAAGCCGTGCCTATTCGAGGAGCTATGCCCTGGCGCCAACTCTGTGCCCCCCTTACACTACGCCTCTGCATCGTGGTTCAACAGCGTCGGTTGGGTAGACGCCCCGCCGCTGGTACAGGAGGACCCGGGCTCGGCTGCTGTTAAGGCTGGGCACGTCCACCTGCTGCCCTGGCTCCTGCGCAACTGCGTTCCCCTGGACCCACAACGCACACTGAACGCCGCAGCGGAGCACTGCGACCTGGCTGGCCTACAATCCGTCTGGGATCTGCTGTCAGCAGGGCCGCCGGGCTGCAGCGGCCGCCCTTACTACAGCATGTGGGCGTTCAAGGCCATCCGCGCGGCTGCGCGGTCCCAGCCCCCCGACAGCGCTGCGGCCAAGGTCAAGTGGCTCTGCGAGAAGAATGAGGACACCGAGCAGTCGCACCTGGAGGCTGCTGTGGGCGCAGCAGAGGCCGGGGACGTGGGGCTGTTTCTGCGCTGGCCGCTGCGCCGGCACCTGCACATGCTGGCGCTCGGAGACTCGGGTTACGCTGTCCTGGCCGCTGCTCTGCAGCACTTCTCAGAGCCTGAGGCAGTGGACTGGCTGCTGGATGAGGAGGGGTTCATGCTCCCTGGGGATGAAGAGGCCGGGGGCCTGCTGGCTGTGTGGAAGGGCGCGGCGGCCAGCGGCAATGTGGACATGCTGCGGTGGCTGGCGGACAAGATGGTCCCATTGCCGCCCGAGCAGCTACAGGACGACGAGGAGTGGGATGAGGACGTGCAGCTGCAGGAGGACGAGCATGGGCAGGGGCGTGGCCTGGGCGAGCTGCTGGTGGCGGCGGCCAAGTCGGGTCAGGTGGGGGCTGTCCGGTACCTGCATGTGGAGCTGGGCTTGCCGCTCACGGAGCAGGCCTTTTGCGCGGCGGTGGGCAGCGGGAGCGTGCCGCTGGCGGCGTGGCTGCTGCAGGCGGGGTGTCCCATGGGTCCTGCCGCCTATGTCAGGGCGGCGGCGGGGGCCCACGTGGGCATGGTCAGGTGGCTGGCTGAGGAGGCGCGGTGCCCCTTTGAGCAGGACACGGTTTCGTCCGTGATCCACAAGTGGCCTGAGCACCCAGAGGGCGGCGACAAGGGAGCCGCTAGCGGCAGCGGCGGTGGCAGCGGCGGCGGCAGCGATGATCTGCTGAAGGTCGTCAAGCTGCTGCTGGATGCAGGCTGCCCCCTGGGGGAGCAGGACGTGGGGCTGGATGCGGACGGCCCCTTCGGACAGCAGGACGACGCCCTAACCAACGCAGTCTGGCGGGGAGACCTCCCCTTGGTGCGGTACCTGCACGAGGAGCGCGGGGTGGCATTTGGGGACCGCACTCTGGCCCGGGCGGCTGACAACGGGTCAGAGGCCATGCTGGGGTACCTGTGGGCTGCGGGCTGTGTCCCGCACGGGCGCAGCAGCGGTGGCAGCCCCGCCCAGGTGACGGAGCCCTACGCGGTGGCGGGCAGCAATGGGGACCTGGGAACACTGAGGTGCTTGAAGGTGCTGGGGGTGCCGTGGGATGCCACGTGGGCCATCGAGAGGGCGCGTCGCTTGGACTGCACCCTGCCCGTGCTGCGGTGGTTTGTGGAGCAGGGGGCGGGGCTGGAGAGGGAGAACGCTGTGAGGGAGCTGGTGCAGGCGACTGCGCGGGAATGGCTGAGGGGCAGCTATCGGCAGAGCGTGGAGTGGTTTATGTCGCACCCCGCTGTAGGGTCGGAACGGGTGATGGATCAGCGTCGCTTCTTTATGGCGATTTAGGGCACAGCTCTGGCAAGATGCATGCAGCGAGGGAGCGAGGGGGCCTGGACGAGCGAATGCGTGGCGGTGGGACTGGCGTGGGCGGCGGCAACGTTTGACAGGTGTGGGGCGTTGCAGCGGTGGTTGCGGTCCTGAGGTGCCTGCTCGGTACCGGTATGCCTGCCACCCGTACCCGTACCTTGCCGCGGGGCTGCGAGGGGACCGGGGCGCGTTGTGCGCCCTGCGGCGCCTGGGCGTGGCGTGGGGCCGCTGGGGGATGCTGCGGGCGGCGGTGGAGGAGGGTAACAGGAACGGAAACGGACAGGGTGCAGTGGTGCAGTGGATGGTGGCTGAGGGCGGTGGCGGTGGCAGCGGCGGAGAGGCGCGACGGTGGGCTTAAGGGCACAACCTCATTGCTGTGGCATGAGCACGGAGGGTTGCGCAGGCACGACGGAAGGCGGCGGCATGGGGCATGGGCAACTTTGAAGTCGTGGGCACAGTACAGATGAAGATCGCCCTGTCAGCTCCTCGTCATGTGTTATTCTTGCTGCATGCTGCTGCGTACTCTGTTCAAGCAGGTTAAGGGGACGTTCGCTGCCTACCATTTTGCCGCGTTACAAGAGTGACCTGTATTTCTGTGATGTCGGCTGTGTGGTTTACTGTGACAATGTAACAGTACTTTCGGAGGCGTAAGAAGTGAAGAACGACAGGAATGACCCTGTGTTCGCAGGGCACAACGGGTCACACCGGGCCCGTGTGTGCACTGCTGAGGCTGGACCCTTGAGCGACTGGCGGATTGAGTATGCGTCAGCAAGCAGGACAGCATGTTTTTGTTACGGGGAAATCCTGCCATGTATGAACTCTGGCTACCTGCGTGTATACATTCATTTAAGATCACTTGGTGCAACTGCAGGTGTGAGTCTGTACAGCCTTGCTGCCTGCGCCTTGCCCTCCGTGCCTTGCCTCCGTGAAAGTCACGGAGACGAAAGGCCACAAGGCGTACGACACTAGCACGTAACTAGCTGTGAAGGCGAACAGACTTGAGCACAAAGAGCTTCTCAAGTTGCTCTCGACTGTTTTAGAGTATGCTGACGAGATGGCGACTTCGCCGTGGCAATCACTGACGCCTGAAAGCCTCGACCTTTACTTGGCGACGGGGTCTTGAAAGGTGAAACTTCTTTGGTTCAAACATCGGCAACTTAAGCATGTAACTTGTTCACGACAGCTCATGAGCACAAGTGAATAGCCTCTCGCGTCCGGCACGGCCTTCCGAAGACCTTAATCGGAACGTGATCGCAGAGCGATGCAGCAAGGATAGAGCTCTAACCGCATGACTCGCATGCATCGAGGGCCTGAGGTCCTCAAGGGGCCGCTTCGGACAGGGCAACCCGTCCGCGCTCAACTGCCATCGCCGAACACGAACCCCACCAGACCCGCACCGTGCCTTAACAGAAAGACACAACTTAATCCTCACGCCTGCGCCGCATCGCAGATGGCCCCTGCTCTTGTTGCACCGTGTGGCCGGCGGGTCCCAGGTGCCGTAGTGCACGGGCACAGCGCCTGCCTCTGGGCCGAGCGCGCTTCCGCTGGGCGGTTCCTGGGCCGCTCGCCGGGTGGCTTATCCAACACGCGACATGATGGGCACAACATCTGCAATTCAGGCTCGTTTCCAAGCTGCTATCGGAACCGCCTCCGGCCACGGGTATGCGGCCTAGTCGTTGCCTCCGCCACGTCGATGGATGGCGGGGTCTCCCCTGTCCCCCAGCGGCCCGGCGGCGGGCCCCCCGCCAGCACCCGGGAGGACCTAGTGCTGCAGCGCCTGCGTCGGGCGGACAGCGTGCGGGGCGTGCTGGACATCTATAGGCAGGTGGGCGCGGCGGTGGGCCGCGGAGGCGCTGCCGCTGCTGCTGGCGGTGGCGCGGCTCTGCTGATGGAGGTGCTGCGGGCGCTGGCCAGGGCGACGGGGAAGTTGTCGAACGCTGACCTGGCAGAACTGCAGGTGCGCCACAACTACCGGAAGCGCTCTGTACCTTGGCGCATGGGTGCCGCTGGATTGGAGGGGCCTTAGTGCGTTGCCAATGGGAGTACGACAGCGAGCTGAAGCGATTAGCGCACGGGAGTATTGATTCGCGTGTGATGGCCGACACGGAGCTTTCATTACTAGTAACTTCTCCTTTTGGACTCCATATCTTCTGCACTTGCAGGCGCTGCTCCCCGGCCTGCTTCGCGACCTGTCCCAGCGCCTTCCCTCCTTCCCCTCCCTCCGCCTGCTGTCCGACGTGGCCGTCAGCCTGGGGCCCGTGCTGGAGGCCGCCAGGGCGCAGCAGCAGCAGCAGCAGGGGCCCGGGGGCGGCCGGGGGCCGGCGGGCGGCGAGTTCCGGCCGGTGGCGGCCGTGCTGCCCGCCCTGGTGTGCCGCCTGGCGCTCGCGCTGGCCACCGCCGCACGCAACGAGTTGGGCTCGCCAGTAATGCAGCAGCGCCAGCGCATCACGCTGATTGTCCTGCGGGAGGCCCTGATGCCACTTAAGGCACTGTTGCTGACCTACGGCAGTGCGGCGCCTGCAGGACCAGGGGGGTACCCGCAGCAGCTTCCAGTCGCTGGGTCGGACCTTTTATCGGCCAGGGAGGCGGTTCAGGAGCTGGTGGCCTGGGCGGTGGCGGAGGGGCCAGGGCGGCTGGAGGCACTGCGGGGCCGCGGGACGAGCATTGAGGAGCTGGCTGCCGCCGTACAGCTCATGACGGCGTACGGCGTACGGCAGACAGCTGATTACGTGAATGCCGTAATGCAGAGGGTTGACGAGCTGGTGGCTGCGGCGACGCCGTCGGTTGACGGCGGAGGGAAAGGCGGCAGCGGGGCTGCGCAAAAGGAGGGACCTGGCAAGGGTGCAAAGGGCGGCAAGCGGCCGCCCGGGTCGGCGGCCGAAGGGGCCGCCAGCTCGGGGGATGAGGAGCAGCAACGCAAGCAGCAGGGTGGTCAGGGTGGCCGTGCCCCCAAGAGCCGCCGTGCCGCGCGTGAGGCTGCTGCCTCCGCTTCCGTCGCTGGGCCCCCGGAGCTGGACGTGGCGTCGCTGGCTGCGCTGCTGGCCAGCTGGTGCGCCGCGCCGCCGGCGGCGGGAGCTGCACAGCAGGCGGCGGGTCAGGGCCGGGGCCTGGACGACCGGGAGCTCACGGCGTGGGCCGAGTGGGTGGCCGCCAAGGCGGAGGCGGTGTGGCTGACGCAGCACGGTCCCACGCAGGCGCGGAGGACGGCGCTGGCGGCTGAGCTGGCGGCGGCTAGGGAGCGGGCGGAGGCCAGCGAGGTGGGGCCAGCCCTAAGGATACGGGGATTCTGACGATGTGCAAGCACACTGCGTGTCGTCTTTTCCAACAAAATCGCAGCCCATGACTTAAACAGTCCAAGCCGAGCGGAGGGCTGGCTCGCTGCTGTGATGTCATGCCCGTTGACAAAGGCGCAATTGATCACTCGTACCTTGCACAGTCTTTCTCCCACGCTGGCCCCGATGTGCATCGCTCCGCAGGAGCCTCCTCCTGCATCTGCCTCGGCCAGTCCGGCGGACGCACAAGCACAAAGCCCGACCGGCCAGGGCCAGGGCGGAGGCAGGGGGAGGGGCAGGGCCGGCCGTGGCGACGGCGGCCGCGGTAACCAGGCAGCACGGGGACAGGGCAAGGGACAGGCTCATTCGGAAGCTGCGGCCAGTCCAAAGGCCGCAGAGCAGACCGCATGCGGCAGCGACAGCAGTCCGCAGGCCGCTGCGGCTGCGGCTGCCGCTGCCGCCGTCGTCCGCCGCCTGAGCGCCGAGCTCGCCCAGCTGGGCCCCACGCCCGCCGCCCCCTCCCCTCCGCCCGCTCCGAGCCCCGTGCCACCCGTGGGCCTGCTGGTGGACCTAATGGCGCGCAGCGGGGGCCTGCTGGGCGGGGCGACAGGACGGCGGGCGTGTGGCCTGGCGGAGGAGGTGCTGCTGGGAGAGGGGGCGCAGCAGCTCAGCCCGCCCGCGGCGCTCACGGTGAGGCTCTTCTAAGCGTGCAGTGATCGGCCTGCTCGTGCCGATTGTCGGTTGCCTATGCCGACCCTCCGGTGCTCTGCTTTGCAAGGACCCTCTCCCATGGTGACTCCTGATTCGTCCTGAGCGTACAGCATTGCCCGCTTTGGTTTCAATGCAGGTGCTGGTGGCCTTCCGCAACATGGGGCATCGGCCCTCGGAGCAGTCCATTTCTGTGGCGCTCAGGGCGCTGCAGCCGGCGCTGCTGCAGCTGCCCGCGGCCGCGGCGGCCGAGCTGCTGCCGGTCCTGCTGCACGCCACCACCTGCACCCGGACAGGAAAGGCACGGCCACCTCAGTCGCCAACGCCGCAGGAGGTGCTGGGGCCCGTAGGACGGTGCATCGCGGTGCTGGTGGGCAGGGATGAGGAGGCCGGGGAGGTGGTCACGGCGCTGGTAGTGGGGCTGGTGCGCCTGAGCGCGGCGTGGGGTGTGCCGCTGGAGCAGGAGGAGGTGCTGCAGCCGCTGGCGCGCGTTGTGGAGCGCCGCTTGCGCGGAGAGCTGCCACTAGACTCCGCAATCCTACGCAGCGACGAATTCAAGGCGTTCATGGTGGGTGGGAATGCATCCACCAACTGGCAACTGCGTTGCCCAATTTGATGGCTGCGGCAACTGCGTTGCCCAATTTGATGGCTGCGTTGCCCAGCCGCCGATCCGCCTGAGAACGAGTGTGTACAAATAAGTCAATTTATTCTTTTATCGTTAGCATTTGTACAGGATTTGCGGCTGTGCCCTTCTTGTCCCGGGCGGAGTTTTGTACTTTGCCGACAGCTATCCCATATCAAGCGGACCTTTACGGACCTCCACTGCAACACTACAACCGATAGGGTGCATTCTGTTACACACTTGGACATAGTTACGGAAATGGACGTTTGCGAAGCTTGCAACGCTGACCCCGATTACCGGTAAGCAGCGCTTACGCTGTTCGTCTGCAACGTGAACATAGATGCTTGCATACTGCTATGCTGACAAAGCTATGCCTCCTCAGCAAAGAGCTTGCAGCGAGGAGTAACCTCGACCGCGTAGCTACATCCCGCTGACAGCTGTGGCCTGTCGCGCTCCTTTACTATCGGTTGCAGCTGAACAAGCCCTTTGTGCCTACCGCAGGCACGCACTGCTGGTACGCGGGTCAGCTCCGGCGCCAAGGTGGGATCTGGGCCGCAAGCCAACTTGCCTTCCACTGGAAGTTCCAGGCGCTTGCTGGACCAGCTGGTGGAGGGCGTGCTGCTGCCTCTGGCGCAGCTGGGCCACTCCTTCCCCACATCTGACTCGTTCGCCATTGCACTGGCCAATTGGAGGTTGGATGGGTTCCCCGGCCTGGATGCTCGCAAGGCGGCAGCGCTCCTGGGCACTGCCGCTGCCAACAAAGGCTGGGTCTATGCCCAGATGATGCGAAAGGCAAGTCGTGCTGCCCAGGACAGTCTTGTGCTCACAGCGTCGTTGTGACCCGTCTGCATGCCTACCGTTGCCCTTCTGGGCCAGCGGACGGCTGTGCCTACGTGGCACAGCGCGCGGAATGCAGTTGTCCTCCCCGTGCAGACCAGGACGCCTACGGCTGCTGGCTATCACTGCTCCTTTGCTCCTGATGTATGCGTAACTGCGGAAGGGTCTGTGTTTCGCATTTTTGACCGCAAGCCGTGTGCCCGATCCTCCCTACTGCCCTGCTGCAGGATCTGGACGCGCTGCTTGCCGCCTGCCTGTCGGAGGAGGCGCTGTCGCGGCCCGACACCA
>VFQN01003451.1_pt1 | contig 22569 bp, 21 predicted proteins | sample 3512371 | NCBI WGS metagenome assembly VFQN01 (sample SAMN10412370, study PRJNA504923) | tailings metagenome | isolation source: Replicate 2 from Balatoc abandoned mine | place: Philippines: Itogon, Benguet | collected 2017-08-28
CGTCAGAACGAAGCCGGAAGCGAGCTGGTAGCGGCCGACATAACCGTCGAACAGCTTCGGATCGACCTTCGCGACTTTGCGCGGTCGTTTCAGCTCGGCCAGTGGAAGATCGGCGTCGAGCAGATGCATGCCGATGTCGTCGAAGCCATCCGGCGCAGCGGCGTTGGCGAGAACCACCACGCCGGTGCGAGTGCTCGGGCGGTAGCCGACAAAGGACACATGGCCACCCGTGCCGCCATTGTGCCAGATGATTTCGTCGCCGCCCTTCCTGCTGACCACCCAGCCCAAAGCCGTCTCGATGTCCGTCCCGTCGATCGGTCGTCGCGTGTCGGGCATGATGGCGAAGGCGGCAGCCAGCGGGGTGTCACGGGAGCCCAGCGCTGCTTCCAGGAAACTCAAGAGATCTTCGGCGGTCGAGCGCAGAGCGCCCGCGCCGGCAAGTGTCGGGAGTTCCCAATAGGGTACCGGCTCCAGCGACGCGTCATGTGCGCCGGCGGCCCGGTCGCGCATGTCGGGCGACAATTTGACGGCGGTGCTCGGCATATCGAGCAATGAGGTGATGCGAGAGCGGACCAGGTCTTCATAGCTGGTATGGACGCTCGCGGCGAGCGCTTGTCCAAGCAGGCCGTAGCCGAGGTTCGAATATTCGTACTCGGAACCGATGTCGCGGATCAGTTCGTGCTCGGCAAGGAAGCCGTAGAGTTGCCCGTCCGAATAACCCGCATAGGGATTGGCCGGGTCCTTGGGGTCGAGATTGGTGGGAAGACGCGGCAGCCCCGAGGTATGGGTGGCGAGATCGATCAAGGTGATGGCCTTGTCGTTCCGCTCCGGCAGGACGCGCGCGGGCAGATCGAGAGCGACCGGATCAGAAAGGGCGGCTTCGCCTTTCGCTGTCATATCCGCAAGAACAAGCGCGGTGAACACTTTGGTGATCGAGCCGATTTCGAAGACGGTGTCGCCGTCGACGGCGCGCGGATCGTCACGACCGCGCTTGCCATATGCGATGACGCGGCGGCCGGACGGACCAGTGATGCCTATGACGATGCCGTAGGCCTGCAGTTGACGATCGATCCGATCGGTGAGGATCTTCCTGATCTCCTCGTCGCGAGGTGTTTCAAGTGAAGACTGAGCGATCGTCGAAATGGTCATGAGAAGCAGTCCCGCAAGGATGAAGCGGCGCATGTCGCCTCCGTGAATCGATTCGTATCGCGCGACAGTTCGGGCGAATCCGCCCGTTTCCACTCGACGCGAGTTGGGTGGGACGGCGGCATATGTAGACCGTTCGATTGCATGAGCATTGCATTTCGATGTTCGCGCACTGCCTACACTGTCTTGCCGCGGCTCAGCGGGCCGGCCAGATCCGGGCAGGTTGCAGAGCAAGTCGGGTGGCGAGCAAAAGCAAAGGCGAGCCGCAGTCCGGGCTCCCGCAGACCTTGGCGCTGCGGTTGAAGCGGTCTTGGCCGCGTCGGTCAAAAGAATGGTCGCATCGCCAATTCGACGCCAAGTGCGAACAGACCGATCAGAAACCACCGCCGGAAGGCCTTCAGGCTTACGGCGCGTCGTATTCGCTGTCCGAGCCACAGGCCCAAGAGGGCCGGTGGCAGCGCGATCAGCGAGGTGGCTAGGGCGTCGAAGGGCAAAACTCCTCGGCCGGCCAGGCCGGCAGCCAAGGCGACCGTCGAGACGGTGAAGGAAAGTCCGAGCGCCTGAATGAGTTCGTCACGTTGCATACCAAGCGCTTGCAGATAGGGCACGGTGGGAATGACGAACACCCCGGTCGCCCCGGTCACGAGACCCGTCGTCAGGCCGATCACCGGCGACAGCCGCTTTTCTAGACGGCCCGGCACCGATGGCTGCTTCACCAGCAGTGTGAGGCCGGCATAGAGCATGAGGGTGACACCGAGCCCGAAGGCCGTCCAGCGGGGACTGCCGCCCGCCAATACGGAGGTGCCGGCAATCGTACCCACGCCGATCGCGAGCATCATCGGCCAGAGCCTGCGGGCGAGGGTGGGGAAGTCCGGGCCGGACAGCAATTGCCAGACATTCGTGACAAAGGAGGGAAGCACGAGGATGGCGGCGGCAGCGACGGGGGACATGATCGCGCCCAGTAACCCCATGGCCACGGTCGGCAGACCCATGCCGGTGACGCCTTTGACGATGCCCGCCAGCAGGAAGATGGCCATCACGACAAATGAGGTGGAGACGTCGAGCATGACTTCATCTGGCGCGCCTCCATCCACACCGGCAATGCGGATGTTCCGCAGCCAGCCTTAGGCTGGGACGAAGTCTGCGTCCATGATAGCATCAGCCCCATGCGCTTCGACCTCGCAGATCTTCGCCTCTTCCTGCTCGTCGTCGAGGGAGGTAGCATCACCCGCGGCGCGGCGCGTGCGAACCTCGCCTTGCCGTCGGCGAGCGAAAGGCTGCGCGGCATGGAAGAGGTCAGCGGGGTGCAACTGCTGGAGCGCGGTCGCAGGGGGGTGTTGCCGACGGCAGCGGGCGATGCCCTAGCTCACCACGCCCGTCTCATCCTTCGTCAGGTCGATCAGATGCGCGGTGAGTTGGGGACGTTCGCCAAGGGATTGAAGGGCAAGGTCGGGTTGCTGGCCAACACGGCTGCGATCTCGGAGTTCCTGCCCGAGGCGCTCGCGCCGTTCCTGGCAAGCCATCCTCATATCGACATCGACCTGAAGGAGCGGCTCAGCACCGAAATCGTGAAGGCTGTCGCCGGCGGTCTTTCGGAGATCGGGATCATTTCGGACGCCGTCGATCCCGGTGGTCTCAGTTTGTTGCCCTTTGCGGTCGACCGTCTGGTGTTGGTAACCGCGCCGAACGACCCCCTAGGCGCGGCGAAAGCGCTTCCATTCGGCGACGCAGCCGGGCGGGAGTTCATCGGACTGACGGCCGGAAGCCCGCTGCAGGACCATATTGACGAGCAGGCGGCTCGGCTCGGAAGGCCGCTGAAGTTCCGTGTCCGCGTCCGCACCTTCGAAGGCATATGCAGAATGGCGGCACAAGGTGTCGGTGTCGGCATCGTATCCGAAACGGCTGCGAGACGGTGTAGGCGATCGATGAAGATCCGGTCCGTGAGGCTGACGGATGCCTGGGCGACTCGCCGGCTCATGGTGTGCATGCGCTCGTCCGGCGATCTGTCGCCGCACGCGCGCGCCTTGGCCGAACATCTCGGCGCTGCATTCCAGTCGTAGTCGTTCGGATCGTCTGATGTATCATCGCCTCCCATAGGCGGCCATGAAGACGCGGACGCCTTCGACCGCTTGACGGCGGAGTTCTTCCGGTGCGGGAATGGCTGTGTCGCCGAGCAACATGGCCTGGTTGATCGGGTCGGACATGACCAGCCAATTGAAATGCGATGCGGCTGTAGCGGGATCCTCGATGGTGAGCAGCCCACGTTCCGCCATGCGCTCGAACATCGTGGCAAGCGCGGCCATGGCCCGCTTGGGGCCGCCTTCGTAGAGCACTCTTGCGAGTTCTGGAAAACGTGTGACCTCGCCAATGACGAGGCGTCGAAGCTGCATCAGGCGTGGCGTCAGAACCACCGTGAGCTGCCGGTATCCATAGTCGATAAGATAGCGGGTGACGTCGTCATTCGCACCGAAATCGGGAATGGTGTCGTGGACGGTGTCGCCGGCCTCGCCGGTCATTCGCATCACGATTTCGACGAAGAGGGCTTCCTTGCTCGAGAAGTGCTTATAGACCGTCTGCTTCGAGACGGCGGACAGTGCCGCGATCTCGTCCATGTTGGTACCGAGATAGCCGCTGCGAAGGAAGACCTCCGTCGCGGCATCAAGGATAGCCCGATGCTTGCGTTCGGAACGAGGCGATCCTGGCGAACTGGTTTCGTCGGCTTGAGCCGGTCTTTTCATGAAGCGGAGTTTTCCCAATCTGTTGTCCCGTTGACAGAATGGACTGTACGGTCTAGTTTTGCAATATGCAGTACTGGACTGACTAGTACCATTTGGGAGGCCCAAGCATGCACATTCAATTCGCCGAGCTTCCCGTGTTCGACCAGAATCGGGCAAAGGCGTTTTATGTCGACCATTTCGGTTGCGAGATTGCCGCCGACGCACCGATGGGTGAAGACGGCTGGCGGTGGATCGAGCTCAGATTTCCGGGAGCCGAGACAGCGTTGCATTTCTTGCGGCGCAAGGACGAGGTGCCGTCGGATGGACCCGTTCTGGTGCTCGTCGACGACGACGTTGATCGGGTCGTCGCGGCACTCCGCGCCGCTGGGGTTGAGATCGTCACCGAGCCGCAGGAAGCACCTTGGGAACCGGGCCGCAGGGTCGCGGAATTCCGCGACAGCGAAGGCAATCGCATTGTGATCGGGAGCAGGTGAGCGGCTCTCCCTCCTCGATCAGGGATCAATCCCATGCGCGCCGCACAGGAGAACAGACCATGGCACAGCCTATCAAGTGTTCGACCCTCAAAGTCCCGGGTGCCAGCATTTATTACGAGACCCAGGGAAGCGGCCCGACCCTGCTGATGATCCCGGGGGGGCCAACGGATGCCGGTGTGTTCGCTGATTTGGGGAAACACCTCGCCGATCGCTGCACTGTCGTTGCCTATGATCCGCGAGGGAATTCGCGGAGCACATTCGACGGCGTGCCGGAGGAGTTGCGGCTGGACGTCCATGGTGACGATGCTGCCCGATTGATCGAAGCGCTCGGCAACGGCCCGGCCTATGTTTTCGGAAGCAGCGGCGGGGCCCAGATCGGCCTCAATCTGACGGCGCGACACCCGTCGTTGGTGCGCAGGCTCGTGGCGCATGAGCCGCCATGTCTCCTGATGCTGCCCGATCCCTCCCGGGAAATCACCGCCAACGAGGACATCCTCGAGACGTATCGTCGGGAAGGCGTGGGTGCGGCCACGGCGAAATTCATGGCAATGGCCGGCCTGGCCGACGACGACGGACAGGACGGCATGCCCGACATGGCAGGCATGCCGCCGGAGATGATCGAGACATTTGGCCGTATCGAGGCGAACATGGACTACTTCTTCGCTCACGGGTTGAAGCCGCTTTCCCTCTATCGTCCCGACATAGAGACGTTGCGGAACGGCCAGCCGCGTGTCGTCGTCGGGATAGGCGAATTGTCGGCCGGACACATGATCTCGGAGATCGGGCTCGCGCTCGCAAGCAAACTCGGCGTCGAGCCGGTGACCTTTCCGGGCGACCATGGCGGCTATGGCCAGCACGCGGACACCTTTGCCGAGACCCTGCACAAGACGTACAGCACCTGAAGATTTCGCGGGGTTCACCGATCCGTGTGCGCGGCTGGGGCTGCAACGACCTGCCGATGGGTTGCTATCGCTACTTCGGGTTGATAGGACGGATTGGGAAACGCGGCACAGGAGTACGGCATGGCAGATCAGAACCACGGCTGATCGGGTCGGTAGCGAGCGATCGTATCGACCGTGACGTCGGCGCGAGGAGCGCCGTCGGCAAGGCGTGGTATTCTCAGATCTGGATCATGCAATGATAGTCGATTTCGGCCTCGCCGGCAGGAACTTCCTCGTAACAGGCGCAAATTCGGGCATCGGACGCAGTGTCGCACTGGCGCTCGCGGCGCAGGGCGCCCGTGTGGTCGTCCACTACCTGCCTGCTGCGGGCGAGCCGGCCGCTGGCGCGGCTCATGCAATCCTCGGTGAGGACGCAGCAGCGGATGTCGTTTCGGAAATCGAGCGGATGGGGGGCGGTGCGGCAGCGGTTCCAGCCGATCTGTCAAGCGAGGCCGCCGTCTCGGGACTGATCGAGGCTGCGGAGAACGTGATCGGGCCGCTGGATGGACTCGCCAACAATGCAGCGGCCTGCGAACTGCCCGATACGGTCCTGGACGCGGATTTCGGGCGATATCGTCGGCACTACGACGTCAATCTCGCGGCCCCGACACTGCTCATGTCGATGTTCGCCCGAACGCTGGCTGCCCGCCGGCAGGCAGTCGGGCGCATCGTCAACATCAGTACAGATTCAGCGCGGGCCTTTCCCGGCCAGGTCTTCTACGGAACCAGCAAAGCCGCGCTCGAGGCGATGACACGGGCTGCGGCAATCGAACTCGGCCCCCTCGGTATCTCGGTGAATGCGGTGGCACCCGGACCGGTGCAGACAGGCTACATCGACGACGCGCTTGCCGAGACGATCATGCCGTCCATCCCGCTGCGCCGGCTGGGCACGCCGCAGGATATTGCAGGGGCAGTCCTGTTTCTGTTCAGCGACGCGTCTTCCTGGATCACGGGGCAAGTGATCCAGGTTGCCGGCGGGCACGCGCTTTGAGCGTCGGTGAACGATGATCCGGCTGCGCCGAATTCGTGTCACTGCGGTGGCAGTGGCCCGTGCCTTGGCGGGGCGGCAAAGGCACGGGCCGGCTCAGTTCCACGGATCGGTCGAAGTCGTCGGGGCGAATGTGAAGACTTCATTTGTCGCAGAGGCCGAGCCATCGTTGCGTGATCGGAACCAGGCCTTGATGTCGTTGGCCTCCACCTCTCCAAAAACGCAGCGAAACCGATTCCAGACGACTTGACGCATCGCTCGCGCCGGGTCCGCCTTGTGAATATAGAATCTGTGGCGAACTGTCGTCATCCGTTTGTAGGACGTCATCGTAGCTTCCGTCGATCCATGCAGGACACGACACCCTATGATGACTTGGGTCGTGCAAAGCCCGCCAACGAAGCGTAGCCACGCACCACTTCCTTGCGTTCCTCGTAGGGCGCGACGGTCTCGATGTCGGCGAAGCCGTCAGGAGCTCGGGCCTCGACCAGATCGATGACGGCTTCAGGACCACCCAGCCGATTGGCCCGGACAATTGCCGACGTAGCCGGGCGTCGTTCCGCGTCATAGGCGCAGAGTGCGGCCTCGACCGTTTCTTCCGCGCGCAGATGCATGGCCAGACATTTGGCGTCGAGGATGGCCTGGCTCGCGCCGTTCGAGCCGACCGGATACATGGGATGTGCGGCGTCTCCGAGCAGCGTAACCCGGCCGAACGACCAGCGTGGCAGCGGCTCGCGATCGCAGTTCGGATACTCGTAGAAGAGACCCGTCGCCTGGATGATTGCGGCCGGATCGACGAAGTCGAGGCGAAACCGATCGCGAACGAAGGGCAGGACCTCTTCCAGGACACCCGCGCGGCTCCAGCTTTCGGCGCGCGGCGGCGAAGCGCCGGCTTCGCCGGTCCTGGCCATCACTGCCCAATTCGTCAGGCACATGCCGGACTGCGCCGGGTCGGCCCCGATCGGATAGAAGACGAATTTCGCGAAATTGCCGCCGGCGATCGCCATGGTCCTCCCGTCGCGCCATGTAGGCCAAGGAACGGCGCCGCGCCACAACATGACACCGTTCCAGATCGGTGGACCTTCCCCGGGATGAAGCTCGGCCCGGATCGTGGAGTGGATTCCGTCGGCGCCTATGAGCAGATCGCCCCGAGCCCGGCTCCTCGTTCCGTTTCGTCCCACGAGATCGATGGAGACCGATCGGCCATCCTGTTCGAAGCGCTCCACCCGGCAGTCCGTTCGCAGGACGTCGCTGCCCAGCCGCTCGAGCACCGCGCGATGGATCAGGCCCAGAAGCTTGCCCCTGTGGATGCTGAATTGCGGCACGTCGTGACCTGCATCGATGCCGCGCAGTTCGTTCCACACCGGCTGGCCGAAGCGGTTCGTGTAGAAGAGTTCACGTGTGCGGATGCCGTGCGTGTCGAGCTCCGGCAGCAATCCCAGATCGGCGAGTTGCCGGACGGCATGGGGAAGCATGTTGATGCCGACGCCGAGTTCACGCACGTCCTCGGCGCGTTCGAAGATCTCGACCTCGATGCCCGCTTCATGCAGGAAGAGTGCGGTCGTCAGCCCGCCGATCCCCGCACCTGCGATCAGTGCTTTCATGGGTCACAAGTCCTTTTCGCGGATCAACCCTCCGTGGCTGATCCGGGCCTTGTTTCCCCCGCCAGTGCTCCAATTCACCGGTCCATCGTGGGTTGTATTTCGACCCTGTCAATAGCCGACGTGCAGTCGGCCGGTTCAAGGCATAGCAGCGGCCACGATGTTGATCTGCATGGCGACGAAATTTGCTGCGTCCATTCAGCCACCGCAGGTGTTCCGTCGAAGCGGCCCAATGACGGCAGCCGCATAGGTTAGGCTTTCCGTCCACGGGAGCCATGGTTGCGCGGAGATCCGTCAGGTCCAGACACCTGACGTCGGAATAAAGACAGCGATGAGGTCAGGGGACGTCATCCGTCCCAACGGTGCCGCCTTCATTCTCCAGGGTCCCCAGCCGCTTCGCGACCGACCGGCTGAATTTCAGTCGAACACCCGCGCCCTGAGCGCCTTCTTCGGGGATGAACATGGCTCCAAACGCTTCGAGGGTCGTCTGAAGAGAAGCAACCGTGTCACTATCCGGAGTGTGGATGCCACGCTCGAATGTCTCGATGACGTCCTTGTCGACGTTGGCGTTGTCGGCGAGCTTGGCACGGCTGATTTCGACAAGAGCACGCGCAGCCTTGCAGATCGGTCCGGTGATCATATTGCCTCCATGGTCGCTGCCCACTCGTCGTTCAAACGCGTTCGCCGACCTCTTGCAATTTCCAAAGTCGGTGTTGACCACTGCATATCATCGGGCGGGAGGGGCACAACAGCTCCAATGTAGACGGCGAGCGGCTTGCTCAGCGCAAGGCGAGGGCTTCCAGCACGAGCTTTGCGGTGAGGGCGGACGAGGCCGGGTTCTGGCCGGTCACCAGCCGGCCGTCGGTAACGGCGAAGGGCTGAAAGTCTGCTCCGCTTTCGTCCCGGCCGCCCAGCTCTCTCAACCTGGTTTCCAGCAGGAACGGGACTGCCTCGTCGAGACCGGCAGCGCGCTCCTCGCTGTCGGAGAAGCTCGCTACGCGACGCCCCTCCACCAGTGATTGGCCCGCCTCGTCTTTGGCGTTCACGAGACCGGCCGGGCCGTGACAGACCGCCACGGTCTTGTCACGCGCGCCCGTCATAGGCGGCGCCGCAAGGCCGTGGACACGCCGCTGTCGGCGGCATGTTGTCCCGACGATCTGTTGTGTGTCGAAATCCCTGCAGAAAGTGCTTTAGTCATCACCCGTTACGCCGGTTCATGCGCCGAGCGGTCGCGCGATGCGCTCGCGATGCCGGGCAAGGCGGTCGATGACGATCGGCAGGCCGGTGCCGACGATGATGAGGCTACCGATGACGACCTTCTGCCAATAGGATGGAACGCCTGCCATCAGCAAGGTCGTGTTGATCATGGTGATGACGAAAACACCAAGCAGTGTACCGATCACCGTGCCATGCCCGCCGGTGATGCGGGCGCCGCCTAGCACCACGGCTGCGATGACGTTCAATTCCATGCCAACCAGGTCGAACGGATTGGCCATGCGCGAAAGGGTCACGTGGGTCATGCCCGCCAGTCCGGCGATCGCGCCGGCCAGCACATAGATCATGATCTTGACGCGCTTGACCTTGATGCCGATGCGCTCGGCCGCGTCTTCGGAACCGCCGATCGCGTAGATCTTACGGCCAAACAGCGTGTAGCTCATCAGAATCGCAACGGCGACAGCGACGCCGGCCAGCACGGTGAACGACATCGGCAGCGCTACCATCTGGCCGGCGGCATTCTCCAGCCGCACGATCACCTTGCGCGAAAACTGGATGATCTCGCGGGGAACGGTTGTTATGTAGACGGTGCCGAGAAAGGTCAGCAACGCACCGCGGAAGAGGCTCAGCGTCCCCAGTGTCACGATCAGTGTCGGCAGTCCCAGGCCGCCGATCAGCAGGCCGTTGATGAGGCCAAGCGACGCGCCGATGAGCGCGCTCAATGCAAAGAACACGATGATCGGCACATCGATGTCGATTCCGAGTATGATCTTCATCGTCGCATACATGGCGAAGGCGCCGATTGCCGTGCACGAAACGTCGATACCGCCAGACGCCAGCACCATCATCACGCCGAGTGCGAAAATGCCGGTGACCAGCGAATTGCGCAGAAGATCGACCAGTGTTGCCGGAGAGAGGAATGCCGGACTGAGCAGGCCGAGCACCAGCGCGAACATGATCACAGTGACGAGCACGACGCCCCGAGGCGTCGCCAAATACCGGAAAGAGAGATTCATGGCCGGTCCTCCCTTACCACTTCCTTGTAAAGCTCTTCTTCGCTGATCTCCGTCGCGTCGAAGTTCGCGGTAATGTGCCCGCGCACCATCACCAGGATGCGGTCGGACAGCGCGATCGCCTCGATGATGTCGTCGGTCACCACCATGACGGCGGTACCGGCACGGCTCAGTGCAATCAGCAACTCGTGGATTTCACGCTTCGAGCCGACATCGACGCCGACCGTCGGACCATTGAGGATCATCAGCTTCGGATCGCGCTCCATCCAGCGCGCCAGCACGACGCGCTGCTGGTTACCGCCGGAAAGGGTGGCGACCGGCGGCGTCACTCCGGGCGCTTTGATGTGCAGCTTCTTCACGGCCTCTTGTGCCCGGCGCACCAGTGCGGCGGCATTGACGATGCCGCCCTTGGTGCTCTTCTCCAGGCTCGACACAATGATGTTGTCGCGGATCGGCTGGTTGAGGAAGAGGCCTTCGGTGAGGCGGTCCTCCGGCACATAGGCGATACCGCGCTCTATGGCGTCGCTGACGCCGGCGAAAGAGTCCGCCTTGCCGTCGATCTTGATCTTGCCGGTATCGGGCAACAGGCGCCCGAACAGAGTCAGCGCGAGTTCAGTACGGCCGGAGCCGAGAAGTCCCACGACCGAGACGATCTCACCGGGTTTGAGATCAAGGTCGATATTCGCGAATTCTCCGCGTCGGCCGAGTTTTCGCACGGAAAGGAACGGGGCTGCCGGTGGAGAGTCCGCGCGGGGAAGGCGCTGGCTATCGACGGAGCGTCCGGTCATCGCCTCGACGAGGCGAGCCGGGTCGAATTCGCAGATCGGGCCTTCGACAACGACGTGGCCGTCGCGCAGCACCGTCACCGTGTCGCATACGGCAAAGACTTCCTCGATCTTGTGGCTAACGAACAGAAAGGCCACGCCCTGCTTCTTCAGTGTCGAGACGATTTCCAAGAGCTTCGCCACTTCGCTGCGCGTCAGCGCCGTGGTCGGCTCATCCATGATGATGATGCGCGCCTGGTTGGCCAAGGCACGGGCAACCGCCACGAGCTGCTTGGAGGCCACCGGCAGCAATTCGACCGGCATATCGGGATCGATGTCGACCTGCATGCGCTTCAGCGTGTCGATGGCGAGCCTCTTGCTGGAGCCGCGGCGATGCCATCTGTCGCCGGCCGTTACGGCGGCGAGAAAGCCGATATTCTCCCAGACGCTCAGGTTCGGGAACAAGGAGAAATCCTGGTAGATTACAGAAAGGCCGGCGGTGATCGCTGCCCTGGCGTCCCGGCCCGACGCCTTGCCATTGATCGAGACGCTTCCCGCATCGGCGCCGACGACGCCGGAGAGAACCTTGATCAGGGTCGATTTACCTGAACCGTTCTCGCCGGCCAGACACCTGACCTCGCCCTCTCGCAGAGAAAGGTCGACATCTTCCAAAACCCGTACCGGGCCATAGGCCTTGCGGATGCCACGCATCTCCAGCACGGGCTGATCACAGGGGGGGGCTTGGGTCATCCTGATCTCCAGAGACAGCCGCCGGACGCATTGCCCGGCGGCATAACGCGATTGCGACTTAGAAGTCGTACTCGCCCATGTTTTCCTTGGTCACGTCGACCCAGGCCTGGCCGTAGATGACCTTGCCGTCGAGACGGATCTTGGAGTAGCCCTCGACGCCGAGATCCATTCCGTCGGTGATCTCCTTGCCCTCGATCGCCATTGCCGCGACCTTGTTCATGGCGATGCCAGCCTTGGCCGGATCCCAGAACGAGATCATGTTGATGTCGCCGCTTTCGAGATAAGGTCCCGCAACCGACACCAGGCTCGTGCCGACAATGGCCACCTTGCCGGTGAGGCCGGCTTCCTCGACGGCGAGGGCCGCGCCGACCACGTCTTCGCCAGCCGAGCCCTGAATGCCCTTGAGGTTCGGGTACGTGCGCAGCAGTTCTTTGGTCTTCTGGTAGGCGGTCTGCTGCTGTTCGGTGCTCTCGATCTTGTCGGTGACGAGCGTCATCTTCGGATATTTGGCCTTCTGGTAGGCGATCGCCGCGTCCACCCATTCGTTGTGGGTCTTGGCGGTGAGGTGGCCGACGAACACGGCGTACTCGCCCTCGCCGCCCATCGCCTTCGCCATGGCCTCCATCAGATGTTCGCCATAAGCACCGTTGTCGAAGGCCTCGACGTCATAGGTGATGTTGGTGAGGCTCGAGGCCTCATGGCCGACCACCTTGATGTTTTGCGCCAGCGCCTTGGCCAGCACCGGCTCGAGCGCTTCCGGTGAGTTCGGCACGACGGTGATCGCGTCGACCTTCTTGGCGATGAGGTCTTCGATCATCTGCACCTGAAGGGCTGCATCGGCGGAAGCCGGCCCGATCTGGGTTGCATCATGGCCGCTTTCCTTGGCGTATTCAGCCACGCCGTCGTTCATGCGGTTGAACCAGGCGACGCCGGACAGCTTCACGACCGTCACGATCGTATGCTTGGCATCCTGCGCGTGGGTGACGGCGGCAGCGCCCGCCAGCAGCGACGCGCCGAGTGCAGCCGCAACGGACATTTTCCTGAAACTAAAAGTCACGCAGTTCCTCCATCTAAGCGCCCCGTCCGTCGTTATGACGTCCCGCCGGGCACGGTTCGACACTCAGTGCGAGACCTCTTTCATGAGGTCCTTGGTCTGGGCGTAGAGCTTTTTGTAAGTTTTGCGGCGGCGCGCGTAGACTGCGGCATTGCTGCCATCCGGCTCGATCTGCCGCTCCACGGGATTCCAGGTATCGATGTCGCCGCGCCTTGCGTCGCCCACCGCAACCGCGGCGAGGAAGGCGTTGCCGTATGCTGCGCCGATCGTCTTGGCGCGCACGTATTGCGGCCAACCGCTGACATCGGAGACTGACTGCGACCACACCGCGTTCTTGGTGCCGCCGCCGACCGCGCTGATCTTGGCGAGCGGCGCACCGGCACCGACATAGGTCTCGATGATGTCGTTGACGCCGTAGGCGATGCCTTCCAGGAAAGCCCGGTAGATGTCGGCGCGCGTATGGGTGAGGTCCAAGCCGAACAGCACACCCTTGGCTTGCGGATCGTGGATCGGTGTCCGTTCGCCCGAAAAATGGGGCAGCAGCACCAGTCCGTTGGCACCCGCCGGCGACGTCGCCGCCTGTTCTGCGAGTTCGCGAAGCGCCGACTTGGGGTCCAACTCCCGCGCGAACTGATCCTGGAACCAGCGTGTCAGCGTGCCGCTGGTCGATGTGCCGGACATGCAGGCATGCTGGCCCTTGAACAGCCAGGGAGAGTACCACAGCCGCGCGTCTTCGACGCGTCGGTCGGTGACGAGGATGATGAACATCGTCGAGCCGTACATCACCATCATCTCGCCGCTGCCCTGCACGCCGACGCTGACGGCTTCGGACGCCGCGTCGATCGTACCGGCGATCACCGGCGTTCCCGCGGCAAGGCCGGTCGCTTCAGCCGCCTTTTCGCTGACTGTCCCTGCAATGTCGGCCGTCCAAAGCAGCTCGGGCAGGCGCTCCGGCGCGACGATGCGCTCGGCGAACCGGTCGGTCCACTCATTGGCGGAGACGTCGTAGAGAGGACTCGAGCCGCAGGCCGAGTAATGGTCGAGCACGTAGCGGCCGGTCAGCCGGTGCACCAGGAACGACGAGGAGTTGAGTATTTTGTGGGTACGGGCAAAAAGCTCCGGCCGGTTCTTCTTCAGCCAGAGAATTTTTGGGCCGACCGATTGCGAAGTCAGCGTGTTGCCGCCATTGCGGATCAACTGGTCCACACCGATCTCGGCGGTAAGTTCCTCGATTTCCGCTGCTGCCCGCGTATCGACGCCATAGAGCACCGCGTTCATCAGCGGCGCGCCTTCGATATCGACCGGCAGCATGCAGGGACCGATGCCGCTGGCGCCGACCGACCGGATGTCGGCCGGGGCAACGCCGCTCGACGCGATCAGCTCATTGCTGATCGCGCAGAATTCACCCCACCAGTCCTTTTCGGCATCGTGTTCCGCCCAGCCCGGCCGGGGCACGAACATCTTGTGCGAACGTGTCGCCATGGCGACGATCCGTCCGGTCTCGTCCACCAGGGTGCCCTTCGTTTCGAAGGTACCGATATCGACCCCGAGATAGTAGGGCATCAGGTGTACAGGTCGCGATCGAGACTGAAGGACGGGTTGATGCGACGAATGACCGAGATCAGCAGCTTGGTCAGTTGCTCCAGGTCGCGCAGGTCGCACATTTCGAGCGCGGTGTGCGTGTAGCGGCAGGGAAAGCAGACGTCGATGCAGGCGACGCCTTCGTTGACGAGTTGCACGTAGGAGGAGTCCGTCAGTCCGCCCGTGTGGGCCGTCCGCTGCAGGGGGATGCCCTCGTCCTTGGCCGTCTGCGAAAAGAGTTGCGGCAGGGCCGGATGCGGGATGGTGCCGTTCAGCGTGCCGCGCCCATGGAAGGAATAGAGGCTGATCGCCGGCCCGCCGCCGAGCGCTATTTCGCCGCGATGAGCCATATCCGGCGTGTCGGCGTTCAGTGCCAGATCGAGCTGGATGGCGATGTCCGGCTTGATCGATTGCGCCGCGACCATGGCGCCGCGCAGATTGAATTCTTCCAGCACCGCGAAGACGAAATGTACGGTCGGGCGTGGTCCACCCTTGCTGAGCTGGTGGGCCACCTCCATGACGACTGCGCAGCCGGCACGATCGTCGACCGAGGTACCGCTCATGCGGTTCTCGTTCAGGTGGATGACGCGCGGGTCGTACACGACCGGTGTGCCAATCTCTATGCCGAGCTTGTGTGCCTCTTCGGCACTTTCGGCGCCGACGTCGATGAAGAGTTCTGCATAAGGCGTGACTTTGTACTTCTCTTCCGCCGGCGTCGCGTGATGGCTCTTGTTGGCAATGACACCACGAACGTCCTTGCCTTCGCCGACGCAGAAAAGTACGGCCTGAGCGGGAAGCGCCTTTTCGGGGATGCCGCCGAGGCGTTCGATCCGTACGAGACCATTCGCCTCGACCTTGCGAACGACGAAGCCGAGCTGGTCGGTATGGGCGAACAGCATCACCGAAGGCGCGCCCGCGTCGCCGTCCAGCGTTGCGATGAGGTTGCCCAGCGTATCGGTGCGAAGCTTCAGCGGCAAGTTAGCGAGATCAGCGGCGATCAGCCGGCGGACACGATCCTCATGGCCCGAAAGTCCGGGCGTCAGCATAAGGGATTCGAGCAGGGAGCGAAGACGATCCTTCACGAGGGTTTTGCCTTTCGTTGGAACAGGAGGGACAGGTTGAGCGAGCCCATGGCGACGCGCAGCGACATTGCGGCGACGAGAAAGCCACCGAAGAAAAGGTCGCGCGAGAAGGCGCTAAAGGAGAGAAAGTTGAGGCCACTCGATGTTAATTGCAGGCAGATGACCGCAAGCACCACGCCTGTGACGGTACCGAAGCCGCCAAACGGGCTTACGCCAGCCAAGATGTTGATCAGGATGACCAGCAAGAGATAGGAGGAACCGTAGTCGGCATTGGCGGAATTCACCCGTGCCAACACGACCAGCCCGGCAAGCGCCGCGATGAAGCCGGCGATCGCATGGATTTGGATCAAGAGGCTGCGCTCGCGAATGCCCGCGAACCCTGCGGCAACAGGATTGGCACCGAAGAGCCGCAGTCTTATGCCGACCGGCGTGCGGGTGAGCAGGAAGCCGAGGCCGAGTGCCACGGCAACGAAAATAACCAGTGGCAGCGGCAGCACGCCGCCAACAGACTGGTTGCCGAAGGACGTGTACCAGTCCGGCAGTCCGGTGATCGCGGGGCCGCGTGTGATCACGATGCCGATGCCGGCGTACAACTGCATGGTTCCGAGCGTCGCCAGAATGGCTGGCAGCCGCAGGTAGGCGACCAAAAAGCCGTTGAGCGCGCCGCAGGCGGCACCCACTGTCAATGCGGCTGGAATGGCCAGCCACGCATATTCCGGCCCGGCGCGCATGATGACGGCGGCGACGATCGCCGCAAGATTGGCGACGGCAACGACCGAAAGGTCGATGCCGCCGGAAATCATGGTGGGCAGGACGGCAAGGGCAAGCAGCCCGAACTCGGGGAACTGAAAGCCCATCGAGTTCAGGTTGCTGAGGCTGAGGAAGCTCGGTGCGGCGATCCCTAGCGCGATGAAAATCAAGGCCGTCAGAGCCGCCAGGCTCTTCAGATAGGAGTTGGTGGTATCCTGTCTGACGTCCATGCGCTTCCTCCGCCCTTGCCTTGATATGCGCTTACTGGCCGCGCGCGGCTTTCACGATGCGCATGAATTCCTTGGCGCGCTCTGCATCGACACCCTTCCAAGTGTCGCCATCGATCTTCAGCGACGAGCCGACGATGCAGCCATCGGCGACCTTCAGGATGTCCGCCACGGTCGCGTGGCGAACGCCGGTGTTTGCCAGCACAGGCGTGTTGGGCAGTACCGACTTCACCGATTCCAGAGCCGACATTTCGGCCGCTTCACCGGTGATCGCGCCGGAAACGAGCACGGCATCGGGGATCGATGAGAAAACGGCCGAGCGGGCACGGTCGGCCAGCGAGCGCCGGTCGAGCGAGTCTGCGAATTCGGCCGATACGTTGTTCAGCATGACAAGGTCGGAGCGGTCGAGCCGGTCGCGGTAACGCATGGTCTTGCCTGCATTCGGCGTCCACGGACCCATGTCGGATGCGTAGGTGCCGGTGAGGATTTCGCGCACGAAGGAAGCGCCGGTGGCGGCAGCCAGCGCGACGGTGCTCATCGGATCCCACAGCACATTGACGCCGAACGGCTTTGCGATTTCCGCGCGAAGCTGGCCGATGACATAAGCCATGGTCGCCGTGGAAGCGATGTCGACCTGCAACTCGTAGGGTCGGTCGTTCTCGTTGCCGAACATGACGGCATCGACATCGGCAGCCTGCAAGGCGGTGAGGTCGCGCCTTGCCGCTTCGACGATGCCGGCAACGCCTTCCTCTGCGTTGTAGAGCGGGGTGCCGGGCATCGGGTTGAGATGCACCATCGCGATGATTGGCTTCTTGCCGCCGAAAAGCCTATCGAACTTGCTCACTGTGTTTCTGCCTTTCTGTACTGGGAGAGGGATGACCGCTTACGGTCACACGACGTGGATGTTTGCGAGTTTGTTGCGATAGGGGCCGAGCAACGGCTCGGCTCCGCGATCGGTGATGAACGAACTGATCGCATCCAGCGGGCAAACCGGAGTGAAACGGCGCAGGTTGCCGCGTGCCGCCACGCCCCCCTGAATGCGCGACACCAATCCGGCCCGATCGAGGACTGCCATGTCGCGCCGCACCGTCGACAGGGACATGCCCAACATCGAGGCCAGTTCGGTCGTTCCCACGCGCTTCCGCTCGACGATCAGGTCGATCATCTGCTGATGCCGTTCGTGCGGAAATCGGGACCGGGGCTCATTCATGTTCCTTCTACTTGCTTCTGATTGATAGTGATCGTTATGGCGGAGTCAATCTCTAATGAACGACATGACGCAAGAATTCTGGGGACGCGTGACGACACCTTCTTGTGAGGAGCACCGGGGGAGCCTGCCTCGCCAAGGCGTGAGGTTGCACCTGTGTCAAACAAAGCGGCGGCACCGCGAAATTGTCCGAGCGCAAGCTCGTGGACGCTGGTGCCTATCCTCGCCTGAGTGCTCACCGACGCGGTAAGCTCAGTCGAGGCGGCCTGCCAGGAGGGCTCGAACATGGTGTCTCATCCGCGGCGGTGATCCTCGACATTGCGGCCGCCGCCGCGACCCGGCACCGGGCGTGATCCTTTCCGTTCCCCAAGTGCTGAAGCCGGCTCGCGAGCCTATCGCCGCCTGCCCCCGTTGTGGCAGTCTCAGAGGACAGGCAGCCATGGAACACGCCGAATTACCAAGCGCGCTTGCGCGGCGCGTCTGGTCGGCCCAGCGGAGTTTCTATCCGCGCGGGTTGCGCCGAAATTGGCCTGACTGGTCACCGAAGGGCTGCGATTGCGCATCCAGACCGGCAACCGCGAGCGCATCTATGCCGCGTTGGAGGTCATGCCGACCTCGCCGTCACCGCCTCGCTGTCGGATCGGAAGTTCCATGGCTTCGCCGATCTGGGGCGTGAACGCCTGCTCGGGGTGGCCGCTCCGACCCTTGCCGAACGGATCAGGGCGCGTTCGCTCACGATCGAACGAATCATGGCTCAAAATACCCACTGAAGGCGTGGGCGGCTGCCGGAGGAGGGAAATCGTCGGAAATTGGCGCTCTCGATGTCGCCGGGCAAAACTCCTTCGCTGTAGCCCTCTTGTGATCGCCGGTTGGAGGGATCGAGGCGCGCACGCGGTACCGACGCGTGATTGTGAGGGATAAGCTTCTCCTGCATTGTCCTGGCGGCCTCGCGCTCCTCGTCCTCATGTGGCTGCGCAAGTCGACCAGACGTGACGTCGGAATTCCTGTGGCGCCATCCCTGTCGCTTTCCGAAATGTGCGAGCAAAATGGGCCGGGGCCGAATAGCCGAGTGCGGCGGAAATCTCGGTGATCGAAGCCCGGGTTCCTTCCAGCAACTCGCGGGCGCGTTGAATGCGGATCACGTTCGTCAGTGTGCGGAAATCGGCACCTTCCCGATTGAGTGCGCGCTGTAGCGACCGGACGCTGGTGTCGAGCGCCAATGCTGCGCTCTCGACCGACGCCACACCGGCAAGGACCTGCGCCCATATCTGCGCGACGACAACGTCGAGGAAGTTGTCGAGATTCGCGGGCGCAAGTCGGCCACGGGCGACATCTTCGAGCGTAATCTGGCGGGCATTGCCATGCCGCACCACAGATCGACCGAGAAGGTGCGCGTCGAAATGGATCGAAACGCGGGCAGCGTCGAACGCGACCGGGCAGGAAAAGGCGTCCTCGAAAGGCATCAAGCTACGCGGGCGCGGAATGTCCAGTTCGATCATCCGCGGCCGCCAGACGGGCGAGAGGAAAGAACGGAGCAGGCTGAGCAGCGTGGCCGCGATGCCGCCGGCGAGATGGGTGTAGCCCGGCCGTCCGCGCACGGCGCTGACATAGCAAAGCCGCGCCACACCGCCGTCGACCGAGAGTTCGATCCGGTCGCCGCTGCAGTGATGGTCCAGCGTGGATGCAGCGCGGACGATGGCGGAGTGCAGCGTATCGGCTGCCAAGACGTACTCGCCCCAAAGGCCGAGATTGGACATCGACACCTCCGGCACGAACAGCAGCCCAAGGTTCGGTTCGCCTGCACTCCGTTCGACGGCGTCGAGAAAGGTCGTCGCCGTGGCCTGCGGAATGAAGCAATCGAGGTGCTCGATCGATTCGATGTCGAGCATCGTCGCCTGGTTGACCCGTCGCAGAACCCTGTCTCCGAACGCCTCGCGCACGAAGGCGGATACCCCGGCCATCGCCATGACCGAGATCACCGGCGGGGCGCTGCCCCCTGCACCCGATGACAAGATCCCGGCCGTTGGCGCAAAATGGGTGGCGAGTTGAGAAACCGGATTCATAAGAGTCTCGGATATCTTCGATCAACATTGTGGGGCGGTGGGGAATTTGCCGCCCGACCAATACGCACGCCAAAGGGTAATTGAATGCACCCAAATCGCCACAAAATTGTGAAAGGGATCGAACGATGATCCGCCGAACTTTGATCAGTAGCGTTGCCTTCATTCTCGCGGCCAGTCCTACACTTGCTGACGTCTCCACCGAAACCGTCACATCGCTGTCGGCGCCGAGCGCGATCGACACCCGTGTAGGGAAACTCGAGTTTCTCGATGGGGTGCCAACAGAGGAAGCGGCGCAGAAAATCTACGACACGCTGGACTTCACCCGTGCGCTCAATGTCTACAATAACAGTTTCCGGGGTGCGTCAGCTCTCGCCATCGTCAAGGGTGTTCAAGACATCGGCGCCAATCCCGGCGATGTCGTCATCTTCTCCGACTTGATGGACTCCAGTTCGCTATTTCTGACCGCGAATGCCGACACGATCTATTACTTTACCGGGCTCGACCTGAGCAAAGGCCCAATGGTGATCGAGCAGCCGTCGGGCGGCATCGGCACGATCAACGACATGTGGTTCTCCTGGGTCATCGACATCGGAGCGCCCGGGCCGGATCGCGGCCTCGGCGGGAAGTACCTTATCGTCGGCCCTGATTATGACGGGCCGCTGCCCGAAGGCGGCTACTTCATCGCTCGTGCGAAGACGAATTTCGCACTGTATGCCTCGCGTGCGAATCTGGTTGGCAACGATCCGAAGCCGGCCGTCGAGAACATCAAGCGCAATATGAAAGTCTATCCCTACCAGCCTGGTTCCTTTGGCACCAGCATCGCCCAGGCCCTTGAGGGGACCGTGCGGATTGCCGGCGAGCCGAAAATTCCCGAGACGAAGTTCATCGAGGCTTCCGGCCGCTCGTTCAACACGATCCCGCCCAGCGACTATCGCTTTTTCGAACTGATCAACGAGAACGTTCAGAACGAGCCCGCCACAAGCTACGACGTGGAACTGGCCGGCCAACTCGCCGCGATCGGGATCGTGCACGGCAAACCATTCAAGCCGGACGATCGGATGAAGAAGATTCTGTCCGATGCAGCCGCGGTCGGACAGGCGACGGGCAGGGCGCTCAACTGGCGCTTTGCGATGAAGCATCCGGAGTGGGCCTACTATGAAGGCTCGCATTGGGGCAACATGCTGTGGGAAGGCGGCGCTTCCTTCGAGACGCCGCCGCCGCTGTTCGAGAAGGGCATGTTCAAGCCCCTGCCGTCGACCGGCGCCCGCACCCTGGATTCCCGCACGGCCTTCTACTTTGGCTATACGTTGGACTCGCCGGGCATGATCATGCGTATCCCCGGCGTCGGCTCGCAATATCTGATGGGTTTCCTCGACGCTGATGGAAAACCGTTCGACGGCGCGAAGACCTACAAGGTGGCCCTGCCCAAGGGCATTCCAGCCGAGGCGTTCTGGTCCTTCACGCTCTATGACAACCAGACGCGCTCGATGTTGCAGACACCGCAGAAATATCCGCGTGCCGGCAGCCAAAGCTATCCTTCGCCTGCCGCCGAGGCGGCAACCGATGGTATCACGACGATTTTTTTCAGTCCCACCCAGCCGGACGGCATCGCTCGCGGCAACTGGATTCAGACCGACCCGAAGAAGGGCTGGTTCACGCTCCTGCGCCTCTACAGCCCCCTCCCGTCATTCTTCGACAAAAGCTGGCGGCCGAGCGAGATTGAGCGAGTCGAGCCGGTCAAGTGAACGGATACGCCGAGGTGAGAAAGCGAAAGAGAAATAGAGCATGAGGCCGTGATCACGAAGGACTTGAGGCCAGTCGTCACCTTTCTGCGCACGTCGTCAGCGGCGAATGTCGAGCCGGACAAAGCATCCCGGTCGAAAAGCTCCGGGGCGCTCGTGAGCGCAAGCGCCGCGAAACAGCACGCAAGCCCGGTGGAGGAAGGTTATGCCGAGTTCCTCGGCTTGGGCGAGGCGCTCGCCGCGTCATCAGCCGCCAGAACCACAGCATTAGGCCAGTCGAAAGTCATTGGCGGCAACGGTTATCTATTGCTTCAACCTTTTGCCGCAGATCCCTAAGGGCGCCGGCATCCAGGTCAGACCCCAATTGTTTGTACGTCGTGGCGTCGGCCATTTTCTCGCTCACACAGGTGCAATAGGTATGGATTTGCTCGTCGGTGACAGCTTGGTTGAGTGAGGCCTGCTTCTGAACACACGCTAGCTGGGTTTCCGCTATGAATGATTTTCGAGCGTCTCCACCGATTGCTTCGTCACGAGAGAAAACGAACTCTCCATAGATAAGAAGACCGGCAAAAATTCCCATAAAGAGCGCTGCAAATATGAGTGCCCCCCGAAAGGCACTTGCGTTCGACTTTGGTTGACGCCTGTTGAAACCGTTTCGGATGAATGCAATCAAAGCAAAAATAAGTGGTGCGGCGAGAACTTGTCCGCCTAGAGCACTGATCGTCTCGGCGCTACGAGTATGGGCGTAGCTTGCGAGTTCAAAGCCTCGTCCGTTCGCGATCTGAAGTAACAGGATGAAGGTGCTAAAAATAATGCCAATATTAGCGCTTCTCCAAAGGCTCCATCTTTGGGTTGTACTATGCCCGATCGCCTCTTCTTTAGCCATGCCCTTCTCCTCCAAGCAGCCGTGGCGGTGATGATAGAGTGAGTGTTGTGTCTTGCAACAAGGGCACCGCTTTTCGAGCCAGCGACAGGAAGTCATTCACGGTCGTCGGCCGGGACGATGTCAGCTGTAACGGTCACAGTGATCGAAATCGGCCGTTTCGTGGTTCTGTGGAAGTAGCCGTGCGGCCGATCGCCTTGCGAGCAAGCACCTCTAATCTTGATAAGCGCCACGAAAACAGAAGGAAAATCGGAGCGATAGGCGGATAGACTGGCGGAAGGGGTGGGATTCGAACCCACGGTGAACTTGCGCCCACGCCGGTTTTCAAGACCGGTGCCTTAAACCGCTCGGCCA